>ENA-OQAZ01001167-OQAZ01001167.1-human-gut-metagenome-genome-assembly--contig:-NODE-1167-length-13111-cov-1.903574_pt1 | contig 13111 bp, 18 predicted proteins | sample MGYA00242737_ERZ504531 | MGnify/ENA primary metagenome ERZ504531 (study PRJEB26092, sample SAMD00036244) | human gut metagenome | host: Homo sapiens | study: EMG produced TPA metagenomics assembly of...
CATCCTAAATCAAGCACACGCTTATCTTTAAAATCCGGCAGCAGCTTTCTCAATGTTTCCCATTCTCCTGCACCGGCTAGTCCCTGCTGTGAGCGACTCATTTGACTGTATTTTTGAAAAAATATATCATCATCATATTTGTTTTCTTTTCCATATTCTACATAATTCAACATCTTTCACCTCGCTGTAAACTTCCGATTTTTCGTTCTCTGCGACTTCCCAATAAACGGGAATTTATGGATTTAACTTCCTCAAAATAATCAGCTTTAGGGTAATACATACAATCACAAAAACTGTCACCAAGACACCATCCAACAGCAACTCTGTGTACCACGGTGCAGACTGCATGGCATAATAAATTTGGATAGATTTTAAAATGCCAAAACTTATAAATTCCGAACCCAATGAAAACTCCTATAAATGAACCCATAACGATGTTTAAAAAACAATTCAACTTTCTCAGCATAGCAGCACATCCCTTTCCAATTTCGTCAAATAATACATAGGCATCGTCTCCACAAACAGCCTGTATCAAGAAATGTCCCCTATCGTCATTGCCAGTTCTCCATCTATAAGCATATCTTCCTGTACAAAGGTCTGAAGCTCCCCTTCTTGCCCTTCGGACAAGAAGAATTTTCTTGAAACCACCTAGACTACACCTGCGGCTGATGAACAATTCCCACAAACAGCGGCAATCCGTCTGTCCCTGTGATAGCAAATATAAACGGTCGGTTTAAAATGAAATCAACCTCTTCCTCCGGCGGAGCGCACGCACCTGCTGTCATCATCACTGTGTAGGCCGCAGCCGTAACTCCTTCCTCATCAACCGCAACACGCACCGCATGCTTAGCCTGAGAAAGATATGCCGCTGTATCATCGGTCATAGGAGAAAAATCAGCGGTTTCCGGGTCAAAGATATCCGTAATACCAAGGTTCATCAAATCCTTTTTCAGCTCCATATCGGATGCCACATCAAACTTAGGAACTGCTAAATTCACCATCAAAAATTTGCTTTCGGCTTTCTCACCGCTGCTGAGAAGAAATTCCATGGTATGCTCATCGGCAAGCAGTTCCTCCGGTGTTATGCCTCATCCGGCCGTATAAACCACATATATCCGCTGCTTCCAGCTTTTTGGCTGCTGCTGAAAAGCGCTCGCTCCAATAATACGTATTTGTATTGCTCTGGTGCATGAAATCACAAGTCACATCACCATTGTCAGCATGAAATGTATCCGGCTTTGTATTACTTTCAGAAAACTCTCCATCCCATTTTGCGCGGAAATAAATGGTAGAAGCCAGGGCAAGGATGGTCTCCGGATCCATCGACAATTTCGAGGCCTGTTCTTCCAGAAGTCCACCAGTCTGTTGATTCATCCACTCCTGAAGTGCCTTATCATAAGCGGCAGATCCCATTTCTCCCCGGAAGGAGGATGCATAATAATATTTTGCCAGCGAATCCAAAGCATTCTGCTTAAATTTGATTTGATCGTTCATCCACAGAGAATTTGCGAGAATGCTGGTTACGGCACCGTCATCACAGTAATTTGCATTCCAGGCTGCAGACGCTTCTCATGAAGAGAGTTTATATCATTGCAATCAAGCAGGTTCAGAATCTGGCTTCGGCTATTACCATCGGTCACCTCCGCCAGCATGGCAAGAGCCATATAAATATTAATCGGAGAACAAGCTTTGTTTTCTCCACCGGTTTCACTGAGCAGCTGTGGCACAAGCGTGGACAGATAGCTATCCAGACCATCTCTATAACCATCCGGTTGATTCATCTGTTTTTTGCGATCGGCCCACCATGCATCGTAAACCTTATCAAAACCATCACTGTCAAAGTCCCCATTAATTTCGTATATTTACTTTCATCTGGATACTTTGCCATACTCGGATACTCAGCAGCAACAACTTGATATTTTTCATTTTCCCCTGCCTTCTGCGTACAGGCAGTCAAAGAAATTATATTGATTGAAATAAGTAAAATTGCGATCATTCGTTTCATCACGATACCTCCCTACAACTTCCGATTTCTCAGTTTTCAAAAATTGGAATTTAAGGTTCTCTTTTATTTTCAAAATAAGCTTCAATCTTTTTATCTACAACAATTCCTACAGGTGTCAAAACCAATAAAATAATTACCATTATTATCAATGTAAAAACCATCGCCCCATCAAAACGTTTATCAGCAATAAGTTATTTTTCTTCTATAGATTCTGTTACATTAGTTCTATATTTCTCTTCACATGCTTTTAAGTAATCAAAGCATAATCCTCCATCACATCTATAGAAAAATGGATCTTTACAAATTGTATTATCACTATTGAGAATAAATACAGGTATGATATCTTTATCGTTGCTGTTTATATAACTAATTTTAAAACTGTATCCCGTTCTTCCAAGTGAAATGCCATCTCTTTTCATTGAAATACCTTGAATATTTGCCACTATATATTCGATATCTTCTGAATCGGTGATAGTAAAACCAGTTCCTGTATTTCCATCGAACACATTTATATGGTCTACCTCAGAAGGATTTACATTCTTACCGAATTTCTTTGGCATGAAATAGTAACCTACTGTTCCTACCAATAACACAGCAATTAAAATAACCAGAATACGCAGTTCCTTTTTCATACACTCTTTACCTCCACAAATATCGATTTTTCGTTCTCAGCAACTTCCCAATAAATGGGAATTTACCGTTTGCAATATTTGTCCCATTCTTCCATAAGAAAGTCAAAGATATCATTCAATCTCTCGATTATATTTTCATTTACTGGAATTGTTTTATCAAGAAATTGCATACCTATTTCCCCCATGAAATCCACACAATAAATCAAGCAGTAGAATATAAACGCTTTGTACTCTATCGTGTTTGGACGAATCTCGTCTAATAGATAATCAATATATTTAGTATCCAAATCCATATTGAGTAATGAAACCCTTGTCAATGCAACAAAGGTAAGCATATCACCAAATCCCATCCAATCAATATCTATTATCCCAGATACATTACCCTCATAAATCAATAAGTTTTTTGTACTGATATCATCCAAATACGGTGCTATCGGAACCTTATCCAAATATTCCTGTATTTCTTGTTGTAATTTCTTTATGATATATATTTTGTTAAAGTCAAAATAGTTCTTTCTTTTTATTCTCTTTTCAGCACGATTCAGCATTTTGTCAACAAAGCAGTTCCATGTCCATTCCATATCCGCATGGATATCAAGCCTTGAAACCTTTCGCTGTATCTTAACTACTTCCTTGGCAATTTGCTTTTTCTCGCTATCATTCAATTTACAATAGACATTACCAATATCATCTCCACGGATATAAGAGAGAATCAGATAGGAATAGTCTTTGTATTTTCCCTCTGACAAGACAATCGGTATCGGTATTTCACATACAGACAACCTATTAAGCCAATAAACAGTATCTTTATAGGCATTTTCATCTTTACTGCATCTGAGAACAAACTTTTCGTTTGCAGTGGAGACAATAAAAACATAGTTCGCAATACCAACACTGCAGCGTTCTATTTGAACAACACTTCTTTTTGTGTCGTTTTCAAATATTGCGATTGCATCTTTGTAATCCATTGAGCATTTGTCCTCCCCTCTATAGACTGACGAAAAAATTCCGATTTGTTACTCACATGATATCATATTTTTTCTTCAATTACATCCACCTAATTTTAATACACTGCCTGTCGACTTGCTTCTGTAACCAGCATCCGGTTAATCTTCTCCTGCATTGTTTCCTTTGCATCTTCATTGAATGATAACGGACAACATAGACTGTCTGCCCGATTTTCTTTGTAAATGTGTTCCCCTCTGTTTTTGTATTCATCATTTTTTCCTTTCCTTTTGAATTCCCGGCAGAGAGTCATTCCATTGGTTCTCTGTCAGGACATTATTCTTAAAATCAGGCCCAAAATGGGCACTTCCAGTTTCGTAGGCTTTGCCAAAGCCGATCCCGACCATTGCAATGGTTATCTTATCTCCTCTGACAGCCATAGAACTGATCGTTAAAACCAGCTCTCCCTTACCCGCCGTCCTGTTTTCATTGCTCACAAAAAAAATGCTCCTGTGACCCGGGCAATGGAAGTCTTTATTGAAACTGCCAAAGAGATTTTTTTGACTTTCCCAGATCAATTGCGTATACTATAAAATAACGGTGTTTTTCCATACCGTTATAACGAATATATTAAAGGAGCACACCCGTGAAATTCGCAGTTACCATCGTTACGTACAACCGGCTGGAATTATTAAAAGAATGCGTACAACAGGTTCTGTCGCAGACAGTTCCCTTTTCCTATATTTGTATTGTAGACAACCATAGTACAGACGGTACTTCAAAGTATCTGGATCAGCTGGTGGCTGAGACCCAGACAGCTTCCTCTGATAAAAATAAACCGGAGTTTCACATTCTTCATCTTCCGGAAAATATCGGCGGAGCAGGCGGTTTTGCAAAAGGTATTGATGATCTTGGAAAAACAGACTGTGACTGGATCCTGATCATTGATGATGATGCCATGATCGCAGCCGATATATAGAACAGCTTCAGAAAGCAATCTTAAAGACAAACTATCTGGCATATTCCGGCACAGTAACTACTGCCGGATCCATTGACACTACCCACCGGCGCTTCATTAAATGTCCCCGGCTGATGCTTTATGGACCAGTACCGGAAGAAGCATATGCCAAAGCTTCTTTTGAATACGATATCAGCACCTTCTGCGGCCTGTTGGTAAGTGCCCCTATGGTACGAAAGATAGGTCTTCCAAAAACGGAATATTTCATCTGGTTTGATGATACAGAATATTGCCTGCGGTTCCATGACCAGTCACGGATCCTAAATGTGACCACAGCTGTTTTAAACCATAAAACAACACCTGCCAGCTCTGCCCCGGTCATCAGCTGGAAAAACTACTACGGCTTCCGCAATGCCATTGATATAGGAAAGACCTATTCCAAAAATCCCCGCCTGTATATGGCATATATCTGGCTGAACCATCAAGGCACACATTTTCTTAGATACCTTCGGACTTCTGTTTGGAGACCAGAAAGAAATGCGCCGTTACCGTATTAAAATTTACAAAGATGTACTGAAAAACCGCCATAAAACACCTGACGGGAAATCCCCGGATTACCTGCCTGGAAGTGGATACAAAATAAATTGATCTTAAAAGACACAAATTATAAGGAGAAAATTCATGCAAGCAATCATCCTGGCTGCCGGAATGGGAAAACGTTTAAAGCAGCTGACACAGAATAATACAAAATGTATGGTAAAGGTAAATGGTGTTCCTCTGATCAACCGCACCTTAAACCAGCTAGAACAGCATGACCTGTCCCGGATCGTTATTGTTACCGGTTATGAGGGTCAGAAGCTTCGGGAACATATTGAAAGTCTGCATATAAAAACACCTGTTGTCTTTATCGACAATCCGGTCTATGACCGCACTAACAATATCTACTCCCTTTTTCTGGCAAAAGACTATCTGTTAAAGGAAGACACTCTTCTTTTAGAGTCTGACATCATCTTTGAAGACTCTGTATTAAACAGCCTTACTGATGATCCAAGAGACAGTCTGGCCCTGGCTGCAAAATACGAGTCCTGGATGGACGGAACCTGTCTGGTCCTTTCTGATCAGGACGATATCGAAGCCATGATCCCAGGCAAAAAATTCCGTTTTTCCGATACGGAACATTATTACAAAACCGTAAACCTTTATAAATTCAGCCGTGAATTTTCCAGGACACACTATGTTCCTTTTCTGGAAGCTTATACAAAAGCACTTGGAAATAATGAATACTATGAACAGGTATTAAAGGTTCTGGTAACTTTAGATGATCCAGGCATCAAGGCAAAACGTCTGGATGAGAACCAGCGCTGGTATGAAATTGACGATATCCAGGATCTGAACATTGCTGAGTCCATTTTCGCACCGGAAAAGGAACGCACTCACCTGATCCAGAAGCGCTTCGGCGGCTACTGGCGTTATCCGAAAATGCTGGATTTCTGCTATCTGGTAAACAGTTATTATCCGCCTGAAAAAATGCTGGATGAGATCAAACATAATTTTGACGTCCTTGCAAGACAGTATCCTTCCGGAATGGCTGTAAACTCTCTTCTGGCTGCCAGAAACTTCTCCCTGCGCCAGAACCAGATCGTTGTAGGAAATGGTGCCGCAGAGCTGATCAAAGCCTTATGGAGCGTGTAAAGGGCAATCTTGGTGTGATCCGTCCTGCTTTTGAAGAATATGCAAACCGTTGTGACAAAGAAAAGGTCATTGCCTTCGTTCCCCAGACAGAAGATTTCTCCTATGATGAAAATGATGTAATGGACTTCTTTGAAGGTAAAGATCTTGACTGCCTGGTACTTGTCAATCCGGACAATCCTACCGGCAATTATATCTCCCGTGAGGGCATGTTAAAACTGGCCCGCTGGACAAAAGAAAAAGACATCCGCTTCCTTGCAGATGAGTCCTTTGTAGATTTCTCAGAAGAAGCAGAACCTACCCTTTTGGTGGAAGAACTGTTAGATGAAAATCCACATATGATCGTAGTAAAAAGCATTTCCAAGTCCTATGGTATCCCCGGACTGCGTCTGGGAGTGGCTGCCAGCGGTGATACTGACCTGATCGGACAGCTGAAAAAAGATGTTGCCATCTGGAATATTAATTCCTTCGGTGAATTTTATATGCAGATTGAAGAGAAATACAGAAAAGACTATGACTCTGCTTTGGACAAACTCCGTGGAGAGCGAACCCGTTTTGCAGAAAAACTAAGTAATCTCCTAGCGTCCGCGTCTTCCCATCCCAGGCAAATTACCTGATGGTGGAACTGACAGGCAAGAGCATCAGCGCCACAGAGATAACAGAACTGCTCTTAACCCGCTATAACCTGTTTATCAAAGACCTGTCCTCCAAAATTTCCAGAGATGACCGCCAGTTTCTGCGGATCGCCATCCGGAATGAAGCGGAAGACAATGTGCTGGTAAAAGCTCTTGAAGAAATTTTAGCTCACTGATCTGAGCAGTAACACTATAAAACCTCTTTTTAATCAGCTAACAGCCAAAAAAGACCGCCTGGACAAATTTTCCAGTCCAAACGGTCTTTTTGTTGTATTTGCAACATACTAATTCTTTTTCTTCTTATAATCTCCCATGCCATACATAACCAGTGACCCAGAGCGATAACTCCATAGGAAATAAATACACGGAAATACTCACCGATGGCAGCGTCACCAAACAGGTTCTTTCCTGCTGATGGGGCTACGATGAAAAGTAAGTGGAACAGGATACAGCCAAGAAGCGCCTGTCCGTTAGTAGCCTTTTTAATGGATGCACCGCCCACCAGGATGGCTGCACCTGCATAAAGACCAACCTGCTCATGGGCACCATAAGTCTGGAAGGAGCCCATGTTCTGGACAAATATCAGCTGTCCCCAGCCAGCCAGTACAGTAGAGATCACAATAGCGATCACACGAACCCGGTCTACATTGATGCCGGAAGCATTGGCAACCGTACGGTTCTGGCCAACGGCACGGAACTGCTGTCCTATCTTTGTTTTCATCAGTGCATTGTTAAATATACATAACAATCCCACAACGAAGAAAGTGACCATTGGTACACTGACCATGGAGAATAGATTCTTCACAAATGGAAGCTGTGCCACTGCAATTGCTCCCACGCAGATACCTGCATAGGTAAATGCTTTTTTCTTCTCCATTTTCTTCATTGCAAACATGACCAGTGCCCCCACTGCCATAATACCGCAGATAATGAGAACGGCTGTGCTAAAGGAAACACGCAGCAGACCATCTAAAGCATATTTAAAACCGCGGTCTGTAGAAAGGTCGATGGTATTGGCAACACCGGTAGATCCCTTGATCACCAGCCGGTGCCTTTAACGGGATCAGATTGCCGAAAATAAACAGGAACAACAACTGATACAATCCATTTGCAAAGTAACCTAAGATCAGACCTCCGATCATTTCCTGGCCTTTCATCTTGTTCATCAGTTTACCGATAAGATAACCAAAAAACGCTGCAATAGGCATGGTCATAAGCATGGCAACCAGGAATCCGGTTAGTCCGCTGATGCCCCATTCGATCACCCACAAAGCTGCGATCTGAGCTGCCATGGCACCAATGGTAATAGCAAAGTTGATACCCATACCGGCAACGATAGGAATAATAAGTGCCAGTACGATAAATGCATTTCGCTTAAGCGGCCGAATAATTCATACATTACATAAGAAACAGTCTGTCCAGAGCAGATGAGTCCGATGATACATAATACCACGAACATGACTGTAACTGCATTTTTCTGCAATATTTCACGAATATCTAATTTACTACGCACGAGACTCACCTCCTGACTTTGTAAGTGCGTACAGAATGATTCCGTTGGAAATCAGGATACGCAATGTTTCAGAAATAGTAGAACCAGGTACTAATACGTTTGCAACCGGCATTCCCAATGTTAAAACGCCCTGGAACAGAAACGTACCAATAAGAACATGGCTGATCTTGCACCTGCTTGTGGAAGCGCCGCCAATAAGGATAGCTGATGCTGCAATAAAACCCATCTGGCGGGGTGCTGTGTACAGCTGCATAAAACCGTAACTCTGGGAATATACTAGAATTCCCACTGCACCTAATACTGTTGAAAATACAGTACCTATAATACGCATTTTATCAACATTGATACCTACAGATTCTGCAAAGCGCGGGTTGTTTCCTACTGCCTGCATAGCCTGACCGGTACGGCTTCGTGAAAACATCCATACAACAAAGCAGCTAAATAACATAAACAAAAGCAGTCCTGTTGGAATGGTAAAATCACCGATCTGGAATGCCAGAAAATCATTTAAGATATGGCGGAAATTAGTCCCGTCCAGACCAATGGTATTTCTAAGACCGGTTCCTAATGGCCAGCGAAGCTTTAATGACTTAAACGGAAGCACCAGCCATGCTATACACATTAAAGATACAATAGAAAAACCAACATAAGTGGTAACAGACATTTCAGAACCTTTTAAGCGGTTTAACATAAGTGCATATAGATAACCGCACACAGCTGCCAATGCGGAGCCTGAAACAATGGCAAAAAGGAAACCTCCCCATCCTGGAATTCCAAGTTCAATGGTAAGCAAGCCACCGATCAGCCTGCAACCAGACCAATAGGAAGACCCAGGTTCAGGCTGATACCGCACTGGATACCAGGAACCATTGCCAGTACCATGATAGCATTCATACCCATTCGCACGATGGTATTGCTAAGAAGCGTGGAAAGAGATAAGTCATACCATAAAGTCATAAAGCAAAGTAAGATAAAGAATACACCGATGATCACTCTCGGGATACCTAATTTTGCGATCAGCCAGCTGTTAAATAATAACAGAGCTGTCAGTATCAGAAGGGCAAAACCTAAATAAACCAGGTCATCTGCGTGGCGGATGATCCGTTCTGCATTGGTCTCTTTGATATTGCTCTGCTCAACATAACGGTCATACTGAGTATCAAAACTGTCACCAGACTGATAAAGGATACCTTCTACTGTCTCTTCCAGTGTTTCTAAAGCTTCATCTGTCAGCACCGGATAGATTTTTTTCAGCTCAGCCCCTACATTTGCATACATAGCCTTTGCTTCTTCCTGTTTCTCAAGCATTTCAGGAGTTGCCTCAAAACCGGACATATCTACTACTACTTCTTCATCTTCCGGAATTTCCTCTCCTGCTGCCAGCATTTCTTCATGTTTCTTTTCTAAAGCTGCCTCTGCCTCTGCATAATGTGCTTCTTCATAAGCAGTGCGGGCCTGAGCCTCCACTTCTGCATAAGCCTTTACAGCCTCTGTATATACGTCAACGGCTGCTGAAAGACCTGTTGTATCAATGCCGGACAGATCATTCTGGGCACCGTTTTCATATTTTTCCCTTGTTTCTGTTTCTGCTTTTTCTACCGCTTCACGGATAGCCGCCATTGCCGCCCCCGGATGCCTTGGCTGCTGCCTGGGCTCCTGCTTTGCAATAGCCACATAGCTTCTACCACACTGTCGCCGGTAGCAATTAAGCAGTGTCTGGATACGCATGGTGCGAAGGATCTCCTGACCTGCCGCCCCGTTCTGCTTAGGCATATTTACAAATCCTAATACCATACAGAAGGCTGCTGCTGCTGCACAAAGAATAGCAAGGAGTCTCTGGATCTTATTTTTTCGTCATTCTTCTGTTCCCCCTTTCTCTGTATGCTCAGACGGTTTAATGCCGGACATAGCCAGACCATAATCTGCATCTGATGCTGAGGAGACAGAATATCTACCAGTTTGCCTTCAGAAACAATGGCAATACGGTCAGAAACACTCTTAAGCTCCTGAAGCTCTGAGGAAACTATGACAACGGTCATTCCCAGTTCCCTGTTTAAGCGTACCAGCGTCTCTAACACCAGCTTTTTCGCACCAATGTCAATACCACGGGTAGGTTCGGAAACAAACAGGAATTTCGGAGACATGCACAATGCCTTTGCAATACATACCTTCTGCTGGTTACCGCCGGATAAAGTACCGGAATGCTGGGTCGGTCCAAAGCAGCGGATATCCAGGCTCTTTATGTACTCCTGGCTGTTTCCCGGATCTTTTTGCTGTCGATCTGGGTAAATGGGCCAAATTTCTTCAAATACTCCCCTTTGATCTGCATAGCATTAAACACGATGTTATCTTCAATGGAACGGTCTAATAAAAGTCCCACGCCTTTGCGGTCTTCGGACACCATGGAAACACCAGCACTTAAAACGGATCTGGTATCTTTGAAGTTTAATTCCTGTCCAAACAGTTCTACTTTTCCTTCTGCATCATAAAGGCCCATGATTCCGTTTGGAATACCCAATTTTCCCTGACCGGCCAGACCGCCGATACCAAAGATCTCGCCCTCGTAAATGTCTACAGATAAACCGTTTACCTGCTCACCTGGCATATCCACATGAAGATCATGGATACTCATCGCCACCTTTTCACCTGGAACAGGTCTTGGGTCTGCTTCTACCATAGCTTCCCCTTTTCGGCCTACCATGAGTTCCGCGATCTCACGGATACTGGTCTTTGCAGTCTCTCTGGTGGCCGCTAACTTTCCGTCACGCAGGATCGTAATACTGTCAGAAGCAGCCATTACCTCGTCCAGACGGTGAGTGATAAAAATAATGGCAATGCCACTTGCAGATATCTTCTTCATAACGGAAACCAGCTGTGAAGCTTCGCTTTCAGTAAGAACCGCAGTCGGCTCATCAAATACCAGCAGTTTTACGCCTGTTTTGTCGATCTCTCTTGCAATTTCAATAAACTGCATATAACCAACCGGCATTCCATGGACCAGCGTCTTTTCGTCAATATTCATTCCAACGTCATCTAAAGCCTGGCGGGCATCATGAGCCATGGCTTTCATATCCAGGCTTTTCCAGATTTTTGCCAAGAATGCGGCTTACCAGATTGGGATTTGTGATCTCACGGTTTAATTTGATATTTTCCGTAATGGTAAATCCTGGAAGAAGCATAAATTCCTGATGTACCATACCGATTCCCTTTTTCATAGCATCATAGGGAGAATGGATATGTGTTTCTTCCCCGTCTAAAAAGACTTTTCCTTCAAAACCGCCTGTACTGTGGATGACCGGCATACCAAACAGAATGTTCATCAGAGTGGATTTACCAGCTCCGTTTTCTCCCAGGAGCGCATGGATCTCGCCTTTTTTCACGGAAAGAGACACGCCATTTAATACGGTATTTTCACCATAATGCTTGGTAATGTCTTTCATCTCAAGAACATACTCTTTTTCTATGTTCATTGAAATTCCCCCTTTCTGTAGCTGAAAAGGCCCACCCGAAATCAACAGGGTGAGCCTTTTTCTCCGATTTCAAGTTTCTTATAAATAATCATTAAAATCAACTGGAGCAAGCAGAATGGTATAGTAATTATCAAAAGTTTCACCTTCTGCATTGGTATAGTTATTGATCTTTGCCCCGTCAACTTTAGAGTTAAACATTTCAACCAGCTTATCAGCATCATTGCGGTCTGTGATCTCGCCTGTGATATATCCCTTTGCATAATCAACACCAACTGCAATAATGGTCATAGCAACTGGGGATGCCCATGTAGAGAAACGTCCTACTGCGTCATGCTCCTTTAATTTAGCTGCGATCTGCTTTAATGCGTCTTCGTCATCGCCGCCAATTGCAAGTTCCAGTCCTAAAGTAGCCGGGAATGCGTGATATGGGCTTGGGCAACAAGGCTGTGGATAATAAGCATTCGGTTCATCTAAGCAGGCGGTCTGTAAAGAAGGCTGCATGCCACAGTTTGTTGTGAAGAAAGCAACTTTCTTGCCTTCATATTTCTTCAGCTGCTGTGGAACATCTTCCAGGATGAACTGCTGGGATGCGGAAAGTCCAGCCTCTGCAGTTGGATCCGGAGCAGTAACGTCTACCATTTCGATGCCAAGTGCATCTGCATTCTTCTTAAGAAGTTCGTGACGTGCTACGATCAGTTCCATTGCCATATGACGTGGGAAGGAGTAATGTACGAATACATCAATACCCCAGTCAGCACATTTTTCCATAATGGTATCGCCCTGTGCTGCTTCATCTGCATATAAAACAAGATCTGAAGCTGCGGAAATAACAGCCGGGTCTTCCTGCGGAGTACCTGCGATCAGAAGGATATCATCTCTTCCCATCTCACGGACCTTATCGAAACCAGCCTTTGCACCAGGCACTGCCTGACACATAACGATGGCTTTTACATCAGGATCAGATGCAAAAGATACGATCTGTGATACGGTGGTCTCCATCTCGGACATAAAGTTATCTGGATAAGTGGCTGTAACAATGTGCTCCGGTCCATATGCAGCTAATGCTTTTTCTGCTGCACGGAACTCTTCCTCGCCCTGGGAAACAGTACCTGTTAAAATTGCTACCTTCCAGTTATCACTGCCTTCTGCTTTCGCAGCCTCTGTTGCTTCTGTAACAGCTTTGGCTGCTGTAGTTCCTTCTGCTTTTCAGTTGGTGCTGCTGTGGTAGCTGCGGTATTTCCACCACCACTATCCTGCGAGACCA
>ENA-OQAZ01001169-OQAZ01001169.1-human-gut-metagenome-genome-assembly--contig:-NODE-1169-length-13091-cov-8.477785_pt1 | contig 13091 bp, 10 predicted proteins | sample MGYA00242737_ERZ504531 | MGnify/ENA primary metagenome ERZ504531 (study PRJEB26092, sample SAMD00036244) | human gut metagenome | host: Homo sapiens | study: EMG produced TPA metagenomics assembly of...
CAGCCCTTCGCGTAAGGGCATAAAAAAAAGGAGTTCCGCTGAACTCCAACCTTTGTTAACCTTAAATCTAATACTATGAAAAACACAGTACAAAAGTATTTATTTTATCTGAAACAGCAAAACGTAAGGCCTAAAAAGAATGCTTTACAACATACATTAACCACCAAGGCAAAATATTCAAAGCAGTTAACAGAATTCATAAAATAAAAAAGAGGCCCCTCATCACTGAGAAACCCCTTCAAAATGCAAATTAAAAGAGAGACATTAAAAATATCCTCAATCTTCTGTCCATCCAGTATAACGATACCCCTCAACGGTATAAGTTACCCCTGGATCAACAGTGGTTGTATAAGTGAATGATATTTTATCAGCTATAGTTCCCGAAGGTGCTGTAGCTCCATTTAATTCCAACTTTCCATCGGTCACTGTGAAAGTTTCTTCTGAAGAAGCCACATTTCCAGCCAAATTCATCACATCAGCACCTGAAAAAGACAACTCAGGCACATTGCAGGAAATTTTCCCATTTATGAAATAGCTCTTTGACGCATCTCCAGGAGTATTAGTCGAGTTATACGCCCCAATACGAATCCAACATTTATCCTTATCATAATCGCTTGTATTGGCTAAAAAGCAATCCACGTGTTCAGCAACAACCGCTCCATTTCTCGATACAGATACCGTATACTGCCCTCCTAATGGATGAATCGGTGTATACTCAATATCATAACTCAAATCTTCCGAATTACAAGCTGTCAAAATCCACAAACAAGACAGCAACATATAGATATATCTGAACTTTTTCATAAAACAATTCTAATCAAAAACATTAATCATTTACTTTCCTCTCTCTACTTGCCACCACATCGGTTCTTCCAAATTTTTCGTCACAGGTGCATTAGGATTATACTGTGAAGAACGTGAAGGTATCAATAAGCGACGAGGAAAATCAGTTGGCTGTAAAACAGAAGAACCCGGTGCCACCAATGTTCCCAATTCATACCCTGGGGTAAGATCACGCTGCAAAGCCACATCTGAAACACGCACGGTAGCAGCACTACTAATAGCAGGAATACCTGTACGGTTACGATCAAATACGCCGTCCAATGCGTTAGCATGTGCATAAGAGATCCATTTCTGCGTCATAATACATTTCATCATCGTTTCTTCAGAAGTCGCATCGAATGCATAAGCTCCACCAGCAGCAACAAACGCATCCCCCATACCTGTTGTAGATTCCCAACGATCAAAAGCAGCCTTTACTCCATTATCATATTTTTCTTTCGCAGCAGAGGCGTTTCCCAAACGTGCGTAAGCCTCAGCTTCCAAGAAAAAGATTTCAGCCTTATTCATTAAATATACAGGATCATCATACGCCTGAGTATATGCAGACGATTCAACCAAAGCTATCGTACTGGTCTGGGGCTTACTTCCACAAGGAAGCCCTTCATATATATCAGAATTATCACCTTCGCCATTCGAAGCCGCAGTCACTTCATAAAGATTAGCAATACGCGGGTCATCATAATGCAACAAGTATTCAACCAAAGTATGGCAAGCACGGATATTAACCTTTGTATTTAACTGACGAATATTATATTCATACAAAGGATTTCCCTTATCTGTGGCATCTTCAAATTTTGTAAAAGCACAATCGTCTTCTAAAAAATCGTTTTCATCCAACAAAGCTTGTATGGCTTGCTTATTTGCCTCAAAATCACGTACCAGAACTTTCAGCTTCAAGTTTTTGGCAAATTTTCTCCACTTATTGATATCACCCTCCAAAAACATATCATAAGTATCAATGTATGAACTTGATTTCTCTGCTGCCTGAGGACATTTATCTATAGCTTCTTGAAGCAATGACAAGATTCCCGGATAAACGACTGTACGTCCATCATCATAATGAGGATAAGGATATTTCTCCTGATCCAAAGCTTCTGTAAAAGGTATATCTTCATACAAGTCAGCCAGCATGTGATAATTATAGGCTGTCAACACCTTAGCAATCACCCAATAGTCCCATGCTTCTTCTTGCTCAGCCATCGCAATTACATCTTTCAAATCGGGCAACGTATTGGTGTATGCATTCGTAAAGAAGCCATTGTATGACGTTACAGTTAAACTATAGTTACACAATGTGTTATACTGGTTGGTGGTATTTCCCTGTGTGGTAAACTGCAACCACATATCTCCCATCAAATCACCGTAAAGCCCCAGCTGAGAAATAGTAGAAGCACAGGCAGACGGCAACAATGCCGACATCGTAGTAGTAACCGGGTAGTTAGGATTATCGTTCACATCAAGGTAATCTTTACAAGACGTCAACGAAGTGCCAGCTATCAGTAAGGCAAATAAACTGGAATATAATAATTTATATCTTTTCATAAAACAATATTCTTTAATGATTAAAATACGACTTTCACATTCACACCAATATTACGTGTAGAACTTGTACCGGTAGTTTCACCGAATTCAGACAACAAGTCATTACCCAAGTTAGATACTTCAGGGTCTACATAATTATTTTCCTTCGGAGTGAACAGAAGCAAATTACGTCCTACCAAAGCCAGAGAAACCTGCTGGAACGGCGTCTTTGCCAACATGGATTTCGGGAACGAATATGAAAGTGAAACTTCACGCAGTCTGAAATAATCTTTAGGAATAATAAAGTGACGACGCACTTCCGGCTATATGAATAATTTCCTAATGCATTATACATTTCATCTGCACGAACAGGAATATTATTTTCTACATATTGGCCATTTACTACTTTTACAGAATGCGGATAAATAAACGAATTACGTTCATTAAATACCGTTTGTGTTGAGTTTCCGTTGAAGTGAGAAATATATGAAGTATTTGACAACATATATCCACCTTTTCTCCAATCAGCAGATGCATTAAGCGTAAATCCTTTCCACTTCAATGTGGTATTAAATCCCATGTTAAACTTAGCTTCTGAACTACCTACATATTCATACTCTGTATTACTATCAGAAAGATAACCGTTATTGTTCACGATATTATAACCATAATAAGGCTATTTTCATCCATCACTTTATTTGCTGCCGGAATACGGAACATACCTACCGGCTCACCTACTTTCAATACATAGTACACACCACGCCAGTTCGTATAAGAATATTCATCTGTTCCTTCCCACAACTCTTTAACTTCACTCATGTTCTTTGTGAATGTAAAGCCTAAATCCCATGTCCAGTCCTTAGTACGTACCGGTGTCAAGTTCACCATTAATTCCACACCCTGATTCTGAATCTTACCAATATTTTTCGTTTCATACGAATAGGCTGTTTCTGGAGCCAATGAAGCAGAAATAATCTGATCTTTTGTCATACGATTATAGTAAGAAGCATCCACTGTTAATCGGTTTCCAAAGAAGCTTCCAGAAAGTCCAAATTCATATTCAGTAGTCATCTCCGGTTTCAGGCTGCTACTCGGCAAAGTATTATTCGAAGTCATACCCATCACACCTCCGATAGGCATAGAAGTGTAATAGCCATTAATATCCTTAAAATTAGCAATCTGATACCAAGATGTAGTCTTATACACATTTGCATCATTACCTGTTTGTCCAAGAGCAGCACGCACTTTCAAGAAATCTACCTGATGTTCTTTTAAAGAAGGCAACATTTCCGTAATCAAGAATGAAACATTGGCACCTCCATAGAAAAAGCTGTTATTTCCAGCCGGAAGAGTAGAAGACCAGTCATTACGTCCTGACAAATTCAAGAACATCATGTCCTTGTATCCCAATTCAGCTTGTGCAAACGCACCAATCAGACGACGCAATTCTTTATATGTTACAGAAACAGCCGAAGAAGAAGTATTGTACAAGCTATACCAGTCAGCAACTGCCAAACCATCTACATATCCTCCACTATATCCATACGAACGCTGGTTCAAGTTCCATCCGGCCACTGCATTAATTGAAAAATCACTCACCTTATAGTCAGCGTTCAACAAAGCTGTAGCATCTATCTGACTACGGTTATAACGATATTCAGAGTAATAGCCTAATGACTCCGTAGCTCCACCAAGCTGACTGTAAGAGCCATTGGAGAAAGTAGTTTTAGGCTCCTGTGAGTTTGTACGGTTGTTAGAAAAGTCACCGCCCAAACGTCCTGTCGCCTTCAAGCCTTTCATAATTTCATAGCTCATCTCAATACGTCCATATACACGGTCATCCTGATAGTTACTTCTATAATTGTCAATCATATAATATGGATTGGTTGCATAGAAGGTATAATAGTTATCCAAATTATAACGCTCATCGTTATAATCCTTCATCTCACTATAATTCACATCTACAGCATGCTGCAACAACTCCATATACATATCATTACTACGACTGATATCCTTACGTACATAGTTCATGGTCATATCCAATGAAAATTTATCAATATTCATATAACCACGTAATGAAAATGTATTTCTGGAGAATTGGTCACCATTATTAGGTAAGATACCATTTGAAGACAGATTTCCGTATGAAGCTACAACTCCCACCTTATCATTACCATAACGAATGCTTACGTTATTATTCTTTTCAAAACCTGTCTGATAAAAATTTCTCAAGTTATGTTCTACGTAAGAGAATGGTTTTGTCATGGGAGTTTCCAACTGGTCTGATCCCCATTCATGTATGGTACCATCCAGGCGAGGTCCCCACGAACCGTTTTCACTTCTATTCCAGCTTCCCCATCCTTGTCCAAACAAATCCTGAGTCTGCATTACACGCAATACTTTTGAAGCTGTAAAAGAGCCATCGTATGTCACGGTCAATTTTTCTACCCCAGCTTTTTTCGTTGTAATCATTACAACGCCGTTAGCTGCACGAGAACCGTACAGTGCCGTAGCAGAAGCTCCCTTCAAAATAGTTACAGATTCTACATCTTCTGAATTAATATCATTGGCAGCATTACCAAAGTCTGTAGTAGAACTGTCGTCTGTAGGGCTCCCACGGAAAGTTGAGTTATCAATAGGTACTCCATCTACAATGTACAACGGGGAGTTATTATTCAATGAAGATATACCACGAATCAACACTTTCTGAGAAGTACCCGTGTTTCCTGCAGATGAAATTTGCACACCTGCTACTTTTCCACTTAAACCTCCCATCACAGAACCTGATTTACCCGCATCTATATCTTCTGACTTCATAGTAGTTGCTGCATATCCTAAGGTTTTCTCACTGCGCTTCATACCCAATGCTGTAACTACAACTTCATCCAATACCTCTGCATCACTTTTCAGGACCACATGCATAGGCGTGTTTTTTATCGCTACTTCCTTGCTTTTCATTCCCACAAATGAAACAATCAAGGTCTTACTGTCAGCTTTCACCCCTGAAATCATAAAGTTACCATCTACATCCGTAATGGTTCCCTGGGTAGTACCCTTTACCAATACTGAAGCCCCGACAATGGGCAATCCATCTTCTTCGGAAGTTACTACACCTTTTACAGTTACTCCTTGCGACCATGCTACACCCGTCCATACAAACAGCAGGGCCAGCATCAATGTTAGTTTTCTTTTCATAAATCCCTCCTTTGATTAAACATAAAAATAAATCTCATTCAGTTGATAATACTTCATAAATACATATTAAAACCTATTAACAACATCGCAAAGATATATATTTCTTCAAACAAACAACAAAATATTACTGAAAAATAGAATTAAAAAGCAAAAAGATACAACAAAATCGAATATCAATCATTTTTAATTCATAAAATTAAAGAAATATGAAATATTCAATCAGGAATAAAAGATAAACCGTAAGAAAAATACATCGATTAATTTAAATAATTCAGAAATCAACACACAAAAAGAACAGACAGAATGATTAATTCAACAAGGATAATACGGAAGGTTTGTAAAATCAGAATTTAACAGAATGAAAATAAAAAAAGCCGCCCCAAAGGGACGGCTTTCAAAAAATATGTCAACAAAAAAATTAGTCGATATAACGTTCAATTGTCTGTGCACGGTCAGGACCTACAGACACAATCTTTATCGGAGTACCCAATTGTTCTTCCAAGAATGTGATATATGCATTGAATTCTTCCGGGAATTCATCTTCACTCGTCATCTTCGTCATATCTGTTTTCCAACCTGGGAGCTCAGCATATACAGGTTCTACTCCTTCTGTAATATCATACGGGAAATAGTCGATTTCTTCTCCGTTTACCTTGTATGCCACACAAGCCTTGATGGTATCAAATCCATCCAGCACGTCGCTCTTCATCAAAATCAGCTGAGTTACACCATTGACCATAATTGCATAACGCAAAGCAACCAAGTCAACCCAACCACAACGGCGTTCACGTCCTGTTACAGCTCCATACTCATGACCTAAATCACGAATTGTCTTACCTGTTTCATCAAAAAGTTCTGTAGGGAACGGACCTGAACCTACGCGTGTACAATATGCTTTCATAATACCATACACTTCACCAATCTTGTTAGGACCTAATCCCAATCCGGTGCAAGCACCTGCACAAATGGTGTTAGATGAAGTCACAAAAGGATATGAACCGAAATCCACATCAAGCATAGTTCCCTGAGCACCTTCACAAAGTACTGACTTACCTTCGTTCAGCAGACGATTGATTTCATGCTCGCTGTCTACCAGAGGGAACTGACGGAGATATTCGATACCTTCCATCCATTGCTTTTCCAGTTCGGTAATATCATATTCATAATTAAGGCTCTTCAGAATAGCTTCATGACGAGCTTTGGCAGCAGCATATTTTTCCTCAAAGTTATGCAGAATATCACCTACGCGCAATCCATTACGGCTCACCTTATCGGTATAAGTCGGACCAATACCTTTTCCGGTAGTTCCTACTTTTGAATCTCCCTTGGCTGCTTCGTATGCTGCATCCAGAATACGATGCGTAGGAAGAATCAGATGAGCTTTCTTAGAGATGTGCAAACGTTCTTTCAACGGATGTCCGCTTGCTTCCAACGCTTCAGCTTCTGCCTTGAACAAAGAAGGATCAAGTACCACTCCATTACCAATGATGTTCACCTTATCGCCCTGGAAAATTCCAGAAGGAATAGAACGGAGCACATATTTCTGACCTTCAAACTCAAGAGTATGTCCGGCATTCGGGCCTCCTTGAAAACGAGCAACCACATCGTAACGGGGAGTCAATACATCGACGACTTTACCTTTTCCTTCGTCGCCCCACTGTAAACCTAACAAAACATCTACTTTCATGATTCTTTATGTTTTATATATTCCTTATACTATTTCTTTTTCCGCTTGACCGCCATACACTTACTGCACAGTCCATAGATATAAAGGGAATAATGCGAAACATAAAATCCCTTCAACTTTGTCTGCGCAATAGCCTGCTTCAGGTTGTCGTCCTCAAATTCCGACACCTTTCCGCAACAGGTACAAATCATGTGATGGTGGGTTTCATTATTATATGATCGTTCATACTGGGAAGTATTGCCAAACTGATGTTTGATGACCAGCCCTGCATCTATAAGGAGAATGATGGTATTGTACAAAGTAGCCCGGCTCACCCGGAACTTTTCCTTCTCCGCCATATAGCTGTACAACTCGTCTACATCAAAATGCCCCTTGATGGAATAGATAGTATCAAGTATAGCATACCGTTCAGGCGTCTTTCGATGTCCGTTCTTCTGCAAATACTCTGTAAGGATTTGTTTGACTGTATCTTTTATATTCTCTTCCATCCCAATAATCGTTCAGCGGTCAAAGTTATATTTTTTTGAGTAATTTAGAAAGATTACAAGCCATATTCTATCTCATTTTTTATTTCTTCTGCCACCATTTTGATTTCCGGCTTAGAAGATTTCAACAAATTCCCTAACATACGAAGTACGGTACGAGAATTTGTCTTTGACTGCAAGGCGAATTTATACACTGCTCTGGCTGCTACTTTACGCATTTCTGTTCCTCCTTCCAATACGGTAAAGGCCTGGTCCAAGAACTCCGCTTCTGCTCTTTCATTCAGTGTCCATCCCTTCATCAATAAACGAGTCATCAACAGATACCCGCACAGCTGGAAATATTCCCGCTCATCGGCTATCCATGGAAAGACCACTTCTGAAGCGTATGGCAAGCGCTGGAACAGATTCATAACCGTATATTCTGCCAGTTCCGGATAGCGCATGTCTTCTATCCATATTTCTGCGATTTCCCGACAGAATCCATCTACGGGCTGGAGCAATCCGGCCATAATCTTACATTCGCGGATGTTTTCTTTCCATAGAGCCTGTGCCAGCTCATGACTACACGGATAATCTGCCGCAATTTCTTTAATGCGGGGATATTCAATACCAAAGTTCAGTTTATAGTCAATACCTTTTTCACGCATACTTTGGGAAACCATTCCGTTCATAAACAAGCGGAATTTCGACTTTATTTCCCTGATTGTATCTTGTATTTCTGCCATAATCAAATAGTCAAATTAGAATAATCACGACCATAACGAAGCATCTGTTCGGTATAGCCTTCTGTATAATCAAGTTTTACATCCACAATACGCCCCTCGGCATCATATTGAGGTAAATATACCGGATTGACAAATCCTTTATAGGGTGCAAGATGCAGTGAACGGTAACGGTTCAGGATTTCCTCATGAAGCGTAGCATCCAGTTTCACGGCGTATTTCTCTACGAGGGCACGAGCTGCTTCATAATCGCCTTCGCTCTTTATGCGTTGAATCTCACTCAACAATGCGGCAAAAAGTCCGCGAAGCTGGAGATAGTCGTTGATTTTCACGTAAGTCTTCCCTTCTTTCTTCACCAGTTCCACCACATTCTTTGATTTACCGTTCTCCAAAGCCCAGCGAGCAATCAACTGACGGTTACGCATGTGAGCTTCTTCCAAATCACAGCCCGGTTCAATGCGTACCATCTGCGTAAGAAGTCCGTTCATCATATAAGCATAATATTCAGCCTTGTATGCTTCTTTATCGGGACTCAATCCCAGTTCCACCAGTTTTTCATCAGGCAAATAATACAAGCCAAACAAATCTGCACGTGCTTCTTCAATCGTAGAGCCATACGCTTTCAACGCATCCGGATCAACTCCGGGAAGTAATTTTCCTGAGCCATGTCCTACACATTCATGCAAGTCTGTATGGAGGTCACCTGTAATGTCGGCATATTTTTCCAGCAAGTCTTTTTCTTCCTGACTGTACACAAATTCTTCACGGAAGCCATTGCCTTTAGCCGCCTTGTTATAAGCGTCTGTCAAATTTCCGATAGTCACTGATTTTGACCCATGCAGACTACGAATCCAGCTTGAATTGGGCAAATTAATGCCTATCGCCGAACTTGGATATAAATCACCACCCAGCATAGCCGCTGTAATCACTTTAGCAGAAACTCCTCGCACCACCTCTTTCTTGAAGGAAGGAGACACCGGAGAGTGGTCTTCAAACCATTGTGCATGCTGGCTGATAATTTCCGTACGGTGAGTAGCTTCTTCATCCTTAAAGTTTACAATTGATTCCCAGCTTGCCTTCATGCCTAACGGGTCACCATAGCTTTCAATAAAGCCATTAACAAAATCTACTTTTGAGTTTGTATCCTTTAACCAGGCAATAGAGTAAGTATCAAATGTCTTCAAATCGCCCGTACGATAGAAGTCTATCAACAGACGGATGACTTCACGCTGTGCCTCATTTTCAGCCACTGTTTCCGCTTTTTCCAACCAGAAAATAATTTTTTGAATTGCCTCTCCATACATGCCGTCCAATTTCCAGACTTCTTCTTGCAGAACTCCATCTTTCTTTACCAATCGGCTATTCATTCCATACATTACCGGGTGAGGGTCAGCTGCTACTTTTTGCATGGCATAAAACTTCTCAGCCTCATCCTGAGTTACTCCTTCATAATAATTAGCAGCAGATGTCATGACCAAATCTTCCCCATCGGCCTGATTTACCCGCTTGGGCATCACTTTAGGGTCAAACATGACAGGGAACAATTTGTCACACATCGCCTGAACTGACTCGCCATCCTGTAGAGGAAGAGAAGCAACATCTACCTGCTCTATGCACTCACGCAAAAATTCCGGTGAGAAAGCTGGCACAAACTTATCACACGCATAATGGTGATATATGCCACTGGAGAACCAAACGCGTTTCAGATAAACCTCCAGTCCCTGAAATTCCGGATTATTACGGTCGCCTGAATAAGACACATAAACCGCCTCCAACAGTTTTCGAATCTGTAGATTATACTTTCCGTTCTGGTCAAAAAGAATATCTCTTCCTTCCAAAGCGGCCTCTGAGAGGTAATAAATCAATTCTTTCTGCCGCAAAGACAAGTTTTCAAAACCTGCCACACGATAACGCAACAGCTGCAAATCGGCAAACTGTTCTACTATATAATTAAAATTTTCTGACATACTCATTTCAGCTCATTTTAGGCGTTATTACAACATAATTATACAAAAATCGTAGAAGTTTTTCGATTTCACAACAATAGTTCCGAAAACTTTATCAAAAACCTTTACATCCGCACAAAAACACGATAAAACGGTAACTCTTTATTTTTTTATATATCTTTGTGAGCAAAATTAAAAAACATGAGAGAACAAATGCTGAAAACACTCAAATCTTATTTTGGGTACACTTCTTTCCGTCCGCTTCAAGAAAAAATCATTTCTGCAATTCTTCAAAAGAAAGACGCATTGGTGCTCATGCCGACCGGAGGAGGAAAATCCATGTGTTATCAGCTACCAGCTCTGCTGATGGAAGGGACGACCGTTGTGGTTTCTCCATTGATTTCTCTCATGAAAGACCAGGTGGAGTCTCTACAGGCCAATGGTATCGTAGCCCGCGCTTTAAATAGCACGAACGATGATGCTACCAACGCCCAGCTCCATTTTGAATGTGTGCAAGGAAGAGTAAAACTTCTTTATATATCTCCCGAAAGACTGATGTCGGAAATAAACTACCTGTTACGCGACATCCACATTTCTCTATTTGCCATTGACGAGGCTCACTGTATTTCTCATTGGGGACACGACTTTCGTCCTGAATATACACAGCTGAAAGCCATACGGCAACATTTTCCCAATGTACCTGTAGTAGCTTTGACTGCCACTGCCGATAAAATAACCCGTGAAGACATCATACGGCAATTGGACATGCGCAACCCGGAAGTATTCATTTCTTCTTTCGACCGTCCAAACCTGAGTCTGGAAGTGAAAAGAGGGTATCAGCAAAAGGAAAAAATCAGGGCCATTGTCAAATTCCTGCGCAGACACCGTAATGAAAGCGGTATCATCTACTGTATGAGCCGCAACGGTACGGAGAAAGTAGCCCAGCTATTGGAAAATGAAGGGTTCGATGTAGGTGTTTACCATGCCGGTATGTCAAATGAGCAACGGGAAATGACGCAGGATGATTTCATCAATGACCGGGTACAGATTATCTGCGCAACCATTGCATTCGGTATGGGAATTGATAAATCTAATGTCAGGTGGGTAATCCATTACAACCTGCCCAAAAGCATTGAGAATTTTTACCAGGAAATCGGACGTGCCGGCCGCGACGGACTTCCCAGTGAAACATTACTTTTTTACTCTTTTGGCGATATTGTCCTGCTGTCGAAATTTGCAGCTGAAAGCAATCAGCAGGGAATCAACCTGGAAAAGCTAAACCGCATGCAGCAATATGCAGAATCGGACATTTGCCGCCGAAGAATTCTTTTGAATTATTTCGGAGAAACCATGAATCATGACTGCGGAAACTGTGACGTATGTAAAAATCCTCCTGAACGCTTCGATGGTACCATCATTGTACAAAAGGCTTTAAGTGCCATCGCCCGCGCCGACGAACAAATCGGTACCCGCACCCTGATTGATATTCTGAAAGGATATGCCAGCCAGGAGGTGATTGAAAAAGGGTACGACAAACTCAAGACATACGGTGCCGGAAGAGATGTTCCCGGAAAAGACTGGCAGGACTACTTGCTCCAGATGCTAAACTTAGGTTATTTTGAGATAGCCTACAACGAAAATAATCACCTGAAAATTACGGAAGCCGGAAAAAAAGTTTTATTCGGCAAGGAACGTGCACAGCTGATAGTCATTAAAAGAGAAGAAAGTTACGGAAAGAAAGGCTCTGCCAAAGAAAACAAAACAGCCTCTCCTGCCCCCTTATTCACTCCGACCGTATTTGAAAATGAAGATGAGGGCTTGTTTGAAGCACTTCGCCAACTACGCAAAAAGCTGGCCGATCAGCTGGCTATCCCTGCCTATATTGTGCTGTCCGATAAAACCTTGCACTTGCTTGCCCTGAAAAAGCCCGGTGATATGGAGGCATTTGGTGAAATCAGTGGAATCGGCGAATTCAAGAAAGAAAAATACGGGAAGGATTTCCTGGCTGTCATCAACGAATACCTAGGTAGAAACTAATGAGACAAACGGCTTCCGGTCCATACCGGACGGGCAAACGACTGCCCGGAAAATGCAGCACGTGTATAACTTGCTACAGGCAACATTTCCGGAAGATGCGCTTTGTCAAATGTCACAAAGTCCTCATACAGTACCTGCTCTGTATCCATGCCTATTTTCATCACCTTTTCATAAAGCGACTTACGGGAAGGTGCATTAAAAGCACAGGTATTCGAGTTCATCATACTATCTTCTGAAGGACGATAAGCCCCTTTCGGATAAGTGCAAGCTCCTTCATACACCCCTAAATGTTCGTTCTGGTAACGAGAATCTGTCAAAAAGGAAGCCCATAGTACGGTATCTTTCGATGCGGTAAAATCTACATTCTGTAACCATCCGTTAGCCTGCATTGTACGTATCCGCTGTATTTCCAATGTAGAAATGCTTCCTTTGTCCGAATATACATACTCGTCTTCCAGCTTACCTAAGCCATGTCCAATCGCCTCATGTACTAACACCTGACGAAAATGTTCGCTATCAAGGTTATCAATCACCGGACAATAAGCTATAGCAAATTCCACCAATTTATTATTCTTACCCTGATACCCCCAATAAGTAGTTCCTGCGTATGCTGACGTGTTCAGTATCACTACAGCCAGACTGTTTTCTTTTTTCT
>ENA-OQAZ01001170-OQAZ01001170.1-human-gut-metagenome-genome-assembly--contig:-NODE-1170-length-13091-cov-2.118328_pt1 | contig 13091 bp, 9 predicted proteins | sample MGYA00242737_ERZ504531 | MGnify/ENA primary metagenome ERZ504531 (study PRJEB26092, sample SAMD00036244) | human gut metagenome | host: Homo sapiens | study: EMG produced TPA metagenomics assembly of...
TCTCTGTCCCTTAAGAAGTACACCATAGGAGAAAATATTACTTCGAAAACAGCATGGCCGATGAATGACCGGCAAAAAAAGTTTCCAGAAGTTCCAGTGACTCTGCTTCCCACGAAGAATATTCATCTCTCTGTCCGGAAAAATCCTCATCACAGTTCATCGTAAAGATCAGAACATTGTAAGCCTCTGCAACAATATCCAGACCAAGCTTTTCTGCTCTTTTATAGACCTCCATCATGTCCATGGAACCATCGACCAATGCCTCAAAAAAATCGCGGCTGCTGTTCTTCTCATAAGCCTGCATTTCTCTCTGGAATTTCTCATAGTATTCTTTCTGTGTCTTTTCGTGTTCATAACGGCTTCGTATTTCAGAAAGCCGCTCGATCAATGCATTTTTTGTGATCGGTTTCAGAAGATAATCAAAAGCACCGCACAGCATTGCCTGTCGTGCATACTCAAATTCGGCATAGCCGGAGATCAGCACGACTTTGGTTGCAAATTGATGTTCTGAAATATAGGACATGACTTCCAGACCGGAAAGCCCTGGCATACGGATATCGGTAAACAGGACATCCGGTTTTAAGGTTTTGATATCTTCAAGCGTAGTCACGCCGTTATGTGCTTCTCCGATCACCTCAAAAGGAAGTCCGGATTTCTGGATCAGTTTTTTCAGACCGATGGTGATCCAGGCTTCATCATCTGCAATATAGACACTTATCATAAAATACTCCCTTCTGGTTCTGTCATCATTTTTTGTGGAATCATAATGGTAATGCAGGTTCCCTTGCCGGAGATACTTTTTATGTCAAAAGAAAACTGCTTACCATAATGAAGTTTCAGTCGTTGATAAATATTAAAGACGCCGATTTTGGTTGTATTTTTTTCGGTTTCCAAAGAGGCGGTGATCTGTTTTAAATGCTCCGGTTCGATACCGCATCCGTCATCTTCAACCACAAAGCAGAGTTTCTGGTCATCGGAACTGAAGACACGTACCCACACGGTACCGTTTTCAATCTTTTGTTCAAGCCCGTGAAAGACGGCATTTTCCACGAGCGGCTGGAGTAGAAGCTTCAGTACGCTGCAGTTCAGTATGGAATTTTCTGCCTCGATTTCAATGCAGATCTTGCCCATAAAACGATAATTTACGATCTTTGCATATTCACGGATATGATCCAGCTCATTTTCTACGGTAACCATATCAGTTCCCTTGACGGCAAAGCGGAAGACATTGGAGAGAGCATCGTAAGTTCTGCGATGTCATCAACATCGTAGAACAGAGCCATATCCCGGATACATTCAAACGTATTATAGAGAAAGTGCGGATTGATCTGGCTTCGATAGGCAAGGATCTCTGCCTGCTTTTTGGAAAGTTCCGTTTCATAGGCAAGATATTTTACCTGTTCGATCTCCAGCTGCATTTTTTGCTTTTCATCAAGCATCTGATTCAGGCTTTTTGCAACCGTGCCGATCTCATCCGGTCGGTCGAGGGAAAGCCGGGAGTCTGGATTCTGATTGATCTTACGGATAAAAGCAGAAATTCCGGTGATCGGTTTTATGATGCTGTAATTGCAGTACAGAAGCAGAAAGAGCAAAAGACACAGGGAAATGCAATAAACCAGGATTTGTGTTTCTTTCAGGTTCTGGTCCGGTTTCCGAAGATCTGATTCCGGAAGGAAACCGGCAATTTTCCAGTCATTGCAGGAAAGTGTCTGAGTGAAAAAATATTTTTCGGAAGTGCTGTGCAGAATCTCGGATGCCAGCGTGCTTCCGCAGGACTCCACGGAACCGGCAGAAGCAAGAATGCAGTCCGAGGAGTCCAGAAGAAAAACAACGGCATCTTCCGTTGACTGCACATTTTGAAGTGTATCATCAAAACTTTCCGGTTCCAGGACAAAAACGCAGGTACCAAGCAGCTTCTGGTACTGGATATTGTTCAGATCATAAACAGGGAAGATCAGCTCATAGTAAGGGCGTTTTTCGTTTGATTTCAGATGCGATGCCCGGATATCCATCACGGCATCGGTGTTCAGTACGGAAGTATCGATCGAAAAATTTTTCCCCAATGGAAGCAATCTGCTTTGCATCTGCATTGTAGAGATAAACGCTTAAAATGCGGTCATTCAGCAGGATTGTGTTGGAAAAAACCGAGGCAAGCTCCTGTGTATCCGGAAGCCGGTTCAGAGAATTTACCGAAAAATACTGCTGCACGGTCGGAGAATAGCAGAATGCAGTTGTGATATTGTAAAGCGAGTCCCAGGATGCTTCGATACGTGTGGCAGTCTGGGCTGTCAGCCGTTCATTCAGGGCGAGCGTGTTTTTACGCACAGATCTTGCATAGTCTGCTGACATAAAAAGATAGGCAGATGAAGCACAGCAAGGATCACGGCAGCGATCCCGGCCAGCTTAAAGATCAGGTGTCTGCGGTAAGTCTGTAAGAAGTTCATGGTTTTGTTTCTCCGTTTGGTTTTGAGGTGTCTTGCATTTGTGGGTTGACTTTCTCTATTTTTTTACCGTAATAGGAAAAATTCTCCTGCATTTGCCGGTTGATCTTCTGATCCAGTTTTTCAGCTCCAAGTTCTTTTGTGTGGTTACAAAAAGCTGATACTGTTTTTCAAACTCGGTATCCGAAGAAGCAGAGAGGATTTTCGGAATCTGCTCTTTGCGGTAAGCTTCCAGCGTGCTTTCAATCTGACCTTCTTCACTGTCCGGGGAAATGTAATTATCCGGCAGACGAAGAAGGGCAGAATCATAAACATAAGTGTCCGGATATCTGGCAAAAGCAGTCTGGATCTGATTTAAACAGTCGTCCATGCTTCCTTTTGCAGGTACCGGGATCAGGCTGTGATCCCAGGCAACATTGTAAAAATTCCAGAACAGTCCGAGCATATCATTGGAATCATGAAAGCGCTGTTGTCCTCTGGCAGTCCGGTGGATATAACCATCCGAGTCGAAAGTATAATCTTTGTTTTCCACGCCGTAGTTGCTGTAGAGCAATCCTTCGTCAGAAGTCATATAATCCAAAAAGCGGGCGACAAGTTCCGGGTTTTTGCAGCTTTTGGATACAAAAGTCTGCATCCAGCCGGTCGGTACACTCAGGTCGATGCTCATCACCGGACGTTTTCCAGAGTCAGAGAGGATCGGACCTGCGGAAACCCACCTGGTGGCATCCACACCTGTATTGGAAGTGTTTCCGATATAGCAGAAAACACGGTCATCTGCTATCAGATCGCGCATCTGGAGATTATCAAGTGTCAGATCTTCACTGAAAGCATAACCTTTGCGGAAGGCTGTGTTCAGAAAGGCAAAAGCCTCTTTGCATTCCGGCTGAAGGAAGCGTTCAGTATAATTTCCGTTATCGTCAATGACTTCAGCACCGAAGGAACCGATCAGGCAGGAAATCGAAGAGTCCAGATATTGATTGCCTTCCAGCAGCAATGGGATGGTGGACTGTCCGTCGTCAGCAGTCAGCTTTCTGACTTTTTCAAAAGCTTTTAAGACCTGAGAGGCAGTCTGTATATCCGAAACGGTCAGGTTTGCACGTGCCAGAAGTTTGCGGCTAAACATAATGCCATGATTGTAACTGTGGGTGAAAAGATCTCCATAATAAGAGGTCTTTTCTTTCCAGGTTTTGCGGGCATCATCGGTATTCAGGTGTGAAAGATAAGCATACCAGTCTCCGTACTGTCGGATATATTCCAGTTTCCTGTCTTTCGGGAAATCTTTCAGCAAATGGGAATCCGGGCAGTAAGTTTCAAAAAAATCCTGCAAAGCCCAGACCTTTCCGGAACGGATCAGCTGATTGATCACATTCTTGTCCGTAGCGACGATCAGGTCAGGGAGTTCATCTTTTAAGATCATCAGACTCAGCTTTTTGGATGCGTCCTGCGGCGGAATCGCAAAATCCAGGTATGCTCCGGTTTTCTTTGAGATACCGGCACTGATGCTTCCTTCTTCAAAACTCCAGACAGGAGGATTCCAGAAAGAGACATCTGAAAAAAGAGTAAGCTCTGTATAATTGTTTTCAGCAGAATCCATGTTTTCCTGCGTGGCAGCTGTGCAGCCAGTCAGGAAAAGACAGAAAAATAAAAAAGAGGAGAAGCAGTTTTTTGTACGTTTCATACATACAACCTCCAAAAAATTTTTGATCCAACATTATTAGTATAACACAGGAAAAAAGCGAAAGAAATGGAAAACGGTAAAAAAAAGTACCAAAAAACAAAAAATAGTACATATGATTTTGGTGAAAAATTTTGTATATTACCAGTAAGCAAAGTGTATAAATTCACTAAACACGTTGCGGATACTGTGAAAAGCAGCAAAAAGGAGGAAAAAATGAACAAAAAAAGAAAAGGTGCGAGACGATGGACGGCGTTAGCCTTGAGTGTTGCCATGGTTTCAGTGGAATCGGGATCTTCCGGCTCCGGTGAAAGCAGAAGCGGCAGATGTCGCAGCAGCCGTTCAGAAAACAGGAGAGAAAACAGAACGCAGTGAGCGTAAAATGAAATTTGGAGATGACTGGAAATTCAAACTGGTCAATAAGTACAACATTAACGATACTTCCGTTCAGGCGGACGGTATGGACTACGATGATTCGAGCTGGGATACGGTGGATTTGCCGCATGACTGGGCGATCTATGGTACTTATGAGAACAGCAATGGTGTCAGAGCAGCACAAGGTTCTCTGGCAGGTGGTGTCGGCTGGTACCGCAAGAGTTTCACACTTTCCGATGATTTTAAAGACAAGACCGTTTCGATTGAATTCGACGGTGTGCAGATGATCAGCCAGGTATGGGTGAACGGACATACCGAGGACAACTGGAAGCAGTACCTTGGCTACAACACCTTTACTTATGATATCAGCAAATATCTGAAATACGATGGCAGCGAGAACGTAATTGCAGTCAAAGTACAGAGCAGCAACAGCAGTGCAAGATGGTATGCAGGAGCCGGTATCTACCGTAATGTATATCTGATCTCCACTGAGAAACTGAATGTTCCGGTGAACGGCGTGCAGATCACCACTCCGTTTGAAAAGCTGGAAGCAGAAGGCGGAAAATACGAAGAGATTAAGAATGCCACAAAAGCAGGCGTTGACATCAAGACGGATGTAACAAACGATTCTGATACAGAAGCAACTGGTGTTTCAGTAAAATCGACCGTTTATAATAAGGAAGGCGATGTTGTTTCCACACAGACCGATGACATTACCGTAGCAGCTGGTAAGACAGAGACGATCAGCCAGAGTGTGGATGTAGCAAACCCGAAACTGTGGTCTGTGGATTCTCCGAACCTGTACTGGGTAAGAACGGAGATCATCCAGAATGGCAAAGTTGTGGACAGCACCGACAGCGTTTTGGTATCCGTTATATTGCTACGGATCCGAACAGTGGATTTTATTTAAATGGTGTGCATACAAAACTGAATGGTGTCTGTGAACATTCTGACCTTGGATCGCTTGGTATGGAGACGTATCAGGCAGCTGTTGACAGAAGAATCCGTACACTGAAAAAATACGGTGTCAATGCGATCCGTACTTCCCATAACCCGGTGTCACCGGAGTTTATCGAGGCATGTGACCGTCTTGGAATGCTGGTATTTGAAGAAGCATTTGATCAGTGGCTGTATTCAAAAAACAGTGATGATTATCATAACTACTTTAATAAAGCAGCAGATGGAAAGACGGTCGTTTTTGATAAAGCCGGAAATGACAATACCAACAATGACACTTCTTATATAGAAGTAAAACGTGATGATCTGCAGTCCAATGCAGAACGTGATATCAAAGCGATGGTAGAGCGTGACAAGAACGCACCTTGTATTTTTGCATGGAGTACCGGTAACGAAATTTACGATGCACGTTACAAACATGGTGAAAACACACTGGATATGCTGACCGGATGGATCAAAGAGATCGACACGACAAGACCGGTCGCAGCATGCCCGCCGACCTGGGACAATTACTGGGCAAATAATGCACAGCAGGAAAAGCATCTGGCAAAAGCAGAAATGTCCGGATTTAACTATGCAACCGGACAGTATGACGGTGCCCACTCCAGATATCCGAATATGGTTATTTTTGGATCTGAGACAGTATCCGCTTATTATTACCGTGGTGTTTACTTCCTGGAAGGAGAAGGAAGCAGCGACAGATGTAATGAATATCCGACTTACTGGACATTTTCATCGGCAACCGCTTCTCTGGAAGCACACAGAGACAAAACATACACAGCCGGTGAGTTCGTATGGACCGGACATGACTACTTAGGTGAGCCGACACCAAGAAGCTGGCCATCCAAGAGTTCCTATTTTGGTATGATCGACACTGCGGGTTTTGCAAAAGATGTTGTCTATATGTACAAGAGTATGTGGACGGATACACCGACCGTACATCTTCTGCCGCAAAAATGGAATTTCAAAGCAGGACAGAAAGTGCCGGTATACATTTACACAAATGCAAAGAGTGTGGAACTGTTCTTAAACGGAAAATCACTTGGTATCAAAAATTATGACAAACAGACTGCTTCCCCGGTATATATTTACTGGACAAAAGGAACCAGCGGACTGGATTACGAAGCAGGCGAACTCAAAGCAGTCGGCTATGATCAGCCGGACGGAAAAGGAAACGTGATCGCAACCGATGTGGTAAATACATCAGGTGATGCAGCACAGGTAGAACTTTCCGCAGACAGAACATACATCAAAAACGATGGCGATGATATGGTATTTGTAGAAGCAACGATTGAGGACAATACAGGAATCATGGTTCCAGAAGCAGACAACCGTATCACTTTCGACGTAGAAGGCGGCGAAATCGTATCTGTGGACAACGGTGATCCACGTGACCATGATCCATACAAAAACACAGACAACCGCAAAGCGTTCAGCGGAAAAGCACTGCTGATCGTAAAAGCAGAAGAAGGAAGCACCGATGACATTGTGATCACAGCGACAGCTGAGAGTGACAATGGTATCCTGAAATCCAATACCATTACCGTAGGTTCTGAAAACGAACTTCCAGGTGACGGAACGGATGCACCGAAGCTTCTGGACGCATCCGTAGTGATGGGCAAAGGCATTTCAGCAGATTCTGTTCTGCCGAAAACCGTAAAAGTACAGTACAGCAACGGTGTGATTGATGAGCATCAGGTAACTGGATGGAACCTGGATAACCTGAATGCAAACCAGGCAGGTATTTACAAAGTAACCGGAACGGCAGAAGGCATGGAAGGCACGTTTGAATGTACTGTAACAGTCAAAGATATCAAATCCGCAACGGTAGACAATGTAACAACACTGGTAAATGTAGAACCGTCCCTGCCGCAGTTTGCAGCGATCGAGTATGCAGACGGCACAAAAGGTTCTGCCCCGGTAACCTGGATGAAGTTCCGGCAGAAAATTATGCAAAAGCAGGAAAATTTGAAGTGACCGGAAAGATCGGACCGGAAGTTACTGTAAAAACAGAAGTAAGCGTAAAAGAGATCAAGTCTATCGAGGAAGTACATGCCTCTACCGTAATCGGAACACTTCCGGTTCTGCCGGCAGGTGTGGAAGTAACCTTTACCGACGAAAGCAAAGAAATTGTAGGTACAGACTGGCAGATCAAGGCATCAGATGTGGCAGCAGCAGGAATTTTAAAAGTAAAGAGCAAGATCCTTGGTTCTGATATGGAAGCTGTTGCGAATGTCGATGTGAAATATGCGGTGGCAACAGGTGATCTGGAATACACATCAACAGGAACAGTAAGCAAAGACAAGACCGTAAACGGTGCAGGTTTGAGCGTACGTATCGATCAGGCGGAAAGCCGACCGAATATGCAGCAGGTTTAAGTATGCTTGGCGGATCAGAAGCCGTTTATAATGTAGAAGGAAAAGGATATGAAGCATTCCGTGCTTATGTCAGCCTGAGTTTTGATAACGGACAGGATGCAGAAGGAGCCGTTTCTTTTGAAGTTTATGTCGATGATGAAAAGACACCAAGATACCGTTCCGGCGTCATGACACATGCCACCAAGAACCTGGCACTTGATGTGGATATCAAAGGTGCAAAGACCGTAAAACTGGTGACAAAAACGGAAGATTCCAGTGTAGATAACAGCAAGAATATCGGTAACTGGTGTGACACGAAATTTGTTTCTTCCAATGTGGCGGTCAAGAGTGCAAAACTGAAAGAAAAAGATTTCTACTATGCAGAAAAAGGGGCACAGCCGTCCCTGCCGCAGACAGCAGAAGTACAGGTAGATGATATCCATAGAGGAGCATTCCGTATTGCATGGTCTGAAGTTGATACATCAAAAGCAGATGTGGTCGATGTAGAAGGAACAGTTCTTGGAATCGCTGATCCGGAAAATCATAAGGTAAAAGCAAAGGTGATCGTTGATTTTAACAATGCAGTTAAAGTGCCGGCACTGATGAATAAGATCGGTAAATGGGAAGTAAAAGAAGCCTTTGACTATGTTGAGACAACGGGAACAAAGACCAATATCAAAGATATTGAAGATATCACAGCCAAATCGTCCGTTATTTATAAATGGACAAACAATATGCTGATCGAGAATTGCCATAACTATGGTTTTGATTACGGGGTATATCCGGGAACAAACAGTGCAAATCCGGAATATCTGATCGTGCGTGCACCGGCGATCAAAGGTTTTGTTCTTCGAGGAACCGGCTCAACAGATGGAAATGCAAATAAAAACTTTACTTTCTATACTTCGGCAGACGGAGAAAACTGGAAAGAATTCAAAGATTACACAAAAACAACCGATACTTCCGTAAGCGGAAGCTGGCCGAGCAGACTTTATACAGCAACACAGATGCCGGATGACACAAACTATATCAAGATTGCATATCCGACCGGAAATACATGGCAGTTCAATATGAACAAACTGCAGCTGACCGGTGGCGAAGTAATTCCTGAAGGCAAAGCAGTTGTCAGTCTGGATGCAAACGGCGGAAGCTTCCGGAAGGAACAAGTACAAAACGTACGCTGAACAAAGGCGACCAAGCAGGAGAACTGCCGACACCGACCAGAAACAGACACAACTTTAAGGCTGGTTTACACAGCCGGAAGGTGGAGAAAAAGTAACAGAAGAAACGGTGGTTTCAGATTCTATAATCCTCTATGCACAGTGGGAAAAATCAACCAAAGCAGAAGACGTACCTGTTTACTTTGTGGACTGTGGTGCAAATGCTTTCTCAGCAGAAGGAAAAGCATATAGAAAGGATTACACAGATACGCTGAAAAACACAGTACCGGATCAGGCATACAGTGAAACAAGCGGATGGGGATTCACAAATCCGGCATCCGAAGTAGAAGCAAACGGAAGTGGGGATGCCTATACGACGATCCGCAACTTTAAAGCAGGAAACAATCAGAAGACCATGACCTACAAATTTGCACTGGATGCAGGAACGTATGAAGTGGTAACTGGATTCTATGATCCATGGGCACAGTGGGCAGGCGATGACCGTCATACAAAGATTACTGTGGCAGATGAAGCAGGAACCGAACTGGCTGTACACGAAGACCACAAGATCAGCGGCAGCAAAGACAGTGTGACACTGGAAAATATCACACTTTCAGAAGCAGGCAATGTGACTGTGAACTTAAGTCCGCTGAAAAAAAGTGGACAGTAACATCGACAGCTGTGATGTGCTGGTAAGCTTTATCGTGATCGTGAAAAAAGCAGCAGAGCAGCCGGATATTCCGAAGACAGATACAAAAGCAGGACTGAAGGCAGCCATTGACCTGGCAAAAACGCTGAAAGCAGACGACTATACAGCAGCATCTTACAAAGCACTTTCTGATACGATCGCAAGTGCGGAGAAAGTATATGCAGAAACAGAACCAAGTGCAGAAGCAGTCCAGACACAGATCAATGCTCTGGCAGAAGCAGTCAGAAATCTGAAATCTGCAGCAGCAGACACGAAAAAAGACCTGACACAGCAGATGAAAGAAAAAGATGCAGAATTAGCAGCAAAAGATACCGAACTGAAAACAGCACAGAAGAATGCGTCAGATCTGGATGATCAGCTTAAAAAAGCAGAAAAAGATCTGGCGGATCTGAAAAACGGAAGCGAAGCAGAAAAAGCAGAACTTCAGAAACAGATCAACAGCTTAAAAGAACAGCTCGATGAAGCAAACGCAAAAGTTACGGTTCTGAAAGCAGAAAAAGAGAGACTGACAGAAGAAAAAACATCCCTGCAGACAGAACTGAAAAAAGCTCAGGAAGATGCAGCGAAGAAGAAGGCAGAAGAAGCAGAAGCACTCAAAAAAGCTCAGGAAGAAGAGCAGAAAGCCAAAGAAGAACTGCAGAAACTGAAAGATGCCATGACACTGAAAATAGGTGATACCATTACTGTAAAGGGCATAACATATCGCGTGACCAATGCAGAAGCAAAGACAGCGGAAGCTTATGGCGTGGTAAACAAAAGCCAGAAACACATCGAAGATAGCCGCAACGGTTAAGATCAAAGGAAATACCTGCAAAGTAACGGCAATCGCAGATCAGGCATTTGCCGGAATGAAAAAAGCAACAAAAGCAGTGATCGGCAAGAATGTGAGCAAGATCGGCAAAAAAGCATTCAACGGCGATGGAAAACTTAAGAGCATCACAGTAAAAAGCAGGAAACTGAAAATGGTCGGTAAACTGGCACTGAAAGGCATCAACAAAAAAGCAGTGATCCGTATACCCGAAGTCAAAGAAAAAAGCTTACAGGAAACTTTTCAAAGGCAAAGGACAGAAAAAGAGTGTCATTGTAAAGTAGTAAGTTCATAAATCCAAAACGCATATCACCTTAAAAACAGCAGAAAAACCACAGACAGCGTAAGAACTGTTCTGTGGTTTTTTGTATCGTACAGAAAAAATTACCAAAAATAAAAAATTATTCCATATGTTTTTGTAAAGAAATTTTGTATTAGTTATGGTAAGCAAAATTTTGTTTTTACTAAACACAACAAAGGGAACAAAGAAAAATAAAGGAGGGCAATATGAACTACAAAAAGTATTTAAGTGGTGTTCTGGCAGCAGCGATGGTACTTAATACCGGAGCAGTGAGTGTCCTGGCAGCAGGGACTGATACGTCCGTGCAGGAAGCATCTCAGACACAGACATCATCAACACCGGAAACGGTATACGTCAATTCATATGATGGAAAGGAGCGTTCCGTTTCTTTTAACGATCACTGGAGATTTTATCTGGGAGAATTAAACGGTGCGGAAGCAGTTTCTTATAATGATTCTTCCTGGGATGATGTGACGCTTCCGCATGATTACAGCATCGACCAGGGATTTTCAACAGCAGCACCGGCAGAGCAGGAGAGCGGCTATGTGCTTGGAGGCACCGGATGGTACCGCAAAAGTTTTACACTGGATGAGAGCATGCAGGGAAAGACGATCAGCATTGATTTTGACGGTGTTTACATGAATGCAGCCGTTTATCTGAACGGTGAAAAGCTGGGAACACATCCATATGGTTATACCCCGTTTTCTTTTGTGCTTCCGCAGGACAAACTGAAATTCGGATCGGAAGAAAACGTGATCACGGTCAAAGTAGATCATAAACAGCCGTCCAGCCGCTGGTATTCCGGTTCCGGTATTTACCGTGACGTAAAACTTACCGTTGCAGATCCGGTACATGTGGCAAATTACGGAACGACCGTGACAACCCCGGATATTGAAAGCGGAAAAGGAACCGTAAGCGTGGTAACGGAAGTACAGAATGACAGCAGCGAAGCAGCTGATGTTTCTGTAAAACAGACGGTTTATGAAAAAGGCAGTGACGTCCCGGCAGCAGAGGGCGAAAAGACAAAGGTACAGAGTGTTGCAGCGGGCAAAACAGCCAGGATCGAGGCCAGTGTCACCGTTGCAGACCCAAAGCTCTGGGATACGGAAAATCCAAACCTCTATACCGTAAAAACAGAAGTTTATGTTGGAGATACCTTAAAAGACAGCTACCATTCTGACTTTGGCTTCCGCTGGGTAAACTTTACTACAGAGAAAGGTTTCTATTTAAATGGAAAGAACATCAAACTGCACGGAGTATCCATGCATCATGACCAGGGTTCTCTTGGATCCGAAGCCTGGGAGCGTTCTGTGGAACGTCAGGTACAGGAGTTAAAACAGATGGGAGTCAATGCCATCCGTGTAACACATAACCCGGCATCCCAGGTACTGATCGATGTGTGCAACCGTGAAGGCATCATGCTGGTGGAAGAAGCCTTTGACTGCTGGCTTTCCGGAAAAGCAGGAAATACCGAGGATTATGGTAAATGGTTCTACCAGACCATTGAGAGCGGCAACCAGATCGTAAATGGCAGAGAGGGAGAAAAATGGCAGAATTTGACCTCAAAGCCATGGTAAGACGAGGAAGAAACAATCCTTCCATTATCATGTGGAGCCTTGGAAATGAAATCTTTCAGCAGCTGATCGACTGGAATGTAACAGGTCAGTATCCGGAAGTGGCAAAAAAACTGATCACCTGGACCGGAGAAGAAGATGCGACCAGATATGTACCTTTGGTGACAACCAGGTAAAGAGCAATGTCTGGGCAGACAATAATCAGGTAAACACAGCACTTGTTTTTGCAGAAGCAGCAAAATATGGCGTGCCGGGAGGTCTGGTAGGATTTAACTACGGAAGTTCCGGACAGATCAGCAACGGACACAGCAGAGGATGGCTGGTTTACGGTTCTGAGACGGCTTCTTCCGTAAACAGCCGTGGTGTTTACGACAGGAAGAACAGCAACAGTGACAATGGAAGTGGAGACCGCCGGCTGACTTCTTATGATAAAAGTGCAGTAGGCTGGGGACATCTGGCAAGTGCAGGGCTGTGGATCACGATGCAGCAAGAATTTAATGCAGGCGAATTTGTCTGGACAGGTTTTGATTATATCGGTGAACCGACACCGTATAACTGGCAGGGAACCGGTGCAAACGGAACCTGGCCGAACATTGCAAAGAACTCTTACTTTGGTATCATTGACACGGCAGGTATCCCAAAAGATTCCTATTATCTGTATCAGAGCCAGTGGAATGACAACGAAAATACCCTTCATGTTCTCCCGGTATGGAATGAAGAGGAGATCATGCTCG
>ENA-OQAZ01001171-OQAZ01001171.1-human-gut-metagenome-genome-assembly--contig:-NODE-1171-length-13083-cov-1.883529_pt1 | contig 13083 bp, 17 predicted proteins | sample MGYA00242737_ERZ504531 | MGnify/ENA primary metagenome ERZ504531 (study PRJEB26092, sample SAMD00036244) | human gut metagenome | host: Homo sapiens | study: EMG produced TPA metagenomics assembly of...
GTTCCGGCAAGAACCAGGAAAATCCCAAGATAATAGAGGATTTTTGCCCGTCTCTCCAGATAATTTCCTCTTTCTATGATAAAAATCGATGGATTTGAAATCTTGTATCTGATATTCACTTTTTGATTCAGCACAAATTTGCAGGGATTGCTGCCGTAGCGATACCGTTTCCGTATCAGCACGCCGTCTGCATAGTAAGCAAAGACAGGATAAAAATAGTTGTGGACGCCTTCCTGCCGACCCTTTTCATCCGGATGGCCGGCCACGATCTCAACGACCGTTGCTTCTGCCCGCCCTTTATATTTTGCATGAATGTTGCGGTAGCGTCTGCACAGAAATCCCAGAAAAATAAAGATCACGCCAAGCAGCATCATAAGATCGCCAAGCATCCCGATACTATTTTTCAAAGAAGTACTCCTTTCCAAAAGCAATATCCGCCTGCATCTGATTTTTCAAGTGTTCGACAGAGTCAAATTTCATCTCCGGCCGTTTAAACTTCCAAAGTTCTACATCAATATTTTCTCCATAGAGATCTCCGTCAAAATCAAACAGGTACGTTTCTACTCCACGGAACGTCTCACCGATGGTCGGTTTGTAGCCGATGTTTGTCACACCGTAATATGCCTGCTCACCGATGCGTGTCCTGGAAAGATAGACGCCGTTTGGCGGAAGCAGTTTTTTGGTGCTCGGTACCAGATTGGTGGTCGGCATGCCAAGTGTCCGGCCGATCCGCCTGCCGTGAAGCACTTCACCGGAAATAAAATAGCGATAGCCCAAAAGATCATTGACCAGTTCCATATCGCCTGCTTCCAGGGCTTCTTTGACATAGGTACTGCTGATATCTCTGCCTTTATACTGCTCTTTCTCTACGACTTCGACCTGAAAACCATATTTTTTCTGGAGCCAGAGAAGAAGAGTGGCATCTCCGCCTCGTTTATAACCAAAATGAAAATCTTTTCCGACAACAATCGATTTGGCATGCAGCCGGTTCACGAGGATTTCTCTTACAAAATCCTCTGCCTCCATACCGGATACCGACGGAATGAACGGACAGTCGATCAGATAAGAAAGTCCCGTTTTTTCCAACATGAACCGTTTTTCTTCGTCCGTCAGAACAAATCCGCTTTTTCTGCCGTTGATGGTAAACATTACGCTTTTCAGGTTCTTTTTTTTCCAGAATGCGGGACAGAAGCTTCTGATGCCCTCTGTGCACGCCATCAAATTTTCCAAGTGTAACGCTGTCTCCTCCTGGATATACAGTCCGTCAATTCCCTTCATGTATTCCATAATCACATTCCTATTTTATAAAAACATTTTTACCGGAAAAAACATGCCTTTTTCTTCCCGGTATTCATAGATCGCACAGAACTGTCCAGCGGTATCGTATACGCGGATCCTGTCCTTTTCCAGCTCACCCACGTTCTGCCCTTCCGGCAAAAGGTTCTGTATCTCGCGAACACGAAACGGATTGCCGTTTCTGAGGATCTTTTCCTGCTCTTCCAGGATCGATACGCACGGATACTGCATAAAAACAGCATCGACCGGCATCAGAATCTGTTTGATTTTTCCTGATTCCTGCAATTTTTCGATTTCAGGAAGTTTCAGGCTGTCTTTTAATGTAAAACTGCTGACACGGTGCGGAGAAGTGATTCCATGCATCCGCCGCAGCCAAGCTTTTCTCCGATGTCATGGCAAAGCGTGCGGATATATGTTCCCTTGGAACAGGTAACGGTCATGGTGACAAAAGGCAGGGCGATCTGATCGATTGTAATTTCCAGAATCTTGATCTTTCTCGCTTTTCTCTCTACGGTTTTTCCTTCTCTTGCCAGATCGCAGAGCTTTTTTCCATTCACTTTCAGTGCGGAGTACATCGGCGGAACCTGTGCATATTCTCCGACAAAACCAAGAATCGCCTCACGTACCTCTGTTTCCGATACGGCTGCGTCCTTCTGTTCCAGGATTTCGCCTGTCATATCCTGCGTATCCGTGACGATGCCAAGGTGCAGAACAGCCTGATAGGTTTTATCTTTATCTGTTAAAAGCTCACACACTTTCGTTGCTTTTCCAAGACACACCGGCAGCACACCTTCTGCTGCTGGGTCCAGGGTTCCGGTGTGTCCGATCTTTTTCTGTTTTAAAATCCCGCGGAGTTTTGCAACGACATCGTGTGAGGTATAGCCCTGTTCTTTGTATACATTCAGAATTCCGTTAAAAGTGTTCTTCTGTGGTGTCACTGTACTTCCTCCGGCATCTGTTTTGCAATCTCTCTGGTCAGGTTGTTTACCACATCATGCATGGAACCCTGCATGGTACATCCGGCTGCACGCACATGACCGCCGCCGCCGAAAAACTGTGCCACTTTCTGCACATCGATATAGGACTTTGAACGCATGCTGACTTTGTATTCCTGCGTGTTGGCCTCATACAGGAAAATAGCAACCTCTACGCCCTCCGTATTGCGAAGCAGTGCAGAAATACCGTCAAGATCCGTCGGGGTCACGCCGTAGAAATCAATGTCACGCTGACGCAGTCCGCTGATGATACATCTGCCGTCCATCAGCCGCATGCTCTCAAGCAGGGCACGCCCTGTGATCTGGTGCTGAAGGTATGTTTTTTCGAAATACGTTTTATCGAGAATGTCGGTGAATGCAATGCCTTTGTCCATCAGTTTTCCGGCAATCTGCATCGTTTTGGAAGAGGTGCAGGTATACTGGAAGACACCGGTATCGTGGGCGATTCCCATATAAAGAGCCTCTGCGATATTTTTGCCAATCTTATCTTCATCCAGAATATCATAGATCAGTTCACAGGTAGAACTTGCCTTTGCTTCGATATAATTGGTCTGTGCATAGCCTGGGTTGCTGATATGGTGGTCAATGCAGACCGTGCGTTTTGCAGTGTCAAAATATTTTGCAGACGCTCCGAGACGCTGCTTGTCCCCGGCATCCAGTGCAATGAACAAATCGTATACTTTCTCTTCCTCACAGGAATGTATGATCCGGTCGCTTCCTTCCAGAAACTTAAAAGAATCACGGATTTCTTCCAGATAGACCGTTGGCTGAACATCCGGAAATTCCTGCTGTATGTAGAGATAAAGTCCGATACAGGAGCCGACACAGTCGCCGTCCGGCCGAATATGGCCGGAGATCGCAACGGTCTTTGTATCCTGTAAAATTTCAGAAAGTTTAATCTTCATGCTCATCCTCTCTCTTTTCAGAATGACTGTTTACATCATCGATCAGTTTTGACATGCTGACACCATATTCAATGGACTGATCCAGCACAAAACGGATTTCCGGCGTATTACGGAGATTGATCGTATGTGCCAATTTTCGTCTGATAAATCCTTCTGCACTTTTCAGACCTGCAATGGTATCCTGCTGGGCCTGTTCATTGCCCAGCACGCTGATCCATGCTTTGCAGGTCTTCAGATCCGGTGCAACTTCCACCGCAACGACTGATGTCATCGGATGGATTCTCGGATCTTTGATCTCCCCGCGGATGATATTTGCCAGTTCACGCTGTACTTCACCATTGATGCGGGTGTTTTTAATACTATGCTTTCTCATATTGGCAAAACCTGCTTTCCTATCTTGGTACTTCTACCATAATATATGCTTCTACCTGATCCAGTTCGTGGACATCATTGAATTTCTCAAATACAAGACCACATTCGTATCCGGCTCTTACTTCTTTTACATCATCTTTGAATCGTTTCAGGGATGCCAGCGGTCCTTCAAAGATCTGTGTTCCTTCACGGGTAATACGGACAGAGCAGCCTCTCTGGAACGTACCGTCCAGCACATAAGAACCGGCGATGGTTCCGACACCGGAAGCTTTGAACAGCTGACGTACTTCTGCGTGTCCGATGACTTTTTCTTCGAAGATCGGATCCAGCATGCCCTTCATAGCTGCTTCTACATCTGCAATCGCATCGTAGATGACACGGTACAGTCTTACGTCCACACCTTCACGCTCTGCGGTTGCCTTTGCAGTTGCATCCGGACGAACGTTAAATCCGATGATGATCGCATTGGATGCACTTGCCAGGCTGACATCGGATTCGTTGATCGCACCGACACCGCGTGGATGATCTTGACAACGACTTCATCGTTGGAAAGTTTCAGAAGACTCTGTTTTACGGCTTCTACAGAACCCTGTACATCTGCCTTTACAATGATGTTCAGTTCTTTGAGGTCACCTGCCTGGATCTGTGAGAACAGGTCATCCAGAGACATTCTTGCCTTTGTCTCTTCGAGCAGTCGTTCTCTTCCTTCACTTACGAAGGTTTCTGCAAAGTTTCTTGCTTCTTTGTCATTTTCGCATGCAACAAAGATCTCACCTGCGTTTGGTACATCGGAAAGACCAAGGATCTCTACCGGAGTAGAAGGACCTGCCTCTTTTACTCTTCTTCCCTTGTCATCCATCATCGCACGGACTTTGCCATAGCTGGAACCGCATGCTACCGGATCACCGACATGCAGCGTACCCTTCTGAACCAGAACCGTTGCTACCGGACCTTTTCCTTTATCCAGCTCAGCCTCGATGATCAGACCTCTTGCTGCACGGTTCGGGTTTGCTTTCAGTTCAGAAACTTCAGCAGTCAGAAGGATCATCTCAAGCAGTGTGTCGATACCTTCGTGTGTATGGGCAGATACCGGAACAAAGATCGTACTTCCGCCCCAGTCTTCCGGAATCAGTTCATACTCGGAAAGTTCCTGTTTTACACGGTCGATGTTGGCACTTGGCTTATCGATTTTGTTGATCGCAACGATGATCTCTGTGCCGGCTGCTTTTGCATGGTTGATCGCTTCTACAGTCTGCGGCATTACACCGTCATCTGCTGCAACAACCAGGATCGCAATATCGGTTGCATTTGCACCACGCATACGCATGGCAGTAAATGTTCATGTCCCGGTGTATCCAGAAATGTGATCTTCTGTCCGTTGATATCTACGACATAAGCACCGATGTGCTGAGTAATACCGCCAGCTTCTTTTGCGATCACATGCGTGTTACGGATCGCATCCAGAAGAGAAGTCTTACCGTGGTCAACGTGACCCATAACACAGACTACAGGCGGTCTTGAAACCATGGTGCTCTCATCTTCCTCTTCTTCATGAAGAAGCTCTTCGATCACATCTACTTTTTCTTCTTTTTCTGCGATGCAGTTGAACTCCAGTGCAATCTCTTCTGCTTTTTCAAAATCGATCTCCTGGTTTACCGTTACCATAACACCTTCCAGGAAGAGCTTTTTGATGATCGCAGATGCCTGGATCTTCATAGCGTCAGCCAGCTCTTTGATCGTCATGGTTTCCGGAAGTGTGATGGTTTTGATTTCATCTTCCTTCTTCTCCTGTACCGGCGGTGTCGGCTGTTTTACCTGCTGCTTGTTATTCTTTCCGCCGCGGCCGTTATTATTCTTGGAATTTATTTTTTCCTCCCTGACCAAACGGTTGCTCTTGCTCTCAAATTTTATCAACTTTATCCTGACGGTCGTTTCTTCCGCGGTCATTGCGGTTTCTGGATTCTTTGGTGATCGGTTTTTCCATCACTGCGGAACCGCCGCCCATACGGCTTCCCTGATTTCTTCCGCCGGATGGTCTCTGACCGTCATTTCTGCGTCCCTGGCCCTGATTTCTGGAGTCATTATTGCCGTCACGGAAACGTCCGCCTCCATTCTGCCGTCTCTTCTTGGTCCTCCTGCTGACCTGTACGGTTCTGACCGTCACGATTCTGTGTCTGACCATCCTGTCGATTATTCTGGCCGTCGTTTCTGCGTCCCTGCTGTCCTTCTGTTCGATTTTGTGATCCTCTTGTGCCGCGTCCGATACCTGTACGGCTGTTCTGCGGATGAAATACCTGTGTAATATTTTTCTTTTTAGCAGGTGCTTTCTTTTCTTCTGCTGCTTCTGCCTTTCCTTCCGGCTTCGTCTCTTTCTTTCCGAATTTATCTTCTACATAGCCACCTGTTCCTCTTCTAATGAATTCATAGGCTTTTTACCTGAATGCCCTTTTCTGTCAAATAGTTCAAAATTTCTTTATTTTCTTTGCCAAGTTTTTTGGCCAGTTCATGTATCCTGATTCTCGCCATCACATCTACCTCCATCATTTTCCACCGGTAAATATTTCCGGACGGCATTTGCAAGTCCTGTATCTGTGATCGCAAGTGATGCCCGAAATTCTTTACCCATAGCTGCACCTAATTCAGCTTTTGTACCATAAAGATAGAACGGCACCTTATAATATTCGCACATATTCCGGAACTTCTTCTTTGTATTGTCCGAAGATTCCGTGGATACGATAACCAGTGCTGCACAACCCGTTTTGACCGATTTTTCCGTAGAAAATTCTCCGCTGGCCGTTTTTCCGGCTTTCTGTGCAAGACCGATCATAGAGAGCACTCTATTCTGACTCAATCTTTTCAATCTCCTTCTTCAGGCTGTCATATATCTCCGGCAAGATGCCGGTTTTCAGTGAACGCTCGATCCCGTGATTTCTGATCGCTTTTTCAAGCATCCCCGGATTCTGCAAATATATGCACCTCTGCCGTTTTTCTTTCCTGTCGCATCCAGGATGATCCTTCGCTTTCTGTTTTCAGGATGCGGATCATCTCCCGTTTGCTTTTCATTTCCTGACATCCCACGCATTTCCGCATGGGGATTTTTTTAACCTGACTCATGTTTTACTCCTGATCGCCTTCTTCATTCAGCATATCTTCCGTTTCTTTGTCAGAAGTTTCTTCGTATGCTTCTTCATAATCAAAAGTATCCTCATCTGCTGCTTCTGTATCAGCGTCTTCTTCGTAATCGCCCTGCATCAGATATTCATCCAGCTCGCCGGATTCTCTTACCTGTGTCTCACTCTTGATATCGATCTTGAATCCGGTCAGTTTTGCTGCCAGTCTTGCATTCTGTCCTTCTTTTCCGATTGCCAGAGACAGCTGATAATCCGGAACGATCACTTTTGCGGTCTTCTCATCGTCATCTGCGATAACAGAGATTACTTTTGCCGGACTTAATGCATTCTCGATCAGGATTGCCGGGTTTTCATCCCAGTTGATGATATCGATCTTTTCTCCTCGCAGTTCTTCTACGATCGTATTGACACGCACACCGTTCATGCCGACACATGCTCCGACCGGATCTACATCCGGATTGTTGGACCAGACTGCCATCTTTGTTCTGCTTCCGGCTTCTCTTGCAATACTCTTGATCTCTACAGTACCATCTTTTACTTCGGTTACTTCGGACTCAAACAGACGTTTTACCAACTCCGGATGGGTACGTGATACAACAACTTTCGGTCCCTTCGGTGTGTCTTTTACTTCCAGAACGTAAAGCTTGATACGCTCGGTCGGGCGGAATACTTCACCTTTTACCATTTCATTTTCCATCAGGACAGTATCTACTTTACCAAGGTTTACGCTGACATTTCTGCCGACATAACGCTGAACAATACCGGTAATGATATCCTTTTCTTTCTGATAATATTCCTCAAAAAGTACTTTCTTTCCTCTTCACGGATTTTCTGAAGGATCACGTTCTTGGCATTCATAGTAGCGATACGTCCGAATTCTTTGGATTTGATCTCTACGTTTACGATATCACCAAGCTCATATTTGGAGTTCAGCTGTTTTGCGTTTTCCAGGCTGATCTCCATGATCGGATCTTCTACTTTCTCTACAACCGTCTTTTCTGCGTGCACGTTGAACTCACAGGTTACCGGATCAATAAATACCTTTACATTGTCTGCTTTTCCAAAGTGGTTTTTACATGCCTGAAGCAGGGACTGTTCGATTGCTTCCAGAAGGGTATCCTTGCTGATGTTTTTTTCTTTCTCCAGTACATTTAATGCTTCCAACAACTCGCTATTCATTTTCTTTTATCCTCCTATTATGTTTAAAAATCAAACGCCAGTCTTACCAGTGCTGTCTCGGAACGCTGGAACGTCATTTCGTTGTCTTCTATCACTTATGGTGAAGCTGTCTTTGTTGAATTCTTTTAAGATACCTGTGAATTCTTTCTGTTTGTCGATGGCACGGAAAGTGCGGACTTCGATCTCTTTTCCGATGCTTCTTTGGAAATCTTTGTCCTTTTTCAGCGGACGTCCAAGTCCCGGGGAACTCACTTCCAGAATGTAGGAATCTTCGATGTAGTCTTCTTCATCCAGTTTGTCACTCAACGCTCTGCTGATTACTTCGCAGTCATCTACTGCAATCCCGCCCGTTTTGTCAATATAGGCACGCAGATACCAGTTACCGGCCTCTTTTACGTATTCTACATCGACAAGCTCGAACCCGTGTGCATCCACAAGCGGCTGCAGCAGTTCTTCTGTCTTTGCTTCATAAGTCTCTCTTCTTGTCATTCGCTTCACCCTTTCTTATACAACAAGAATGAGTGGGCGAACTGCCCACTCACACTCTGGTAATCTTCTATCATCGCTCCAATTATAACACTACTGCTGTTAAAATGCAAGACTTTGTTGAAAATTTCTTATTATTTAATTTTTGCACTTTTTGTCTGTTTTTTATCAGGAAACCCTCGTTTTGACTGCTTTTGCATCTCGTTTGCTGATCCGCAGGCGATTTAAATGTACTTCTTTGTCTTTGTATATAGCGATGTCATCTCCGTTCGGTGTAAGCAGATGTACCTGCAAAAGCTGATCTTTCGCATTCATTTTCATACCGCGGACACCGATTGCCGCCTTCTTTTTGACCGGAACTTCTTCCAGCATAAAACGCAGGAAATAGCCATCTGTGCTTTGCAGGACAATCTGTTCTTCCTCACCGATCAGTAAAACTGCAATCAGTTTATCGCCATCCGTAAGTTTTGTGGATGCGATCGTCCGTTTGGAGACATCAAATTCCGTCCCCTCTACCTTTTTGATCATGCCCTGCTGCGTTGTAAACAACAGATTTGTGCTCTTGACCGCATTCAGGCCTTCGATGCGAAGAATTTCTTCTTCCGTGCTGGAATAATTGCAGAGATTGTCAAGCGGTGTACCTTTGTCACGGAAACGTCCATAAGGAAGATCTGCCACTTTCAGAAGATGCAAACGTCCGGTATCCGTAAAAATACAGAGCTTGTCGGTATTCAGGCAATGCACCACAAAGCGGTTTTCCGCATCTGCTGATTCTTTGTTCCGTTCATATACCGAAAGATCCACGCTTCTTGTATAGCCAAAGCGATCGATCAGAACCACCACTTCCGCTTCCTCCATCTTCTTCTCTTCAAAAACAGCTGCTTTTGCATTCTCAATGGAAGTTTTTCGTTCAGAAGCATATTCCTTTTTCAGACGATCCAGATCTTTCATGATCACTTTTGCCATAGAACGGTAGTTTGTCAGAATATCTTCGTAAGCAGCAATGTTTTTCAGGGTCTGGGCATGCTCCGCCTCCAGTGCCTCGATTTCCAGCCCGATCAGTTTGTAAAGACGCATATCCAGAATGGCATTTGCCTGATTCTCCGTAAAATGCAGTTTTGCCGCAGCTTTTTCAGATGCTTTGGTACGGAAACGGATTCCTTCTGTTATGCCTTCCACCAGACATTTTTTTACCTGATCGCGGTTTTTGCTGCCACGCAGAATCTCAATGATCAGGTCAATCACATCGCAGGCTTTGATCAGTCCCTCCTGGATCTCCTGTTTCGCTTTTTCTTTACCAAGAAGATTTTTATATTTTCTGGTTGCCAGTTCAAACTGAAAATCAATGTGATGTTCGATGATCGCTTTTAATCCCAGCGTTTCCGGTTTTCCGTTTGCCACGGCAAGCATATTGACACCGAACGTGTCCTCCAGTCTGGTCTTTTTGTAAAGCATATTGATGATATTCTGCGTATCTGCATTTTTCCTGAGCTCCAGAACGATTCTTATACATCTTTCGAGGACTGATTGGAGATATCGACGATATCTGTGGTGGTTTTGTTCTCTACCAGCCCTGCGATATCATTTAAAAATTTGCCGATATTTGCCCCATCATGGTATATGGGATCTCTGTGATCACAATGCGTTCTTTTCCGCCTTTGAGCTTTTCGATTTCCACACGTCCACGCAGGCGGATCTTGCCTGTTCCTGTCTCGTAAACGGAAAGCAGATCGTCTTTGTTGATGACAATGCCGCCGGTCGGAAAATCCGGACCCTGAATATACTGCATCAGTTCTTCCGTCGTGATCTTATGATTTAAAATCGTTGCCTTGACGGCATCGATCACCTCGCCCAAATTGTGCGGCGGTGTGCTGGTCACCATACCAACGGCGATTCCTTCTGATCCATTTACGAGAAGATTCGGAAGCCGCACCGGAAGAACCTGAGGTTCTTTTTCTGTTTCATCAAAGTTTGGTCCAAAATCCACCACATCTTTGTCCAGATCCGAAAGAAATGCATCCTGAGTCACTTTCTGCAGGCGTGCCTCTGTATATCGCATCGCCGCTGCACCGTCACCCTCGATCGAGCCAAAATTTCCGTGACCGTCCACCAGAGGCAGTCCTTTTTTAAAGTCCTGTGCCATCACAACCAGAGACTCATAGATCGAGCTGTCGCCATGCGGATGATATTTACCCATCGTATCTCCGACAATACGGGCACATTTACGATAAGGGCGGTCATAGCGAATGCCCAGTTCATACATATCATAAAGTGTTCGTCTCTGTACCGGTTTCAGTCCGTCACGCACATCCGGCAGTGCCCTTGAGACAATGACACTCATCGCATAATCAATATATGATTTTTGCATCAGCTCCGAATACTCTGTCCGGATGATCTGTTCCTGTTCTCTATCCATGTCGTAACTTTCTCCTTATTTCAATCCTGTTCTTGTGATTCTGCCATCAGATGCTTCGTCTGTTCGAAGCGATTCTATATTCTGTTTTCGTTCTATATATCCAGTTCTGCATCCTGGGCATGTTCATAAATAAATGCCTTTCTTGGTGGAACATCGCTTCCCATCAGCATTTCCGTCACATCCGAAGCCATACGTGCATCTTCGATCTCCACCCTTTTCAGAATACGTGTTTCCGGATTCAGTGTGGTCTCCCAGAGCTGCTCCGCATCCATCTCTCCAAGACCTTTGTAACGCTGCAGCGTGAAATTGCCTTTATGTGTTTTGCGGTAACGCTCCAGTGCTTTATCATCGTACAGATACTCTTCTTCTCCTCTGGAAGGCATCGCTTTGTAAAGCGGCGGCATTGCAATATATACATGTCCTTCATAGATCAGATCCGGCATAAAACGATAAAACAGCGTCAGAAGCAGGGTTGAGATATGAGCACCGTCCACGTCGCATCTGCCATGATCACGATCTTATCGTAACGGAGTTTTGTGATATCAAAATCATTACCGTATCCTTCTGAGAATCCACAGCCAAATGCATTGATCATTGTTTTGATCTCGGCATTAGCAAGAACCTTATCAATACTTGCTTTTTCGACATTCAAAATCTTACCGCGAATCGGCAGGATCGCCTGGAAATTACGGTTTCTTGCCGTTTTTGCAGATCCCCCCGCAGAATCTCCCTCCACGATAAAAATTTCGCATTTTGAAGCATCGCGCTTTCACAGTTTGCCAGCTTTCCGTTGGAATCAAAAGAATATTTCTGCTTTGTAAGCATGTTTGTTTTTGCTTTTTCTTCTGTTTTGCGGATCTTAGCTGCTTTTTCCGCACAGGAGAGCACGCTCTTTAATACTTCCAGATTTCGGTCAAAATAGCGGACCACCTCATCTCCTACCACCTTCGCCGTTGCTTTTGAGGCATCCTGGTTATCCAGCTTGGTCTTTGTCTGACCTTCAAATCGCGGAGCCGGATGTTTTATAGAAACAACCGCCGTCATACCGTTTCGGATATCTGCTCCGGTAAAGTTGGCATCCTTTTCTTTTAAAATCCCAAGCTCTCTTGCGTAAGTGTTCATCACCGTGGTAAACACGGTTTTGAAACCGGTCAGGTGCGTGCCGCCTTCTGCATTGTAAATATTATTGCAGAAACCAAGTACGTTTTCATGGAATTCATTGACATACTGAAATGCACATTCTACATGAATGCCATCCGCTTCTCCACACAGATAAACCGGCTCGTGGATCGTTTCCTTTTTCTTATTTAAATCCCGGATATAGCCGACGATACCGTCCGGCTCATGAAACGTGACCGTCTCTTTCTCCTCATCCCGCAGATCCTTGAATACGATCGTAAGATTTGGATTCAGATAAGCAGTTTCGTGCAGCCTGCTCTTTACTTCTGCTGCCGAAAAACGAGTCTTTTCAAAAATCTCTGCATCTGGAAGAAAACGAATCCAGGTTCCTGTTTCTTTGGTCTTTGCAATAACCGGGAGCAGGCCGTTTTCCAGTTCGACCGTCGGAATCCCTCTCTCGTAACGGTCATAGTGCACGCAACCTTCACGGCTTACTTTTATTTCCAGCCATTCGGACAAGGCATTTACAACGGAAGATCCGACACCATGCAGACCGCCGCTTGTCTTATAGACCGAATTATCAAACTTACCGCCTGCATGCAGCGTCGTGAAAACGAGACGTTCTGCCGACATGCCTTTTTCGTGCATGCCCACCGGAATACCACGTCCATTGTCTTTGATGGTTGCAGAGCCGTCTTTTTCCAGTGTCACTTCAATGCGGTCACAGAAACCAGCCAGATGTTCATCCACCGAGTTATCTACGATTTCATATATTAAATGATTCAAACCCTTTCTGGAAACGCTGCCAATATACATCCCAGGACGCTTCCTGACAGCCTCCAGACCTTCCAGTACCGAAATACTGCTGGCATCATAGGTGCTTTTTTTTGCCATATTTTCCTCCTTGCTCAAAAACATGCTTGTTCTTATCACACCCCAAAACAAATGTTCTCTTATGGGGCAAAGAAAAAAGCTGCTTTGTTTTCTAACAAAACAGCCTTCTTAGCAGTTCCAAGGGGAAGTCGAACCCCTGTTTTCGCCGTGAGAGGGCGACGTCTTAACCGCTTGACCATGGAACCTTTATCTTTTGTTTTTTGTCTTGCCTCAAGACTCCTTAATAATATACCATGTTTCAGGAAATTGTTCAACACCTTTTTTTAATTTTTTAAACTTTTTTATTTTTG
>ENA-OQAZ01001172-OQAZ01001172.1-human-gut-metagenome-genome-assembly--contig:-NODE-1172-length-13061-cov-5.051260_pt1 | contig 13061 bp, 17 predicted proteins | sample MGYA00242737_ERZ504531 | MGnify/ENA primary metagenome ERZ504531 (study PRJEB26092, sample SAMD00036244) | human gut metagenome | host: Homo sapiens | study: EMG produced TPA metagenomics assembly of...
CCGGAACTTGTAATCTGTGATGAACCGGTATCCAGTCTGGATTATTCATACGAAAGCAGATCCTGCATCTGTTAAATGAGCTGCAGGAAAATATGAGATGACCTATTTACTGATCACTCACGATCTGTCCAATGTTCCATATCTCTGCAAAGAGGTGGCTATTATGTATCAGGGACGCGTGTCGAGTTTATCGATCATACGGACAGCTTAAAGGAGACTGCCGTACATCCTTATACAAAAGATTTGTTTGATTCTATTCCGGTAAAAGAACCGAAAATGCGAAGAATCGGATCGCAGGAAAAGAAAATATTTTCAGATACCATTCCGGAACAGGGCTGCCCATATCAGAACCGGTGCAGAAGATGTACAAATATATGCAGAGAGCAGATACCGGAATTGACAGAAATTGAAACAGGACATTTTGCGGCATGTCATATGCTGTAAAATATAAAACAAACAAAGGAGAAGAAGAAATGAAGAAAAGACGTGTAGCAAAACTGGTAGCATTGAGCATGGTGGCGGCAACTTTACTGACAGGTGTCAATGTACAGGCAAAAGAGGAAAAAGTAGTTACGGCAATGACATCCATTGATCTGACTCCTGAACTTTGTGATCCTACAAAAAGTGGTCCGGACTTTCGTCTTTATGAAATGATCTATGATCCACTGGTGCGTTATGGAGAAAATGGAGAAATTAAACCGGCATTGGCAGAATCCTGGGATATCAGCAAAGATGGCACAACCTATACGTTTCATTTAAGAAAGATGTGAAATTCTCAGACGGTACAGTGTTTAATGCAGACAATGTGATGTGGAATTATAACAGATGGGTGGAACAGGATGTGATCGGTAACTTTTCAGCCAAACTGGAAAATGTTACAAAGGTAGATGATTATACTGTAGAATTTAAGTTTGCAGAACCATGCTATACACTGCTGATCGAATTCAGCTATCCAAGACCATTCCGTTTCACCTGTGAAAGTGCAATGGATGAAGACGGAGAATTTTGTCAGGAAGTGGGTACCGGAATGTGGATGATCGACAGTTATGAAAGCGGTCAGGAGGTTGTTCTGGTACCAAATCCTAATTATTACGGTGAGAAACCAAATATTGATAAAGTAGTTCTGAAACAGGTGGTAGACGGTGATGCCAGAGTGATGGCACTTCAGAGTGGAGAGGCAGATCTGAATCTTCAGGATATTCCATCCGAAAGCTTCAGTATTATCCAGGCAGATAAAAATTTATCGACAGAACAGCAGGTTTCCACACTTTCTTACTATCTGATCGAAAATTATGATACACCGGCGCTTCAGGATATAAACGTACGTCAGGCACTGAATTATGCAACAAATAAAGAAAGCATTGTAAATGATCTGCTGGATGGTTACGGCAATCCGGCAACCGGACTTATGTCTTCGACAGTTCCTTATGTAACAGAAGAAAACAGCAAGGGTTATCCATATGATCCGGATAAAGCAAAGGAACTGTTAAAGGAAGCAGGATATGAGGATACAGACGGAGATGGTATTGTAGAAAAAGACGGAGAACCACTGAGCCTCAGACTGGTATTCCAGACTGAAGAATATGCTTCCTGGAAGTCACTGTGTGAATACCTGAAATCTGAATATGAGAAGGTTGGTGTGGGTGTTGAACTGGTAGAAAAAGAATCTGCAGCTTACTATGATGAGATCTGGAATACCAGAGACTATGATCTGTGCATTTACCGCAGCTATGAAGACTCCTGGATGCCTCATGGTTTCCTGAAATCAATGTTCTATGCGGAAGATGGAGCAAAGGCAGTAAACTGGTACGATGAGGAGCTGAACAAAGATCTCGGAGAAGTATTAAAAACACAGGATGAAGAAAAACGTACGGAATTATACGATAAGATCCTTACACGTATCAATGATCAGGCAGTAACAGTGCCGCTGTATTATCCGAACCGTGATTATATCTATAATAATACCAGACTGACCAATGTAGAGCTTGCACCGACTGCCTATGAAGGCATTAACTGGGCAACACTGGATGTAGTGGAGTAAAAAAATGTTTGAAAAAATCGAGAATAAATGGACAGAAGATTCCGGTGATTATGATGATATGATCCAAAAACAATTGAGTAACAAAAGAACGGTATCTCACTGGACAAAAGAATTGAAAAGACTTCTTGGACCTGAGCCCCTTCGTATTTTAGAAGTGGGCTGCGGCCCGGGTTTTATGAGCATCATAGCAGCGCGCCTGGGACATGATGTAAAAGCGATCGATGGTTCATCAGGAATGGTAGAAAAAGCCAGAAGGAATATGCGACAGTATCATCAACAGGTGGAAATCTGTGAGGAAGATGGTGTAACCTTGCCATTGGAACAGGAACAAAGCTATGATGTGATACTTTCCAGAGATGCGGTGTGGACATTATATGATCCGGAAAAAGCTTTCAGACGCTGGAAGGCTGTATTAAAACCAGGTGGAAGGATCATTTATTTTGATGGGGACTATCGTACCATCGAACCCACATTAAAAAATAAGGTCCATATGAAAATTGCTGATTTTCTTATTTATGTTACAGAAAGAAAAACATATGGATCTGACGTGAAGGAAAACAGCGGAATTTATGAAAAGCTGCCATTTACATCGCAGAAGCGTCCGGAAACGGACTTTCAGATATTAAAAAAGGTACGCTTTGCCAGGATCCAGATCAGAGAGAACCGCTGGCTAAACAGACCATGGACGATGGATTTCTGGAAATACGGATATCAGGGAAAAAAATTTATTGTAATAGCCACAAAGAAGGAGAAGTGACATGCAAAACGATAAGATCAAAGAGTACTGGGAAGGAGAAGCTGGCATTTACAGCGAAGGGATCAAGGCAGAATTGAAAAGTGAAACAGCAGAAAACTGGAAGAATCTGATTCTGGAGTATGCGCCGGAAAAAGAACATCTGGAAGTACTGGATGTAGCTGCGGGCCGGGATTTTTTGAAATTATGCTGGGAAAAGAAGGACATCATGTGACCGGGATCGATATTACTGAAAATATGATCCATGAAGCAAAGGAAAATGTAAAGGCAGCAGGTTTATCCGCAGATTTGATGACTATGGACTGCCACAATCTGAATTTCCCGGATGAGACATTTGATATGGTTATCTGCAGAAATATCACATGGACGCTGGATGATCCACAGAAGGCTTACAAGGAGTGGCTGCGTGTACTGAAAAAAGGCGGACGCCTTTTGGTATCGGACGCCTGCTGGTATCTGCATCTTTATGATGAAGAAAAGAAAAAGATTTACGAGGCACATGATGCTGCCATGTGGGAAAAATACGGAAGAGGTATCCATGCTCATGAAGATGCGGAAACAGGGAAAGAGCTCAGCAGTAAGCTGTTTATGAGTGATAAAAAGCGCCCGGCATGGATCTGGATCACATGATGGAGATCGGCTTTTCCAAAGTGTTTGCCCTGAAGGACATCAGTGATATTTCCAGAACTTCCATGGATCGTGAGCTGAATAAGCTGACACCTCAGTTTTTAGTGGGTGGAGAAAAATAAGCGGGCCGGCGTTAAATAAAACGCTGGACCCGCTCCATTGTAGTTTTTAGAATAAAGATATCCGTCAGTACATCACCGGTTTCCAGAGAATGGTTGGCGTTTTGGGTGAGAAAGAGAGGTACATCTTTCTGCGCTGCCAGTTCCCGGATGGAATCGGTTTCGGCCCAGGGATCTGCGGTGCCGTGGAAGGCGATGCTTCCGGCAAGTGGGAAGGAAAAGGTCTCTGCAAGAGGTGTAAACAGGATGCTTTTTACAGTCAGATCGTGTCGGGAAGCATAGGCAGAGGAGATGACTGTACCAATGCTTTTGGAAATAAACAGAATGCTGCCATAGGAATTCCAGTCGATTCTGCTTAAGGAGCGTTCTGTCTGTTCCAGGGCAAGGTCAAAGGCCTGTTTCATTTTTTCGGGATCTCCTTTGACATTTTCCGGAAGGTTGTCATAGGATACAGTGCGGATCTGGTAGCCGTGTTTGCTGGCAAGGCGGCCGGTATAGTATAGAAGCGGTTTGTCAGCTGTGTATCCGATGCCCGGAAAAACAACAGCTAATTTCGGGGCATTTTTATCTGCTCCGGCTGTATGAGAGGAAACTTTTGCATAGAGCATCTGCAGCTGAAGCTTTTCCTGAAGCTCCTTTAAGGTAATGGAGATCGTACAGGAATCGGATGGAAGATAATCATAATCGGTAACAATGCCGTCCTCTTCCATGGAATAAACAATGTGTGAGGAACCCATGAGTTCCATGTCTTCTTCAATATCTGAAAGTAATTCTTCGTATGATTTCATATTAATTCAAACCTTCTTATTCAAAAAATCTTTTATTTTTACAGATGCCTCTATTATACTGGTTTCATTGAATAACAGCAAGAGCCGGCAGAGAGAAGTTAAACCTTGCTTTTATCCTGCCTGCACGATATACTAATACAATACATATCTGATTAATGGAGGGTTTTACAAATGAAAATTGCAGCAACATACGATAATGGAAACATTTTTCAGCATTTTGGAAAAACAGAGTTTTTCAAGGTATATGAGGTGGAGGATAACAAGGTTATTTCCAGTGAAGTGATCAGTTCCAATGGCACCGGACATGGTGCACTTGCCGGACTTCTTGCAGATCAGGGGATCAGCGTTCTGATCTGTGGCGGAATCGGCGGCGGCGCTCAGGCAGCACTTGCTGAGGCTGGTGTTGAGTTATGTTCCGGAGCACAGGGTGACGTAGATGCAGCTGTGGATGCTTATCTGAAGGGCGAACTGGTATCCACAGGTGTGAACTGTGATCATCACCATCATGAAGATGGACATTCCTGCGGAAGCCATGAGGATGGACATTCCTGCGGCGGTCATGAAGACGGACACTCCTGCGGAGGCTGCGGAGGCGGATGTGGTTCCCAGCCATCTATCACAGGTCCTAATGTCGGAAAAACCTGCCGTACACATTACAGAGGAACCTTTAACGACGGAACACAGTTCGATTCTTCTTATGACCGTGGTGAGCCACTGGAATTCATCTGCGGAGCAGGCCAGATGATCAAAGGCTTTGATGCGGCAGTTGCAAACATGGAGGTTGGCCAGGTGATAGATGTTCATCTGATGCCTGAGGAAGCTTACGGTATGCCGAATCCGGATGCGATTTTTACACTTGAGATCGAACAGCTTCCGGGCGCTGAGGATCTTACTGTAGGACAGCAGGTATACCTCTCCAATCAGTATGGTCAGCCGTTCCCGGTTAAAGTTAACGCAAAAGATGAAAAAACCATTACTTTCGATGCCAATCATGAGATGGCAGGTAAAGAGCTGAATTTCAGAATTGAATTAGTAGAAGTGAAATAAGCAGGAACAGTGGGAGGTGCTGTATGGGAGCATATGGCATCTCCCTTTTTTACCTGAAGGGAGGAAGCTTTCCTGATGAGGATCTCTATGATACCATTTGGATTACTGTCCGGTTTTATGGACGGTAAAGAAATCCGGATCTCAGAGCTGGGTGAAGATGGATTTCGGTTTCGCCTGGCAGAGGAATGCCCGGAACCGGAGCAATTTCTGATCTGTTTCTACGATATGAAAAAAAGCCGGGTACAGGAGAGTGGAGATCCTGAGGTTTGAGATGAGTGCAGCAGAGGAGCAATATCTGCAGGATCAACAGCCATCTGAAAAGGAAACCGGAAAATATTTTTACAGGGAATATTCTGTGAGAGTGGAACAGAAGGACTATGTACAGGAGGTTCGGCGTCTGGCCGGAGAGTACAACAGATATATCCGTCTGAAGCTGGAGGGAGACGATGGAGAGCTGGCGAAATCACTGACCGGTTATCCTGCAGAGCTGGATGAGATGCACTGCAGGAGTCTGGAAGAACAGAAGAAGCGGTGGTTTTTCAGAGAAAGTGAAAAGGCTTCCGGAAATCCACAGAATACAATGGGTACAGAAGAATTAAGGCTTTTGGATAATGCAGAGTTTGCCCTGGAATTAAACTGCACTTCCCTGTATGAAGAATATCTGCGCCAGCCGCTGCAGGATTTTCTGGCGTCTTACTGGCAGAAGAATTACCTCACTCACAGTTATTTTGCAGGCCGGACACCGGACAGATTTTATATTGGAAATCAGTTCTGCCATAACCTGTTTCCGACAGAAGAGCAGCTTTTTTCTATTATGGATAAAATGTATTCGGAGGGATCGGAGATCACATTGGCATTTTCTTATATCCGGGAATTTATGCTTTTGTCTGTGGGAAAGCTTCTGGAAAAGGTGGATAACTGGTGCTGTATTCATGGGGTGAATGTGGAAATCGTAGTCAATGACTGGGCTATGGCGGAAATGCTCTGTGGAAAAACATCCCGCCTGCGTCCTGTTCTGGGGACATTGCTCAATAAACGAAAAAAGGATCCGCGAATGAAATATAAATCCGGTGATACCTCATTGTTTCAGCAAAACAGCCTGAATGCGGGATTTTATCGGGATTTTCTGGCTGAAGAATTTCATATCCACAGATACGAATGGGAGTCCTGCGGATATCCACAGGAGCTTCCGCCGGGAAAAAACAGTCTGCATCTGCCTTTTTATCAGACAAACACTTCGCAGTACTGTCCGTTGTATGCTTTGTGCACCACCGGAGATCGTGGCACACAGCAGCTTGCGGAGCACTGTCCGAAATTCTGTGAAAAATACGCACTGCTTTATCCGGAACATTTACACATGGCAGGGCGGTATAACTCCCTGTTTGGTGTGGATAAAACACTTCCGGAGTCAACGGAAATGTGGAAAAATATAAAAGGTACAAAGCCGGATCGCGTTGTTGTTAATATATGACAGGTGACGTGCAGGCTGCGGAGGTGGATCGCGAATATCCGTTTGATAAAAATACATTGCGGAAAAAAGGAACAGGACATGGATAACAGTATGAAAATAACAGTCGGGTTAGGCTCCATAGATGAATATGAACGTTTCGTGCAGGCAGGAGCAGATGAATTTTTCTGTGGCTATGTACCCTTTTCCTGGGCGGAAAAATACAGCACAGTAATGCCGTTAAATCGCAGGGAGGTTCTCTGCTATAATGTTCAGCTTGGTGCATACAGTGAGCTGGAGATCCTTTCCCGGATGGTAAAAAAATATAAAAAGCCGGTGCATCTCACCTTCAATTCTCTGTATTATCTTCCGGAACAGTACCCGGAGATCGGAGATATCATAGAGAAGTGCATAGAAATTGGATTTCGAAGCTATATCATTGCAGATCCGGCGCTTCTTGTTTATCTGAAAAACAGGGGACTTTCCTGCGAGATCCATCTCAGTGGAGAAACAGGGGAAGTGAACAGCGAAATGCTGAAAATGTTCCGGCGCTTTCCTCTGAAGAGATTGATCTTTCATCGGAAAAACACGTTCCGGGATATGCAGTCTGTTATCGCATCTCAGAGAGAGGTGGAGAAACAGGCCGGGATCCGACCGGAGGAGGGAATGGAGTTCGAGGCCTTTGTGCTGAATGAAATGTGCCAGTTTACGGGAGCATTTTGTAATTCTCTTCACTGTGATGAAATGGGATATCTTTGCAGGGTGCCCTATTGGCTTGGAACTGTACGGAATGGTGATGCTGTTCCGGAAAAAATAATGGCTCTTCAGGAGCAGACGTGGGATCAGGAACCGGATCTGAAAGCATATGATGAATTAGGATATCTCTGTGGTGAGACCGGCTGTGGACTGTGTGCACTGTATCAGCTGAAGCAGGCAGGGATCACGCACCTGAAGCTGGTTGGCCGGGGAAACTATGTGGATCACATGGAAAAAGATATCCGGAATTTGCGAAAAGCGTTGGAAATTCTGGACGCTGCAGAAAATGAAACAGCGTTTCAATGTATGATAAAGAGGATATTGTTTCCACATGGGTGCAGTGAAAAGTGTTATTATTGATGGAATTATTCACGAAAACCGGGATCCGGGCAGAATATACTTTCAGGAGAAATCCAGGACTGAAAGCTGTAAATATCAAATTGTTAAGATAATAGTGGGAGAAAAGATATAAAATGAATTTCGAGCGTGTAAAAAGAGAAGAAGCAGATACAGTTCTGAAGCTGTACCGTTCATTGCTGGGGACGCCCTATTGTGTGTGGACAGAGGAGTATCCTTCAGAAAAAGAAGTGGAATTTGATCTTTCCAGAGATGCGCTGTTCTGTATGCGGGACGATGCGGGAAGTATCGCAGGTGTGATCTCCATTGATGATGATCCAAATGTGGAATGTCTCACATGCTGGTCAGAAACCATGGTGCCGTCAGCGGAGGTCTCCCGGGTGGGAGTATGTCAGGAATTCCAGAATCAGGGGATTGCCGGGAAACTTCTTAAGGGTGTGATGGAAGAATTGAAGAAGCGTGGCTATAAAGCTGTACATCTTCTTGTTGCGAAGGACAATGTAAAAGCACTCCGCTCTTATGATAAGCTGAATTTTGAGAACGTGGGAGAGTGTGAACTCTGGGGACATATGTACTGGTGTTATGAGAAAGCATTATAAAAAATGAAAAACAGGTATCTTTTTGCCGGGCGGTAAATCGACCATCAATGTCAGATCGATAAGTGGTGGTCAATACACAGTCAGCAGAGAAGATACCTGTTTTTTGTTCACAGCAGATCAGATCCTCCGGCAGCTGTCCCTTTCGATCAGCTGGTGAGGTACAATGATCTTTGTGGCCGGAAGGCTCGGATTTTCGATATGACTGATCATCTGCGTAGCCGCTTCCATTCCAAGCTGCCCAGAGTTAATATCAATGGAGGTCAGCTGCGGCGAAGTCAGTCTGGCAAAAAGCGAGTTGTTAAAGGAAAGAATGGACAGATCTTCCGGTATGGAGATATCTGCTTCCATACAGATCCGCTCCAGAGAAAGCGCCAGAATATCATCACTGACGAGCACAGCTGTAGGGCGCTCCTCACTTAAAAGCAGCTTTCGAAGCTCCTGAAATTCATTCTGGGAAGCTGCCGGAACCTCTATGCAGTATTCGGGCTGTACGGTTAATCCGTGGCTGATCAGCGCAGTCATGTAGCCGGTTTTACGGTCTGCGGAAAAGACCAGGGAATTATCTACGCCCAGATAAGCGATCTTCCGGTGCCCCAGAGCATAAAGATACTCCGTTGCCTCCTGTCCGGCAAGAAGGTTGTCATTATCGATATAGATCGTATTATTGGTGTATTGTGCCGGTTTTCCGATCAGGATATAGAGAAGTCCCTCACTGAAAAGAAAATCAATAACAGGATCATTCACACGGGAATAAAGAACAATAAATCCGTCAACCTTACCGCTTCTGGACATGGAACGTACTGCGTTAAGGATCTCTTCTTCATTCTGACCGGTAACAATGGTGCTGATATACTGATGTGCGTTACAGTAGTCTGATTCCCCGGATCGTCTCAAGGTAAAAGGAATTCTCGTATGTCTCCTTTGGGGACGGAGGCAGGATGATACCGATGGAGCGGGAAATCTGTGCTGCCAGGTTGCTGGCCTGGAAATTCGGCTCATAGCCAAGCTCCGCCATGGCTCTGCGTACACGTTCCTTGGTTTCTTCACTGATAGATGGATTATTTTTGCAGGTTCTGGAAACGGTAGACGGGGACACCCCGGCCAGAGCTGCCACATCTTTGATGGTTACTGCCATAAATTTGCCTCCTCACGGATATGCCGGGATCAAAGCTATGCATCTGATCCGGCTTTTTTATCTCAGTCTGATAGAGATATTGTAGTTCATAACAAGGATACTGTCAAACATATTGCACGGAAAGTTGCATAAAATTGCGTGAAAGCAGGTACGCAGAGGATCAGGTGGTGAGATGCAGACAGATTTCTGTTTGATATAATGAAAAACTGCATAAAATCAGGATATAAAAATTGTAAGAAAGGTAGAAAAGACAAAAATGCATTGCACTTCATGCAAAATAAACGTATAATTTATGCAAACGGTTGCGCAGATTACATGAAGCTGCATCCGTGAGAGGATAATAAATAAGATGCCCTGAGATGCAGGGCTCAACATAAGGAGAGAAAAGATATGGATAAAAGAGCAGCCGGCATTTTGATGCCGATCACAAGTCTGCCGTCAGAGTACGGCATCGGATGTTTTTCAAAGAGTGCCTATGATTTTGTGGACTGGTTGAAGGAAGCGGGACAGAGCTACTGGCAGATCCTTCCGCTGGGACCTACCAGTTACGGAGATTCTCCGTACCAGTCCTTCTCCACTTTTGCGGGAAATCCGTATTTTATCAGCCTGAAGGCACTGGTGGAGGAAGGTGTCCTTACAAAGGAGGAATGTGATAAGGTCAGCTGGGGAAGAAGAGCAGACAGCGTAGACTATGAAAAAATCTACAAAGGCCGTTACAAGCTTCTCCGCAAAGCTTACGAAAACAGCAACATCAGCGAGAATCCGGATTATCAGAAATTTGTTGCAGAAAACAGCTGGTGGCTTTCCGACTATGCACTTTTTATGGCAGTAAAGGATCAGTTCGGCGGTGTTGAGTGGACAAAATGGGCAGAGGATATCCGCCTTCGCTGGGCAAATGCCATGGACTACTATCGCAGAGAATTATATTTTGATATTGAATTCCAGCAGTATATGCAGTTCAAATTCTATGAGCAGTGGATGAAACTGAAAAAATATGCCAACGAAAAAGGCATCCAGATCATCGGAGATATCCCGATCTATGTAGCTATGGACAGTGCAGATACCTGGGCTCATCCGGAGCTTTTCCAGCTGGATGAGGAGAATGTGCCGGTGGCTGTAGCCGGATGCCCGCCAGACGGATTTTCCGCAACAGGACAGCTCTGGGGAAATCCACTGTATCGCTGGGATTATCACAGAAATACGGGATATCAGTGGTGGATATCCAGACTGAGCTACGTATTCCGCCTTTATGATGTGGTAAGAATTGATCATTTCCGTGGCTTTGACGAGTATTTTTCCATTCCATATGGTGCGGAAAATGCTATTGGCGGTCACTGGGAAAAAGGTCCCGGGATCGATCTGTTCCGCAAAGTGGAGCAGGCCCTTGGCTGGAAGCAGGTCATTGCGGAGGATCTTGGCTATGTGACAGATTCTGTGCGTCAGCTTGTCCATGACAGTGGATTCCCGGGAATGAAGGTCCTGGAGTTTGCGTTTGATTCCAGAGATTCCGGCTGCGCCAACGATTATCTTCCGCACAATTATCCGGAGAACAGTGTGGCATACACAGGAACCCATGATAATGAGACCATCGCCGGATGGTGGAAGAGTATTATGCAAAAGAGCGTAAGCTTGCCAGGGATTATCTCTGTGATAACTACACACCGGATAAGGAGCTGCATAAATGCTTTATCAGCCTGGTTATGAGAAGCAGTGCAAAGCTCTGTGTGATCCCTATGCAGGATTATATGGGCCTGGATAACAGCTGCAGAATGAACCAGCCTTCCACAGTAGGAAAGAACTGGAAGTGGAGGATCCGCAAAAGGGAGCTGACTGTGAAGCTTCAGAAAGAGATCCATGGTATTGCACTTCGCTATGGACGTATGAACTGGTCTGATTAACTGGTACGTTTGTGAGGTATATTCCAGTTAAACGGGACGTGTATGAGAGTAGGGAGAATTTTGATAGAATAGTGTTTTCTTGTGTGATATAATGCTGTTTCGTGGAGGCAGCTGTCAGTAAAAGGTAAGGCTGACAGCTGCCTTATTGTATTTTCAGCTCTGCGGTAAATGATAAAGTGATACATTTATATATGCAGAAGATCAGAAGGGAGTGTCTGATCTGCAGCAGTGGATAATCCTGAATAACGGAAGATTTTTTACAATAAGGGGAGAATTATGACAGGAAAAACACACGCAGCAGTCGGACTCGGAACAGTGCTGGCAGTTACACAGCCCTCTACGGTTTCCGGTCTGGTACTTGCGGCAGGAACAGGAATGCTTGGAGCACTGATCAGCGACATTGATGTAGGAACTTCCAAATCCCATAAGGATGCGGACCGGATCACGCTGATCGCGGTTCTGCTTGTAGCAGCAGAGATCGCATTGAATTATTTTTATGATTTTTCCATCTGGGAAAAGATCCGCAATAACCAGTCTATGGCGCCGGTTGCCATGGGAGTTATTATTTTTATTGCAGTCTGTGCCTTTGGAAAAAATCAGCCACACCGTTCATTTATGCATTCGATCATGGCTATGACTATTTTGAGTGCAGCCATATCCATGGTGTCAGTGCAGCTGGTATTTTACTTTGTGGTTGGATTCGCATCACATCTGGTGCTGGACTGCTTTAACCGGAAACGGGTACGGATCCTGTATCCGCTGCCGGGAGGCATTGCGCTGGATTTCTGTAAGGCAGGAGGCTTTGTGGATTCCCTGCTTTTTAAGCTTGGATCCGTAGCTGTGATCTTTGAGATCGTATATCTGGCTGTGCAGATGGGAGAGAGCTGGAAGCTTTTTCGAATGTAGAGGATGTTTTATTTACCGATTGCGGATAATTTTATATGTGGCAGATATTGCAGGAACTGAGGGTTAGAGCGTGTTTGAAAAATCATTCCCGTAATCTGCACGCCCCACTTTGCGGTATATTTTACCCGAATCAGTTGCCGTAGCCCGCTACGGCGCCTCATCCGGACAAAATCTCCACAAATTGTGACGCACATCTTGCAGAAAGCCTTTTTCAAACACGCTCTAGTACTCCATTTTTACTCCATTTTCGTAATAAATAGCGTGAAATTATAATAATTTACGTGAAATGCGCAACTCTCTTAACCCCTGGAAATACTGGAAAAATCAGTGTTCCGTACAGGTCATACGGGGTGCTCTGGTAGACGTAATAATTTAGCCAATTGGTATACAGGTTGTTTGGCAATGGGCTCTCCACAGCAGAAGCGGACCGTTTTCGGGGTTGTTGTCGCGGTAGTAGTTTTCTGGGCATTTCAATGGGGAGACCTTTGCAAGATCGCGTTTGTACTCGCCGTCCAGAGTGACACGGTCGTATTCCGGGTGACCCATTACAAAAATCTTGCGGCCGTCTTCTGCATGGCAAGGAAAAG
>ENA-OQAZ01001173-OQAZ01001173.1-human-gut-metagenome-genome-assembly--contig:-NODE-1173-length-13060-cov-5.000619_pt1 | contig 13060 bp, 19 predicted proteins | sample MGYA00242737_ERZ504531 | MGnify/ENA primary metagenome ERZ504531 (study PRJEB26092, sample SAMD00036244) | human gut metagenome | host: Homo sapiens | study: EMG produced TPA metagenomics assembly of...
CTCGGCCTGGTCAGTAGCAGTATGGGCCGTTGCAATGCAGTCTATCCCGCCTGCCAGCAGTTGGGCAAAGCAGGCATAGCGGAGTCTGCGGGCCCAGTCCTCCCCGGCATGGGGCGGCACAGCCATTCCCACATCTGCCGGGCGGAAGACTGTCAGCGGCACCCCCAGCCGGGCACACTCATCCCGGACAAAAGCTTCGTCCCGGTCCGCAGTCTCACCCCGCAGGCCGTGGTTGACATGGCAGGCCGTAAGGGGATACCCAAAAGCTTCCCGCAGTTCCAGCAGCACCCGCAGCAGCGCCATGCTGTCGGCTCCGCCCGAAACGGCGGCGCACAGGTGCAGAGCCCGGCCCGGCTCCGCAGGCGCAAACAGCTGCTCCTGCCGGGCAAAGCGTTCTACTTTTGCGATCAATTTTGATGTTTCGTCGTTCATCAGCGTTTGAAGTCCACATCCATAAAGCGGGTGTGTGCGCCATCCCAGCCCAGCGGCACCGTGCTGGTCTCGCCGTGGCGGTTCTTTGCCACGATGCACTCTGCGGTATCCGCATCCACCTCGGCACCATCGGGGTTCTGGCTGGCGTAGTAGGAATCACGGTAAAGGAAGAGGACGCAGTCAGCATCCTGCTCGATGGAACCGGAGTCACGCAGGTCAGACAGCTGGGGCCGGTGAGAAGAGTTGTTGCCCTGCTTTTCCACCGCACGGGACAGCTGAGAAAGCGCGATGATGGGCACATTCATTTCCTTAGCCATGATCTTCAGGTTTCGGGTGATGGAGCTGATCTCCTGCACACGGTTCTCGCTGCGCTGGCCGGTGGTCATCAGCTGCAGATAGTCGATGACGATCAGCCCACATTGGGGCGGGTGGGGTCCTGATTGACCCGGCGGATCTTCGCCTTCATCTCGGTGATGGTGATGCCTGAGGTGTCGTCCATATAGATGGGGGCATCGTGGAGCTTTTCCGTTGCCAGTGCCAGATACTCCCAGTCCTCACTGCGAAGAGCGCCGGTACGGAAAGCCTGGCTGTCGATGCCTGCTTCCGCCGAAAGGATGCGGTTGGTCAGCTGCTCCTTGGTCATTTCCAGGCTGAAAATGGCCACCGGCACTTTTTGCTGCATGGCAACACGGGTGGCGATGTTCAGCGCAAAACTGGTCTTGCCCATACCGGGGCGGGCGGCCAGAATGATGAGGTCGCCGCGGCCCAGGCCGGTCAGGACGGTATCCAGCAGACGGAAGCCGGTGGGGATGCCCTTGTACTTGTCGGCATCCGGGCCGCTGATCTTCTGCAGGTTGGTCAGTGTCTCCACCATGCTGGAGGAAAGCGGGGTCAACGCGCTGGAATCCCGCCCGGAGCGGATCTCGTAGATGCGCTGCTCGGCGTTTTCCAGCAGCAGGTCAGCGTCCGGCTCATCGCCCGCGTCCTGCAGAATGTCCTTGGCAACGCCCATCAGCTGGCGCACCAGGTACTTTTCCTGCACGATCTGGCATAGGCCTTCACATTGGAGATGCTGGGCACCGTCTCGGCCAGACCGGTCAAGTAGACCTTTGCCTCGTCCGCACTGGGGAACACGCCATCGGAGATGACGGCATCCAGCAGGGTGACAAAGTCGATGGTCTGGTCCGCTGTGAACAGGCGCAGCATCTCAGAATAGATCTGGGCGTTCTGCCGGGTGTAGAACATTTCCGGCCGGATGATCTCCACCAGATCGGTCAGGGTCTCGGGCTTGAGCAGCACCGCGCCCAGCACGCTCTGCTCGGCCTGCATATTGTAGGGCAGATTGATGCCCACACTCTCCAGATTCAGTTCATTGGAATAATGTCGTTGTTCGTTGGGCATGGTTCATCCCCCTCCATACTGGGCCAGCTTCCCAAAACGCCAAAAACGCCCCCTGAAGGCAGGGGGCGCAGATGGCGTTTCAATCAGGCCTGTTCTACTTCCACCATGATCTTGAAGGAAGCCACGACACCGACATGCAGGCGCACCTTTGCGTTGAACACACCGGCATCCTTGATGTCCTTGGTCTCCAGCTCGATCTTCTTTTTATCAATGGGAGAACCGGCCAGCTGGGCCAGAGCCTCGGCAACTTCCTTGCCGGTGACCTTGCCGTGCAGGCGGCCGGATGCGCCGCCCTTGGCCTTGATGGTCACGGTCTTGCCCTCGATCTTTGCAGCCACAGCCTGTGCGGCGGCCACAGTTTCAGCCTCGTGGAAATCCGCAGCGGCCTCCTTGCCGCGTGCGATATTCACCGCAGAAGCATCGGCCACAGCGGCCAGCTTGCGCGGGAACAGAAAGTTGCGGGCGTAGCCGTCGGAGACCTCATGGATCTCATCCTTCTTGCCAATGCCCTTTACGTCCTGCTTCAGAATCACTTTCATGGTGTTATCCCTCACTTCTCACCGGGGAACCGGTGGATTTCTATGGCTAGTATACAGCAATTGCGCGTTTCCGTCAACGGTCGGGGGCTGCCGCATCTCCGGGAGCTTTCTCCCGCAAGTGAAACGGGCCATTCCATCGCCCGCCCTATTGCCGCTGCGCGGCAACAGGGTCCCACCCCAGCGGACACTTGCCGGAGAAACTCCCTCGTGCGGCGATCAGCAGTTCACGCCAACTCTTTCCCCGCCGCATCCAATGCTGCTTCGATCACCTTATCCATATCATAATACTTGTACTCGCCCAACCGGCCGCCGAAAATGACGTTCGGCTCGACATCGGCCAACTGCTTGTAGCGGGCGTACAGGGCACCGTTCTTCTCGTCGTTGACGGGATAATAGGGCTCATCGCCCGGCTTCCACTCGGCGCTGTATTCCCGGCTGATGACCGTTTTGGGCTGGGTGCCAAACTCAAAGTGCTTATGCTCGATGATGCGGGTGTACGGGGTCTCGGCATCGGTATAGTTCACCACGCGTTGCCCTGGTAGTTGTCGGTGTCCAGCACCTCCGTCTCAAAGCGGACGCTGCGGTACTGCAGGGCCCCCAGCCGGTAGCCAAAGTAGGCATCCACCGGGCCGGTATAAACGACCTTGTCGGCCAGTGCGTTCAGGTTCTCCCGGTCGGCCAGATAATCCACGTTCAGCCGCACCTCGATGCCCTCCAGCATCTTTTCCACCATAGCGGTATAGCCGCCATCGGGGATACCCTGATACAGCGCGTTGAAGTAGTTGTTGTCGTAGGTAAAGCGGACCGGCAGGCGTTTGATGATGAAAGCCGGCAGTTCGGTGCAGGGGCGGCCCCACTGCTTGCCGGTGTAGCCTTTGATGAGCTTTTCGTAAATGTCCGTACCCACCAGACTGATGGCCTGCTCTTCAAGATTTTTCGGGTCGGTGATGCCCGCTTCCCGCTTCTGCTCCTCGATCTTTGCCTTGGCCTCGGCGGGGGTCACCACACCCCACATCTTATTGAAGGTGTTCATATTGAAGGGCAGATTGTAGATCTCGCCGTGATAGTTGGCAACGGGGCTGTTGGTGTAGCGGTTGAATTCCGCGAACTGGTTCACATACTGCCACACTGCCTTGCTGCTGGTGTGGAAGATGTGGGCCCCATAGCGGTGGACCTGTATGCCTCCACTTCCTCGGTGTAGATATTTCCGGCAACGTGGCTGCGCTTATCAATCACAAGGCATGTTTTGCCCGCCTTTTTTGCTTGCTGGGCAAACACCGCACCGTAAAGGCCTGCGCCTACGATGAGATAATCGTAATGGTTCATCCCTGCTTCTCCTTTTTTCTGGATTCAGGTTCATTTTTGGAGAGCGGCTTCTTCTGGCTCTCACGGTACTGGTCGATGGCGGTCTGGATGCGTGCCCGGGCTGCCTCGGGGGTGATATGCTTGAGCTGGGCCGCCGCCATGGTCTGGTGGCCGCCGCCGCCCAGACTTTCCATGATGACCTGAACATTGACCGCCCCCAGACTGCGGGCGGAAATATTCACGCCGTTCCCCACCTGCACAGCCACAAAGCTGGCCTCCACATTCTGGATGGTCAGCAGGTCGTTGGCAGCCTGCGCAATGGCCACACGGGCCTCGGGGGGCACCTCGCCGCTGACGGAAATGGCACAGCTGCGGTACATCTGGGCAGCCTCCACAAGGTCTGCCTTGGCGTTGTACTCCACCATGGTCACATCAAAGAGCTGGCGCACCCGCTCCGTCTCCGCGCCGTAGCGGCGCAGAGCGGCGGCGGCTTCAAACGTGCGCACACCGGTGTGCAGGGTGAAGTCCCGGGTATCCAGCATAATGCCCGAGAGCAGGCCCTCTGCCTCCACCCGGCTGGGCTTGTCGTCCCGGTCGCCCACATACTGCAAAAGCTCCGTGACCAGCTCACTGGCCGAGGAGGAATAGGGCTCGTGGCAGACAAGGTCTGCATGCTCGATGAAGCCCACGCCCTTGCGGTGGTGGTCGATAACGGCCACCTTGCCGCACCTTTCCAGGATCTCCTTACTTTCCACAAGGCCCAGCTGGTATGTATCCACCACCACGCAGAGCGTTTTCTTGGAGATAATGGGCAAAGCTCCCTTGGGGTCGATGAAATCATCCGCCTGGCCGGCCCGGCACAGGGCATCGATCAGGCTGCCCGCCAGCGTGGCATCCCGCCTGACGGCGATCACCGCCGGGACATCGCAGATCTTGCAGATGCGCAGCACGCCCTCGGCAGCGCCGATGGCATCCAGATCGCTCATCCGGTGGCCCATGATGACCACATGGTCCGCCTCCTTGACAAGCCTGACCAGCTGGTCGGCCACGATGCGGCTGCGCACCTTGCTGCGCTTTTCCACGCCGTGGCTCACGCCGCCGTAAAAGGTGAAGCCGTCCGGGGTCATCTCAGCGGCCTGATCGCCGCCGCGGCCCTGCGCCATATCCAGCGCCTGCACGGCCATATCCTGGGCTTCCCGCAGGGTCTTGGCCCCGCGCCCGATGCCGATGGAGATGGACAGGTTCACGCTGGGGTCCAGGGCACGGATCTTATCCAGCACATCGTAGCCGCGCTGGGCGTACTGCTCCAGATGGCGCTCCTCCACCACGGCGATATAGCGGCCGCTGGCAACGCGGCGCAGAAAGCCTGTGCCCCGGCCGATCATATCCTCCAGCACCCGGTTGATGCCCTCCAGCAGGCGGGCGCGCTCACTGTCCAGCATATCGCTGAACACATCGTCGTAGCCGTCCACCAGGAACACCATGTACCCCGGACGGCTGGCCTTGTACTCCGTTTCGATCCTGCGCAGGGCGGTCTCCTCATTGAACACAAGCAGCGTCATGCTCTCGCTGCGCCCGGCACGGTACTGCTGTGCACATTCCACACACCGTCGGCCAGATTGAGCTGCTGCCCCTCCGGGGTGCGGGCCTGTGCGGTGTCCAGGCCGGGCAGCAGCTTTTGTGCCCTACTTGCAAGCCGGTCCTCGCCGCCCAGCAGCGCCGTGCGGAAGCGGCTGTTATACCACAGCACTGTCTCGCCAGAAAGCAGAGCCGCCGGCTGAGAGAGGGATTCCAGGCTGTATTGGGTCCTGGAATTTTCAAAGCTGCCGCCAGCCACCCACTTGGCGGTCCAGCGCCGCAGCTGATACCGGAAAACGCAGATGCCGATGCCCCACAGCACCACCAGCACTGCCAGCGCAGGCCAGCCCGCGGGCCGCTGCACCAGAAGCGCCAGTGTCAGCAGTGCACACAGCACTGCCAGCGCGGCGATCAGCATTTCCAACGTCCATCTCGGTTTTTGTTTCATGGGATCTTCTGCCTCCTGGTCTGCCTGCCCCTGCGGGGCGGCTTCCGGCTTATACCTCCATCAGAATGGGGAGGATCATCGGGCTGCGCTTGGTGCGGCGGTAGATATAGCTGCTCAGCGCCTCACGCACCCGGGTCTTGACGCTGTTCCAGTCGCGCACATGCTCTTCCACGCAGCGATCCAGCGCGTTTTCCACAATGCTCTGGGCCCCGTCCATCAGGCTCTCATTCTCGCGCACATAGACAAAGCCGCGGCTCACAAGGTCAGGCCCCGCCAGCACCTTGCCGGTCTTGCTGTCCACGGTGGCCACAATGATGACCAGACCGTCCTCAGAGAGATGCTTGCGGTCACGCAGGACCACATTGCCCACATCGCCCACGCCCAGGCCGTCCACCATCACAGCACCGGCGGTGACAGGCTCGCCCAGTTTGATCTCGTCCCGGCTCAGGATGACGTTGGAGCCGTTCTCGGCAATGAGGATGTTGCTGGTGGGAATGCCCAGAGACGCGGCGGTCAGGGCATGCTTTTTCAGCTGCTTGTACTCGCCGTGCACGGGCAGGAAATACTTGGGTCTCGTCAGGGTGAGCATCAGTTTCTGCTCCTCCTGGCAGGCGTGGCCGGAAACATGGACATCATACATGCTCTCGTAGATGACCTCCGCGCCCAGCAGGAGCAGACCGTTGACGATCTTGGTCACGCTCTTCTCGTTGCCGGGAATGGGGTTGGCGGAGATGATGATGAAGTCGCCGGGGCCAACCCGCACCTGGCGGTGGCTGCAGGAGGCCATGCGGGAAAGAGCGCTCAGAGGCTCGCCCTGGCTGCCGGTGGTGATCAGCACCACCTGCTCCGGCGGGTACTGGTTCAGCTCATCCACGCTGATAAGGGTGCCCTCGGGGATGTGCATATAACCCAGCTCCTGCGCCATGGCAGTGTTATTGACCATGCTGCGGCCGCTGAACGCCACCTTGCGGCCATCCTCCACGGCCAGGTCGATGATCTGCTGGACGCGGTAGATGTTGGACGCAAAGGTCGCAATGATGATGCGCTTGTTCCGGGCACGGGCAAACAGATTGCGGACACCGGCGGCCACCTTCTGCTCCGTGGCGGTAAAGCCGGGCGCTCGGCGTTGGTGGAATCGCTCAGCAGGGCCAGCACACCCTTCTGGCCATACTCCGAAAGGGTGGTCAGGTCGGTCACGCCGCAGGCCAGCGGGGTGTAATCGATCTTGAAGTCGCCGGTCTGGATGATCGTTCCGGCGGGGCTGTCAATGGCAAAGGCCACGGAATCAGGGATGGAGTGGTTGACATGGATGGGCTCCACGGTAAAGCAGCCCAGCTTGATTTTCTGCTTGGGAGTGATCTCCACGAATTTGGTCTTGCCTGCCAGGCCGAACTCCTCCAGCTTGTTCCGGATGAGGCCGCAGGTCAGCCGGGTGCCGTAGATGGGCAGATCAAATTTCTGCAGCAGGTAGGGAATGCTGCCGATGTGGTCTTCGTGGCCGTGGGTGATGAGCAGGCCCTTGATCTTGTCCTTATTCTGCACCACAAAGGTAAAGTCGGGGATGACCATGTCCACGCCGTACATCTCACTGTCCGGGAATACAAGGCCGCAGTCCACAATGATCATATCCCCGTTGCACTCATACACGGTCATGTTCTTGCCCACTTCACCCAGACCGCCCAGCGGGTAGATGTGGATGGGCACAGCGGCCTCCTTGGGCTGCTGAGAACGGCGGGGCCGCCGGTTATAATAAGGGCGGCGGGTGCGGGTACGCTTTTCCCCTCCGGATTCACTGTTTCTGTTCGGATTGTTCTGAGCCTGAGCCGGGTTCTGTTCTTTGACCTGTGCCATGCGGTACCTCCAAAATCAATTACAAAACGCAGGCACACCCCTTTGCGAGCGGCCTGTCTGCTGTGAAGGAGCAGCAAACGCACCGCCGCTCCCATCGAAACCATCGTATAGAATTTTTCGCTTCCATGCCCGTTTTCGGCACTGGGATGGCCGAAACGGAGTAATTTCTGCCCTGTCAGTCCATCTGTTCGATGCGACCGCGGCACTGCCCCGTTCCGGCCGGACACACCGCATCGGTGCGCCCCTATACGCATTTTGTTACAAACAGTATAGTATTTCTTGTCCACTTTGTCAATTCAAAGCTTTGCCGGAAAAGCCGGGGATGATACGTTTTCCTCTTGACAGAACCGGAAAAATAGCTCTAAATAGAGGTATCCAAAAATTCAAGTTCCGGGAGAAACAGATGAAACAAGTCGAAGTTTACACCGATGGCGCGTGCAGCGGCAACCCCGGCCCGGGCGGCTGGGGTGCAGTGCTGCGCTACCGCTTCAACGGCAAGGTCTACGAAAAAGAGCTCAGCGGCGGCGATGCTTCCACCACCAACAACCGGATGGAGCTGACCGCCTTTATCGAGGCCCTGCGCCAGCTCAAGGAGCCCTGTGAAGTGCGGCTGTGCTCTGACAGCCAGTACGTCATCAACGGGCTGGAAAAGGGCTGGGCCAGGGGCTGGAAGCGCCGGGGCTGGAAAAAGTCCGACGGCTCCCCTGCCCTGAACCCCGACCTGTGGGAACAGGCATTGGAGCAGGAAGCCCGGCACAAGATCACCTATGTCTGGGTCAAGGGCCACGCAGGCCACCCGGAAAACGAGCGCTGCGACCAGCTGGCCGTGGCACAAAGTCAGGCACACGGAGGGAGACAGGGACGATGAGCGATACATTTCTGCCCGGCAGCGGGTTCGATACCTATGAACAGCAGGACAAGGTGCTGGTGGGCCTGTGCGGCGGCACGGGCTGCAAAGCAGCTGTCCGCATTTTACAGCAGCAGGGCTTTGCGGTGATGGGCGCTGTGGTGCGTCTGTGCACCGATGACCCGTTGTGGATGCCGCCAAGGAAGCCGCCAAGGCTCTGGGCATCGAGTGCATCACCCTGAATGCCAGCGAACTGGCCAGCCAGCTGGCTGAGGAGACCGCTGCCCCGGCCGACCTGCGCTTCCCCGCCCTGCTGGCGGCGGCTGACCGGCTGGGCATCCAGTACATTGCCACCGGCCACCGCGCCCGGGTAGAGACCGGTGCAGACGGCGTGCACGTCCTCTGCCCTGCTGAAATTGCGGACGAGAGTGCCCGGCTTGCCGCCCTGCCGCAGGAGACGCTGGGCCGGCTCATCCTGCCCCTGGGTGATTTCAGCCCCGAGGATGTGGCTGAGATGGCAGCAGAATAAAAAAACAAAAGAGATGCACCCCGCCTTCCTGAAACCGGTTCAGGGAGCGGGGTGCATCTCTTTTTGCTCTGTTTTATTTCATCGTACAACGCTCAATGGAAGTCATCCGCTTACTTTGCGAAGATCTGGATCCAGTTGTGGCCCCACTGAGAATTGGCATCGTAGTTGTAGCCAAGGCACATATACTTGGCGGCGGGGTCCATGATATTGACACGGTGGCCTTCCGAAGCCATCCAGTCTGCAACGACCTTTTCGGGCGTGGTCTCGCCCCAGGCGGCATTCTCGCCGGTGGCTGTATCAGACACGCCGTACTCCTTCAGCACAGTGAAGCAGTTGGTGCCATCGGGGCGGGTGTGGGAAGCGACCTTTGTCACTTCCTTTGCGCGCTCATCGGCGGCGGCCTGCAGCTTGGCATCGCCCATGGCCAGAGGTGCCAGATTTTCCTTTGCACGCTCAGCGTTGACCAGCGCCAGCACTTCCTGTGCGAAACCGTTCTCACTGGTGCCGCGGGCGTAGGTGAAGATCATCACCCAGTAATTGCCGTACTCGCCGCCCTCGTAGTAGCCAATGCCAACGGAGGTGGCATCCTTGTCCAGCATCCGCTCCTTGAAGAAATCGTAGCGATTCCAGGCGGCGACCACGTCCGAAGCATCCTCAGCAGCTGCCCAGTAGTTCTCGCCAACGGAAACATCGTCCACACCGTACTCCGGCAGGATGGTGAACTCACGGCTGCCATTGGGGCGGTTGTAGGAATAATTGACGGTAAGTTCTTCTGCACGGGCCTGTGCGGCAGCATTCAGTGCGCTGCTGCCCATGCTCAGAGGAGCCACACCGGCCTGTGCACGCTCTGCGTTGACGAGCTGCAGCAGCTCATCGGCCTTGGAAGCTGCGTGTGCGGGCATTGCCAGAACAAACATCAGGCAGATGAATGCAGCGCAGCAGACCAGATTCTTCAGGACTTTCATCGAAGCGTTACGCATGGTGTTGAACCTCTTTTGTGTTGCCCCATGAAAAAAGGTGTCGATTGCTGGTATACTCGGCAATCGACACTGATGCTTCAGATGAAGGTCACTCAACACCCAATCTCCGCTGTGGAGACCCTCAGGTGATGAGAAGCAACTGGCTGCCATTTTACAGGCCCTATAGCTTTGCGTCACAGCCTTTCGACTGCTTTGCCGAGGATATTCAATTCACCTTGAGGAACTGTTTCCATTTCCTCGACATTATCCTACCACATCGGGCAGAACCTGTCAACTGTTTTGGAGCAGCTTCTCAAAAAATCTGCTTTTTTGAAGAGTTCTTCCGTTATGCCTGCACCTCTGCCGCCTTTTTGCGCAGCTGGTCGAGGTCTGCGGCATCCGGGTGAGCCAGTGCCTTGTCAAAATTCTCGATCAGCATTTCGAGATTGGGCGCATGGTTGGGCTGCTGCAGCATCTTTTCGTACTGCTGGCGCACGGTCATGGGCATCTTGCCTGGCACATATAAGTTCCAATGACCGTGTTGCTCTCATCCAGCGACTTCTGCACCGCCGCCAGGATCTGCTCAAAATATTCCGCACTGCCGCCAAAGCCTGCGGTGCCGAACAAAAAGACCTGCTTCCCCTTCAGGGTCTGCAAAAAGGCGGTGAGGGTGTCATCGGCATGGCCCTTGTCCGTCCAGAAGCCGATGTAAAGGGTCTCAGCCTCCAGTGCCTCCGGGGCCGGTGCTCCGAAGTAGGTGCACTCATTCTGGGGCAAGCTTGCGCGAAGGGTGTCGGCCAGCAGGCGGGTGTTGCCGGTCTTGCTGCTGAAAACGATGGCGTAGCTCATGGTCATTCTCCTTTGTTCTCTTTGATATCAGATGCTGCCCTGTTCTTTTGCGTTCAGGGCATCATAGATACAGCGGGTGCCTGATGGGCGATCAGGCCGCCTAGGCACTTTTTGTTGCAGCGGACACAGCGGTGGATCTTTGCCGCATTGCCGCTCTGCAGTTTGTTGACCCAGTTGGGGTCGGCCAGCAGCTGGCGGCACATTGCCGCACACTGGATGCGGCCGCTGGCAAGCTGCTGCTCCACAAAATCGGGGTCGTTCAGGCCGCCCACACCGCAGAGCGGCACGCTGGTATACCGGCGCACCTCATCGCAGAACTTGAGGAAGCAGCCGTTCTCCTTGAACTCGGGGTGGCTGGCCGGCGGGATGGTGTTTTCCAGCGCAGAGTGGTTGGCCAGTGTCACATGGAAGCTGGTCACGCCTGCCTGCACCAGCAGGGGCACGAACACGGCCAGTTCCTCCTCCACCACACCGGCGTTGCGTAATGGGGGTTCTCCTGCCGGACAGCCAGCTTGTAGTCAATGGCCATGCCGGGCACAGCGGCGTGCACTGCCTTGACAGCTTCCACGGCAAAGCGGGCGCGGCGCTCGGCACTGCCGCCGTATTCATCGGTGCGGTGGTTGAAGATGGCGGAAGAGAAGCTGCCGCACATCCGGTCGCCGTGCACCTGCACCATGTCAAAGCCCGCCTGCTTTGCCAGCACAGCAGCCTTGCCAAAGCCCGCGATGATCTGATGGATCTTTTTCTGGGACATCTTGGTGATGTAGGGGCCCACGGCATCGTTCATCCGCTCCCGCAGCTGGTCGGGGGTGATCTTTTTCATCAGCATCCCCGGGATGCACTTGATGATGGACATCATGTCGGTATCGGTCTGGTGGAGCTGGGCGCAGACCTTACAGCCGTACTTGTGGGCAGTCTCGCAGATCTGCTGATAGAAGGCAAAGCCCTTTTTGTCAAACAGGGACTTCTCGAACCGGCTCTTGGCCACCGGCACGTCGCCGATGATGATCATGGCGCAGCCGCCCTTGGCCAGCCGCTCCATCTCTGCCAGATATTCCTCGTCCGAAAGGCCGAAGGTGGTGGGGGCAAAGATGATGCGGTTCTTCAGCTGCATTCCACCGTAATCAATGGGGCTCAGGATGGTGTCGTACATGTTACACACTCTCTTTTCTCGTCCGTGCTGCCTTTTGCAGCAAGCTCAGGAGCTGGTGCTGTTCCTCTTCGGTCAGCCCGCTCAAATTTTGTGCATCCCAATCAAAAAATACCTGGTGGCAGGTCCGGAATGCTCTCTCACCCGCCGGGGTCAGCCCCAAATGATAACTGCGGCCCTGCTTTTCCCGGGTCATAAAGCCATCTTCCACCAGCTTGATCACGCTGCGCTGGCAGTGGCCCCAGTCCAGGTGCAGGTTTTTGGTCATCTCAGCCGGGGTGCAGCCGGGATGTTTGCCCACGTAGATCACAAAATACATCATGCCAAAGCTCAGCCAAACTCCTGCAGCTGCTGGGTGGTGTAGGCTGCGAACTGCTTGTAAAACTCCATCACGTAGAAGGATATGGTCGATTGGATCACTCTTTGCATCTCCTTTACTTGACAAGGTCTAGTATAATCGCATTACTTGATAAAGTCAAGTACTTTTTTCAAAAAAATTTCTCCCTGCTCCGTATTTCTGTTTCGGGAGCAGGGAGAGAGCGATTCTTTTGCCTCAGACCAGCGGCATGATATTTTCCGGGGCGGCAGCAAGGCAGGCGGGTGCTTTTGGCGGCGGGGCCGCCAGTGTCTCCTTGGACACCTTCCACCACAGGCGGGCCTCACCGCCGGGCAGGGTGAAGATCATATTCCAGTCAAAGGGATTCTCACTGGTGGAGACAGCCTGCACCGGCAGGCTGTTGGGGGGTGCCGGGAGCGCAGGGCGCAAAGTCATGGGCGCGGATGCCCACGGCACAGCAGCCTTCGGGCACCGGCAGAGCCACGGTCAGCGGCTGTTCCCAGCCCACCAGATGAACGGTATGCTCCCCCACCGGGTGCAGGGCAGAATATTCTTGCAGCCGGTCAGGCGGGCGGCGGCACGGGTGCGGGGGTCGGCAAAGACCTCCTTGGTCGTGCCCGCCGGAGCACCTCGCCGCTGTCCATCACGATCATCTCCCTGCACAGGCGGTAGGCCTCGTCCCGGTTGTGGGTCACCAGCAGGGCTGTGCCCGCAAATCCGGCCAGCAGGCTGCCTACCTCCCCTCTACCTCCTCGCGCAGATAGCTGTCCAGCGCACTGAATGCCTCGTCCAGCATCAGGATGCGGGGTTTGGCCGCCAGAATGCGGGCCAGGGC
>ENA-OQAZ01001174-OQAZ01001174.1-human-gut-metagenome-genome-assembly--contig:-NODE-1174-length-13054-cov-3.993425_pt1 | contig 13054 bp, 18 predicted proteins | sample MGYA00242737_ERZ504531 | MGnify/ENA primary metagenome ERZ504531 (study PRJEB26092, sample SAMD00036244) | human gut metagenome | host: Homo sapiens | study: EMG produced TPA metagenomics assembly of...
ACAGGAAAGGAAAGTCTTTGCAGACAAAGGCAGCTATGGAAAAATATCTGAATGGGCGTATCAAAGCTATCAGCATTTATTCACCGAGGTATCGCCGCCTATCCCGCCAGAGTATGCAGAGCATTTCAAAGTAAACGGGCAGCTTTTACCGGGCTATGCTATCGAGGGCGAGGAACGGGCGCAGCCTACCGCTGAAAAAGCAGCCCCCACCACAGCAGAGCCGCCACAGGACACCGAACAGAGAAAGGAGCGTGAAACCATAAACGAGCAGTTTCAATTCTTATCGACAGCCGCAGCCGCTTTGAAACAGGCAAACCGGGCGGCGTGTGGCTTCCCATGCCGACCACAACAGAGCAGCTTCATGCGGCTATGGAAAGCGTCGGCATTACCGCAGACAATCCGCAGGATTTTTTCATCAACGGGTATTCTTCTACGGAGGACTGCCCCTTTGACTTGCCGCTTTCCGTTATCCAAAGCGCAAGCATGGACGAGCTGAATTATTTTGGAAAACTTCTGGAAATACAGAGTGACGGGGACAAGGATAAATTTGCGGCGGCGGTTACACATGGCGAGTATGCCGGAAGCATGAAAGACCTTATCAACCTTGCACAAAACCTTGACTGTTACTGGCTCTATCCCACTGTCCGCAGCGAAGAAGATTACGGTTATTATCTTATCGACGAACTGGACGAGCTGGAGCTTCCCGAAGAAGCAAAGAAATATTTCAAGTATGAAGAATACGGGCGGGACGCAGTTAGCAAGGATAAGGGGCAGTTTACCGAACAGGGCTATATCTATAACAATCAGAACACCTTTACCGAATGGTATCGGGGAACGGAAAACGAGATACCCAAAGAATACCGCGTTATGAGCTTCCCACAGCCGGAACGCGGCGGACAGGACAAGACCTTTATGGACGCAGCCGCCACAGAGCAGACCGCCCGAACCGCCGCAGAGCAGCCACAGGAGCCGCGCCCGGTTATCCCTATCGTGCTGACAGCCGGGAAGCCCGCCGAGAAATTAAAAGAGATTACCGACCGTCTGGAACAGGGCATTACGGAACTCTTTGACAGCGAGCGTTACAAGGAATATCTGAAAGTCATGTCAAAATTCCATAATTACAGCTTCCGAAACACCGTCCTTATCGCCATGCAGAAGCCGGACGCTTCCCTTGTGGCGGGCTTTTCCGCTTGGAAGAACAACTTTGAACGAAACGTGATGAAAGGGCAAAAGGGAATTAAAATCATTGCTCCGTCACCCTATAAAATCAAACAGGAAATGCAGAAAATCGACCCGCACACGCAGAAGCCCGTTATCGGCAAGGACGGGAAGCCCGTCACCGAGGAAAAGGAAGTCACCATACCCGCCTACAAGGTGGTATCCGTCTTTGACGTTTCCCAGACCGAGGGAAAGGAGCTGCCGGACATTGCGGTTGACGAGCTGACAGGCGACGTTGACCGCTACAAGGATTTTTTCGCAGCCCTTGAAAAGACTTCCCCCGTTCCTATCGCCTTTGAGAATATCGAGGGCGGCTCTCATGGCTACTACCACTTGGAGGACAAGCGCATTGCTATCAACGAGGGCATGAGCGAATTACAGACCTTAAAGACCGCTATTCGACGAAATCGCCCATGCGAAGCTGCACGACATTGACTCAACGCGCCAAAGGACGAGCAGCAGCCCCACGTTGACCGCCGCACCCGCGAAGTCGAAGCGGAAAGCGTCGCCTATACTGTCTGCCAACATTACGGGCTTGACACGTCGGACTACTCTTTCGGCTATGTCGCCGGGTGGAGCAGCGGGCGGGAGCTGTCCGAGCTGAAAAGCTCCCTTGAAACGATACGCAGCGCAGCCGCCGAGATTATCAATTCCATAGACGAGAACTTAGCGGAGCTGCAAAAGGCACAGGACAAGGAGCAGACCGCCGGACAGGAGCAGCCACCAGAGAGGGACAGGAAGCCGCGCCGGAGAAGCCGGATCCGGAAGCAGCCGCACCGGGAAAATCCGGCGCACAGGAAAAAGCGGGCGCAGCCCCGAAAGAAAGCCTTTACCCCGGAAACGATTTACAGAGTGCGCCGGAACCTTACAGCGACAGCCGGGAAAACAGCTACCTCTTGCAAGCCTATGTGACACAGGAGAACGGGCGGGCGAAAATGGGCGACGTGCTTTATACGGGAACGCCGGAGAAATGCCGCGAGCTTATGGGGCAGCTCAAAAGCGGCGAGCTGACCGAGGGCGACGTGAAGCAGCTTTACGCAAAGGCACAGGAAACGGCGCAGACCGCCGGACAGGACAAAGACACCTTTTCCATTTACCAGATAAAGGGCGGGGACGAAACAAGGGATTTCCGCTTTGAGCCATACGACCGCCTGCAGGCGGCGGGAAATGTGGTTGACAGGGCGAACTATGAGCTTGTCTATTCCGCGCCCCTTGCGCCGGAAACTTCCCTTGAAGATATTTACACCTGTTTCAATATCGACCACCCCAAAGATTTTAAGGGACACAGCCTTTCCGTTTCCGACGTGGTAGTGCTTCATCAGGACGGACAGGACGCGGCGCATTTCGTTGACAGTGTAGGTTTTCGGGAAGTGCCGGAGTTTTACAGGAGCAAAAGCAGCTTACCCCGGACGACTTGGAAACGGGCGAAACTGTCAAGACACCGAGGGGGACTTTCCATGTGACCGCCATGAGCCGGGAGCAGATAGAAGCCGCCGGATATGGCTTTCACCACCAGTCGGACGACGGAAAGTATCTGATTATGGGGAACGGGACGCGGGCGTTGCTGTTGCCGCAGAGCAGCCGGAAAAGGCAAACCCCTTGAAGCATATCGAGGACACCGTAGAGCAGAACGACAACAACTTTGACGGTATCATCAACAACACCCCTACCGTTGACGAACTGGAAGCAAAGGTTAAGGCGGGAGAAACAATTTCCCTTGTTGACCTGGCTAACGCTGTCAAAGCCGACAAGGAGCGCGGCAAGGGAGCGAAGCCGGAAAAGAAACCCTCTATCCGGGCGCAGCTTAGAGCCGACAAGGAAAAGGCACAGAAGAAAAACGCAAAGCAGAAGTCACAGGACTTGGAAAGGAGCTGACCCATGCCGGAACAGAGCAAATTTGAAAACATGGATTTGTTTGCTTCCCTTGAAGCGATTATGAAGCAGAACACAGGCTTTTACCAGAGCGACTTAGACATTGACAAAGAGATTATCGCAAAGGCGGCGGCAAGCCCCCACAGGGAGGACAAAACACTTTTGTGGTTCTGCCGCCCGTCCGGGACGCACTGTTTCCGGGAGCGCGACGTTTTCCTCAAAGACACCGCGCCCCACAACACATGGCGTTTCTACATGGAGCAGACAAGCGACCGCGTTCTTGCCTATGCAATCGAGCTGACGGGAAAGGAGCGCGGGAAAATCAAGGGCAATCTGTACGAACTGGACTACTCTAAACATTATGAGCGCGTCAAGGAAAAGGAGCTGCCCGCCGATACGGTGAAGCTGATTTATGAGCATGGGGAAAGGGTACAGGAAGCCGGGAGATATTTTGACGGAACCCCAGACCCGCAGCTTGGGAAATTTGAACGCTTTGAAGCCGTACCCAACGACCCGGACGCGCTGCAATCGCTCTTACAGGAAGAACGGCGCAGCGGGAGCAGCTTTCGCCGGGGGATTTCAAGGCGCATATTGCCGCTTTGCGGGACGCTGATTGAAACGGAAGCGCGGCGCATTGTGCGGGAAATGAAGCGGCATTACGAGCCGAACAGCCCGAACAAGACCCATTTCATGGCAGAGCTTTCCCCGGCGTTCATGCGGCTTGCAGCCACAAAGGACACTGACCGCCTTTTCTCCATGCTGCCCTACAAGACCCTTTCCTTTTCCAAAATCGAGGGCAGACATGGGACGTATGCGCTGATTGACAAGGGGGAGAACCGGGACAGGGAGATAAGGAAGCCCCGCCCCTCTATCCGGGCGCAGCTTAAAGCAGACAAGGCAAAGACCGCCCCGAAAAAGGCGGCGGCAAAAACAAAAAATCACGATATGGAGGTATGAGCATGATTAGACTGACTGTTGAAGAAACAAACCTTTTGAGCATTTACAACGAGGGCGGCAAGCGGGCTTTGATTGAGAATGTCAACGCCGCGCTGCCTACATGGACGCGGATATGCGGGAGCTTGCAAAGCGCACCCTTTCCAAAGTGGACGCTTTGACCGAAGCGGAATTTGCAGAGCTTCCCATTTACGCCGCTGATGAAGTATGAACGGGGTTAAGCGGCTGACGCCGCCCCAGAGCCGGAAAGTCAACGCCCTTGTGCGCCGGACGTGCTGCAATTATGATAACGGGAACTGTATCTTACTGGACGACGGGGACGAGTGCGTTTGTCCGCAGCTCATTTCCTATTCGCTTCTCTGCAAGTGGTTCCGGCTGCGGTGCTTCCCGCCGACAGGCTACTCTATGCGGAGCTTTACCAGACAGGGGACAAGAAGAAGTGTACCGAGTGCGGCGCGTTCTTTGCGTCAACCTCTAACAGTGTCAAATACTGCCCCGTCTGCCGGAAACGTATCACCCGCAGACAAGCCGCCGAGCGCATGAGGAAAAGACGCGCCCCTGTTACGCAGTAGGCGCGGAAAATCCCTTGATTTACAGGGCTTTCCGGGCGTGAAAATCGGATAGGCGATACTTTATACCTTTACCCCCGAAAATGGCGTTCTACTGCGTAACATTCACGAAAACAGCACCCATAAAAAGACAGGGCGCGGAAGTCATATACTGGCTTCCGCGCCCTGTTCTTTTTTTGCCTATCTGACATTTCCCTTTTCCATTTCTTCAAGCGGGAACTGCGGGAGGGCTTCTATCAGCTTCTTTGTGATGGACTGGCGCATATCTTCGTTGATTTCCTGTTTCGTGCTTCCGTCCGGCTGTCTGACCGCTACCGTCGATAGCCTGTCGATTTCGTCCTTGTAGCACTCCACGACTTTCTCCACCGCCCATTTTTCCCCGGCAACGGCGCGCGTATGGTTTCATATTCCGGCATTTTCTGGTTTTCCATGCTCAACGCTCCTCTGCTTTTTGATAGCCCTATCATAGCACAGCGGCGGGGATTTTGCTATCCTTATCCGCGCTCTGTTCCCTTTTCCCGTTCCGGCTGCCTGTCTGCCTGTAAAATGCTGTCAATGTTCTGCTTGATAATATCGTATTCCCGGACTTTCTTTTTCAGCTTCCCATAGTCGGCATAAAGGGCTTCTTTCTGCGCTTGGAGGCTTCATATTCCGATTGCAGCGCGGCAAGGTTCGGGAGCTTTGCAATGCCCGCCGCTTTCAGCGACCTTGCGGCGGCTTCATGTAGGATAATCGCCTGTTCCTGTCCGGCGCGGTACTTCTCCCTGTTCCTTGCCTTGCGGTATGCGTCATAGACGGGCTTTGTCTTTTGGTAGGTGGAAACATTCTTGATAAGCACCGCCATTTCCGCAAGCCGCTTTTCGGCGTTCTTCAATGCGTCTGCCGCCTGTCCGCTTTCCGCTGCCATTTCCTCAATCCGGCTGACTAAATCCGCGTACTGCTCAATCTTATGTTCCGTCAAGAAATTCATTGTTTTAGCTGCCTGTTTCAGATTGTGGATTTTCGCCCACTGTTCATAGCCCTTACTCTGCGCCGCCTTGATACTGTTCTCAATGTCGATAAGCAGCGAAACGCCGCGCTGCTCTCTGGGGGCTTTCGCCGCCTTTGCCCGTCTGCCCGCTATCCGTTCCCTTATGGCTTCCTCTGTATAATCCGCGCCGAGGGTTTTAAGACGGGTGAAGCGTTCCTGTCCGGGGGCGCGGCATGATACATATTTCCCCGGCTTTATCTCATAGCCCGCCGCCTGTAACCGCGTTAGCAATTCCTCAAAACTGGAAACTTGGGGGATAAGCGCGTCAACAGTGGTTTTCAGCTTGCCTTTCCAACTTGTACCCGTCTTTTCTGCCTGGTACTCCGCATAGCTCTTTCCCTTGCTGCCCTTGCCGGGAACGACGACGGACAAGCCATTTTCCCGACACAGCTTGTCGCTCATGTTCCGTATGCCGTAATAGCTCCTTTTGTTGGAATTATATTTGCGGTGGTCTACGAAATTTACGGCGCAGAAAATAATGTGATTGTGGACGTGTCCTTTGTCAATGTGCGTCGTGAGTACATATTCATGCTGCCCCTTTGTTACCGCGTCGGCAAGCTGCTTTCCGATTTCATGGGCTTTCTGATAATCGACTTCCCCCGGCTCAAAGGACTGTATCAGATGAAAGGCTAAATTGTTCCCCTTTTGGAGTGCTTGGGACAAGGTATATTCAAATTCAATATCTGCCGTTTCATAGGAGCAACCGAAAGAGGACACAAGCATTTTCCCGTCCGTCTTGTCCGGGTTTTCGATATAGTCAAGGGCTTTGCTTAGAGTGCTTTTAATAGCTTAATCTTTGTAACCGCCATATCTCCGCAAGCACCCCCTTTATTTCCTCTATGTCCTCTTGGTATGCGTTCCCCGTCGCGTTTACGCGGCGTGCTATCTGGTTGACGTTGACACCGATTTTCTGTATCTCTGCGGTCATTGCCTTTATATCGGCATGGTCTATCTGAATGATATACCCGTCAATGGCAATCTTCCGCAGATATGCCGCCATGTTCCGGGTGGGTACGAGCTTCATTTTTTCCAGTATTAAATCCCGTTCCGCTTCCGTCACTCTGAATTTGATTTGCACTGTCCTTTTGCGTCCGTCCATGTGTTCGCTCCTTTCCTTTCCGTTCCGAGGGTTTGGGACACTTCCCAACAAGCAATTTTCAACCGACGCGCCGCAGCGCGGGAGGGGAAAATACGGAAGTGGGTACCCGCTTCCTATGCTTGCTACGAATGTTTTTATCCCTTATGCCTTACTACGGAGCTATGCCCGGTTTTGCCAAACTTCCGCAAAAGAAAAACGCTGCAATCCTCAAAAAAAGATTACAACGCTCTCTAAACCTTATTCAATTCTGACGGACACTTCTTATCTGCCCTCTGTTTCGACTTCCGCTATCTCCTTTGCCGTTGCGCTCACAATCCGTATGCCTGTATCGCTCATACCGTCAAGAAGCGCGTCAAGCTGCCGCCGCTGCGTGTTCTTCTCTGGCGGCGTTTCCAAAAGAAACTGGTCTACGGATATATTGTAGCGGAGCATAAGCTCAAAGAAAATCTGTAAACTTGGGTGCTGCCCCTTGTTCTCAATGTTCGCAAGGTAGCGCGGCGAGATAAACATTTCGTCGCTCACTTTCTTGCGGCTCTCCTTGCGCCCTGTCCGCGCCGCCTTTATCGCTGCCCCAAAAGCCTTGAAATCGTATTTCGGTACTGGTCTTTTTGCCATAGTTATTCACCCTGTTACATTTTACTGTTCCCCTTTCTTCTTGGATATGTCTACACAATTCAATCAGTTAGCCAAAATAATTCATATGTATATGTTGACAATTAGCCGCTTTTTTTGTATAGTATTATTAAAAGGGGGAAATGTTTATGTTACATAGCATGCGTATTCGATAAGCATTGAAATCAAAAAAGATTTTTCCCATTTTCAATATGGGTGAATATTTCACGCTATGAGGCCATCGATACACTTTTGAGATCCACCAGTACACATAAGTGATCCACCATTGATCAGTTCATGCAATAGATCCGCCCCGATGCCGAGAGGCCAGGTTTTTACTTCAGCTATTCTTTTGTAGAATCTTTATTGGAGAAATAGTCTCCGATTCTATGAAAGGAGCCGAAAACATGGCCAAAAAGATTAACGTGAAGCTGATACTGGAGCTTCGCAGTGCCGGGATGGGGCGGAATGCAATCGCCGCCAGCAGGCACATTTCAAAGAACTCTGTCGGTGATGTGTTCCACATCGCTGACAGGATGGGCATATCCTATGAGGACATCGCCCAGATGGATGAGGATACGGTTTACCGCAAGTTTTATCCGGACAAGTTTGCCCTGGAAAGCTTGTATGACAAGCCGGATTACGAGTATGTCCATCAGGAACTGAAACGTACGGGCGTGACGCTGAAGCTCCTTTGGCAGGAATACCAGGACAAATGCAGGGCGTCTGGCAACATTCCCATGGGATATACGAAATACTGCCAGGGCTACAGCGAATACACGATTGTAAACAAGCTTACGAACCACCTGGAACATAAGCCCGGCGTTGCTGTGGAGGTAGATTGGTCAGGGCCTACCATGACCTATGTCGACACTTCCACAGGGGAGATCGTAACCGTATACCTGTTTGTAGGAACACTGCCCTACAGCCAGTACTCCTACGTGGAACCATGCCGGGACATGAAGATGGACAGCTTTATCCGCGCCCACATCCACATGTATGGGTTCTTCGGCGGGGTTGCCACGCGTCTTGTCTGCGATAACCTGAAGACGGGCGTTGTATCCCATCCAGAGAAGGGGAGGTTGTCCTGACTGCGGATTATGAAGCCCTGGGCAGCCACTACCAGACAGCCATCATGCCGGCAGGCATCCGTAAACCCAAACAGAAAGCTTCCGTGGAAGGCACAGTGGGGAAGATTGCAACAGCGATCATCGCACGGCTGAGGAACGAGATTTTTTACAGCTTTGAGGATCTGAAAGCTGCCGTTGCAAAAAAGCTCTACGGCTTCAACCACGAGAGTTTCCAGAAACGTGAAGGGAGCCGCTATGACGCTTACCTGGATGAGAAGCCGTTCCTGCATCCACTGCCGTCTGTCCCTTATGAGATCGCCACGTGGGTCTATGGCAGGAAGGTAAACATCGACTACCATGTCGTCTTTGAGTATAACCGGTACTCTTGTCCTTACCAGTACGCCAGGAAGAGTGTTGACCTAAAGGTTACGGACAGCACCGTGGAGATCTACAGCGGTTCTGCCCGCATAGCCACGCATAACCGCTTCCCGGTTGGCCGGAGGAACCAGTATTCCACCCATCCGGAAGATATGCCGGATAAGTTCAAGTTTTCCCCATGGGATGATATCCGGATCAAAAACTGGGCACGATCCATCGGCGATTATACGGCACAGGCGATTGACCGTATCTTTGAGGGGGTTCCCATAAAAGAACAGGGCTATAACCCTGCGCTGGCCGTCCTGAGACTGAGCAACAAATACTCCGAAGCGCGCCTGGAAGCTGCCTGTGAGTTTGCCATCACCAGCGGGATTAAAAAGCCCCGTTACCACCATCTTAATTCGATCCTTGCATCCAATCAAGATGAGATTTACGTAGAGCGCAAAAAAGCAGATGCAAAGGACCACTCCCAGATGGGATACCTGAGGGGAAGCAGCTATTACGGAGGTGGCAGAGATGATCAATGAAGAGACCAGGCGCAAGCTGCGTGAAATTAATCTGGGCGAGGCAATCAAAGGGCTGGAGGTACAGCAGGCGGATCCTGCGACAATAGCCCTGCCCTTCGATGAAAGGATGCAGCGGCTGGTGGACTACATTTACCAGGAAAAATACAATGGGAAGATACAGCGGCTGATCAAGTCAGCAAAGCTCCGTTTTCCACAGGCAAACCGGCAGGGAGTCATCTATGCCAGCCGCGGATTAAACAGGGAGCTCATTGAGAACCTGTTCAGTGGCCAGTACATCGGTTTGCACCAGAGCATCATCCTCCAGGGATTTACCGGTTCAGGGAAGACCTACCTGGCCTGTGCCTGGGAAAAGAAGCCTGCCTGAACCATGTCAGGGTACGGTATGTCAGGCTGCCTGATCTGCTAATGGAGTATGGGGACTCCACCGTAGTTGCCGGGAATCAAAGGAAGCTGCTTGAACGCTACAGCCGGATACCTCTCCTGATACTGGATGAGTGGCTTGTGTCTGACATATCGGATGCGGAACTCCACTTCCTGTTTGAGCTTATGGAAAGGCGCTCTGATACAACCTCTACCATCTTCTGTACGCAATACCGCAAGGATGACTGGGTGAAACGTCTGGGCGAAGGAGTACGGGCAGAAGCGATTGTAGACCGTTACGCATACACAGCCTTCTGGATTGAGACCGGCAGCACCAATATGAGGGAATACTGTGCCAAGCATAAAATGTAAAAAACACACCGGTGGATCCCAAAAGCGTATTGCTGGGTCTGAGAGAAAAATCAGTGGGTCTGAGCAAAGCTCAGACCCGGATCCCTTGGCGTGAAATAATCAGAAATATTTTTGCGGCGTAAGCCGCATAGCAGGGTTTGGGGAAGGCACTCCACAAGTTTCCCGCGAGGGGCAAAACCGCAGAATTGCGGATTTTGGCACCGTGGTAGAAACTTGCTCTAAGTAAGCCGTAGATTTCCCCTTGCACTTACTACTCGTATAGCTGCCGCCTGTTTTGGCCGGATTTCTGCAAAAATCTTACGGCGTGGGGCGATTTTTACCCGCAGTTCTTTCTTTCCGCTAAAGATACATTTCAAAGGCCGCCAGCTACCCGCTTGCCGGGAATTTTCTCAAATTTTCCTTTGCCTTAGAAATACAGAAAATGCAGATTTGGCTACCGCCGCAGAAAATTTTTTTGTTTCCGGCTTCACCTACCTACTACGGATGACTTTGCGATTTTGCCAAACGGATAAAGAAAAAAGCAGCAAATCTTTTTCAGACTTACTGCTTTCGCTGGCCGCCGATGGGCGGTGGATATTCAGTTTTGAAAGTTCAGGTCAGGTTGGCCCGATGATGGATAGCACAATAAATTCCTGTTTTCCCTTTAAGCATTGTGCATTTTTTCTATTTCTCTTGATGATTATTTTTTTCATAATCAATCAATGTACCTATAACAATTCCAATCAACATTCCGATACCTGCACAAATAGAAATAGCAAAAAGATTTTGCAAAAACGCCCATGCCAACACACCTATGCAACCACCGACAATAAATCCTGTTAATAAGCCAATAGTTAAGTATTTATTACTTTTCATATTGCTATATCTCCCCTAAAAGTATATTTGTCGTTGGTTCTATTATACTATGACCTGCTTCCTTTAGGAATAGATGAATTGTAAACTGGCTGGAGTGAAACCGCTAATGACAGCCAGTGTTTGTTCTTTGTTTATCGGTCAAAGCGAAATTTGAACAGGGCGGCAATGAGCTGTTGCTTTATATGTTCCTCAACTTCGGCGTTGACTTTCCCGTGTACTTTGGAACAGTAGCGGATATATCCGGCATAGTGGGAAAGAATGGTGTCGATTGCGTCCGGGTCGCCCTCATGGGCTTTGACGATTGTTTCATAGGGGAGAAGTTTACTCATAGTCATTTCCCTCCATGAGCGCCTTAACCGCTGCAAGGCAAGCCGGATATGCCGCCCCGCTGTGCTGCGTGTCCGGCCAATATGTACGCCGATCACTCGCTGCGGCTGGCGCAGGAAATAGTAACGAAAAATTTCTTCCTGCGTCTGCTCCGGCAAAAGGCAAGGGCGGCGGCAAGCTCCGCATGATACAGAACGGCGGTCTGGCCGCAGGCGGTAAAAAGATATTCTTCAAGCTACTCCGGCTCGGCAAGCTGGACAAACTTTTCACTCATCAGATAATCAAGGGAAACTTGCCGTTCCCATTGCCGTTTAAGCTTCAAAATCTTGTCCAAGGCGGCACAGCGGATAACAGTCTTGCAAAAGGCGTTGTACCTGCGCTGGATATATTCTTGATAGGCTATCTGGTCGGTCATGGAAATTCCCCTTTCTGAATAATAGTGCGGGGCGGTGGCACTTCTTGCTGTCGCCTTGATTGCCTACCAGCAAAGGCGGGCGGGGCTGTCAACGGCTGCGCATATGCGCCGTTCATCTTGACCGTTGACTGGCTCGGCTGGGTTTGCTATTTACCCGACAAACTTGAATTTATTTTAAGCTATCACGTTTTACCTTCTTAAGCCTTACTATCATTACCATAGGAATTTCTTTGTTGGTTTTAAAACATTCTTCATAAAATCCATCAATGACAAATCCAGCTCTAAAACAAAGGTTAAAAATATCTTGTATGGAACGATGATAATAAATCTGCTCTTTCGGTTGCCCTTCAATCGCTATATCATAGTAACTGTGCGGTGTCATATATTTTTCAGTCAACGTGACAAAACAAGGGTGTTGCGTTGCAAAGACAAAAATTCCGCTTTCCTGCAACAGTTCATAAACAGCCATAAGAAGTGGTTCAATATCCGTAATATCCATAATTGCCATATTAGAAACTGCTTTCGTAAAGGCTCGATTTCTTTTTAATTCTAATATACTTTTTCTATCGGTCGCATCCGCCACACAAAATTCAATTTGTTTTGCATATTGTGATTGCCGTCTTTTAGCCAATTCTATCATTTTTTTGCTGTAATCAAAAGCGACAACCGAAGCGCCTCTTTGTGCAAGATACGAAGAATAATTTCCATTGCCACACGCAATATCCAAAATGTAATCCGCAGGATTAGGAGATAGAAGTTCCGTTACTTTGGGACGCACTACCTCTCTGTGAAATTCATTAGATTCGTCACCCATTGCATTATCCCAAAATTGTGCGTTCTCCTCCCAGATTTTTTTTACTTTCCTCTGTTCCCATGTTCTCTCCCACTCCCCAAATTTGCTTTTTTGCTTCCATTAAATCTTCCTTACTATATTCCATTGTTACCCTCCATAACTTCTGATTGTTGCCGTCTTGACGATTATGTATCTTTACATTACCTTCTGAAACATATGGCGCACCTTGTCCAGGCGGCTGTTTGGACGGCGGGGCTGGATGACCGGCTGACCGACAGCGGCCTGATATCCTTTCAGCTCTGTAAGCATACGCTCCGCCCGTTGGTGTAAAAGGCCAGATCAGTACGGTATGCCTGTATACAGCGGGCGGGAATCTCGCCAGTAAAGACAACTTCATCCTTTTTTACCTGGCCGTTTCGATGGTGGCACAGTATTTCGGTGCATCATGATAAGCTGAAGGATGATTCCTGGGGCGCATAGGAGGATGAAGGAGAGATAAGGTTCCAGCAGCTGCGTCCCCGATTCCTTCAATGCCTGTTCCAATACAATCGGGCCAATGAGCGGAAGTCCGCCGGCGTGCTGACCGGACTGTAATAAAGCCCG
>ENA-OQAZ01001177-OQAZ01001177.1-human-gut-metagenome-genome-assembly--contig:-NODE-1177-length-13045-cov-2.643985_pt1 | contig 13045 bp, 13 predicted proteins | sample MGYA00242737_ERZ504531 | MGnify/ENA primary metagenome ERZ504531 (study PRJEB26092, sample SAMD00036244) | human gut metagenome | host: Homo sapiens | study: EMG produced TPA metagenomics assembly of...
AATATATTATAGTTGAACTAGAGACTCTTACTGCGCCAAACGTTGAATGCAGAAGAGATGGAATTATCATCAGAATCAGAGCAGTCAACAGAAGAAACAGTTGAAGTAGAGTCTGAGCCTGAAGTTGTGCTGTTTTCACTTCAGGATAGCTGGATTCAGAAGAGTACAGTGTAACCGGGATCAGCGTGGATGAACCCATCATTGCCCAGCTTCTGGAACAAACAGCGGACTATCAGAACTATGATACCATTGCCTTGTATGATCTTGTTTCTCATCAGCAGACAGCTGATGAGCCGTATGACTTTAACTTGCAGATTCCAGAGGATGCCGATGTTACATTGTATCAGACAATAGATGGTCAGCTGCAAAAGGATACATTAGATGTAGCATATGCAGCTGAGGAGTATAACCGTCTGCCACTAATCAGCTATCAGTCAGAGACAAATCATTGGTTAGTACTGCACTTGGGAAGTAATCAGGATAAGCAGGGTGTGTCCGAATCGGACACAGAAGATGCAGCAAGAGAAATAGAAAGTGCCGCAGAATCACTTGAGGGAAAGGTAGAGAACGAAAAGGAAACTGACCCAGCAGAATCCTCACAAGAAGTTGCAAAGGTTCCAGAAAGCAAAGAACCTTCCACTAAAGCGCCAGAGACAAAGCCGACATCTACCAAAGCCCCGGAGACAAAACCAAATCAGAGCAAGCCTACTCCTTCGACGGCTGCACCGAGTACAAAAGCTCCAGAAACAAAGGCACCGGAGACAGCAGCACCAACGACAACGGCACATACACATAACTGGGTAGCTGTGACAACAACAGTTCATCACGATGCTGTCACAAGTCAAGTATGGAAAGAGGACTCGGCTGCGTGGGATGAAACAGTTGTGACAAAAGCAGCGTGGGATGAGCAGCAGTTAGTGCAGGACGCATATGATGAGAATAAGTTGGTACAAGATGCATATGATGAGCCAGTGTATGAGTGGGTAGATATTTGTAATAGATGCGGACATGTATTTTTAGATCCTAATGAGGACATCAATGAACACATGGCTGCAGGATGCTGGTCAAGTTGGCATGCTGAAATGATGCAGACAGGTTCTGTCCATCATGACGCTGTTTACCAGACAGTTCATCACGATGCTGTTTATCAGACGGTTCATCATGATGCGGAGACAACAGTTGTCCATCATGATGCAACAGGGCATTATGAGACAGTGGTAACGCAGGCAGCATGGGATGAGACAGTAGTTACAGGATATACCTGCTCAGGTTGCGGAGCAACCAAATAAGTAAAATCAAGAAAAAAGATAGTAAGATACAGAAGAAAAAGCACTTTGCGAAAGACGTGTATACGTTTTTGTAGGTGCTTTTTTTGTACACATTTTTAAGCTTGAAGTGCTAAGAGATAATAATAAGTAACGTGACAGGAGGAAAAGATGGATCGTCTGAGATCACCACCGAAAAGAAGGAAGAAAGAATGCAACCTAAAGCCAGACGAAAAAAGAGTCTGGTGACCAAAGAAAGGATATGACGATGAGTCCAAAAAATAAAAAAGGAAAGAAGCTGACGTCAACAATCATGGCGCTTGCCATGACGGTAACGACGACTTTCCAGATGCCAACTATTTCGATGGCTTCTGAAATAGAATCGTCTGTAGCGGTTGAGAGTCAGATCGAGGAAGGAACAAGCGAAGAGTCTGTTTCTGTTCAATCAGAAACAATTGCACAGACCAGTGCAGAACAGACCAATTCAGTGATTGAAGAAACTTCTGGCACTACTGAGGCAACTAACGATGCAACACAGGTATCAGACGAAGTGCCGGCAACTGTTGCTGAAACAACCGCAGAAGTGACCTACGAGGAAAAGAAAACCACTCTTTCCGCAGAGGTCGATCCGTCCGGTGAGAATACCGAGGAGTCAGAAGCAAACGAGACTCGAGGACCGGACGAAACAATAGAAACTGCCACACAGGCAGCAGAGGAGGAGACAAGCGCAGAGGTCGAAACAGAGGTTGAGACTGAATCAGAATCTGAAACAACAGAAGAAAGTACTCAGGCTGATCCGTTTGCAAGCTTAGATCCGACAAGTGGAGTGACCGAAGAACAACTGGTGCAATTGATTTTTCAAGCAAGCGACTTTTAGTTGCAGCCGACGATCAGTGATCATTGATCCTGAGCATGTACTTTCCGACTATGCAGGTGTGTACTTAATGCAGTATGACACCGAGACGCAGGCAAAGTACGCTTATGCTTACTATTACAACAAGTCTGAGTTTGTAGATGTTGATACCGTCATTTCCGTAGCAGACGGAGACGGTAGTGCAAATGCAGCAGTCCCGATGGCAGCAGAGGAAAACCCGATTGCAGAGCTTCAGGCAGCTGTAGCCGAGAATCCGGTGAATGCAGCAGGAGCAGTAGCAGTCATTGATACCGGTGTCAACAACGTTGCAAATGTAACCGAGTCCGTATCCATGATCGGTGACAATACAGCTGATGAGAACGGACACGGAACCCGGATGGCACAGCTTGTTGCAGAGCAGAACCCGAATGTATCCATTCTTTCCATCAAGGCATTAGGTGCTGACGGTACCGGAGATATCTCCGCTGTCTATGCGGCAATCCGTTATGCGATTGACAAAAAGGTATCTGTCATTAACCTTTCCATGTCGCAGTCGCAACAGCAGAGAATGCAGCATTAACCTCGATCATTGACGAGGCAACAGCCGCAGGAATTGCAGTGGTTGGTGCAGCCGGAAACAAAGGCATGGATGTAAGATTTTTCGTGCCAGGTAATATCGAAAGTGCTTATATCATTGGTGCAGCTGATGAAGATGGTGTAAGAATCACAAGTTCTAACTATGGTTCAACTGTTGATTTCAATGTGCATGCTGATTCCACATCAGAAGCAGCTGCAAAATTTTCTGGTTACTATACTGTAAATGGAGCAGTAGCAGACGAGAAACTTGTATTCCCAACTGACTACAGGAAGCCAGAAGTTAACATTGACTTTAACGGACCGATTATCAATCATCAGATTTCTTATTACAACTATGAAGGAAGCTCTGAAGATCTGGTATGGGTAAGTCAGAAAACGATGAAGACCGTCTTGGATGAAGACTACATCACTACTTATATAGGTTTTGCGGAAGATGCTGATTTAGTCAGCAAGCTTAACGTATATGTTGATTTTATGAGCATTGACAGTGAGCATGCGATTACAGATGAATGTATTGTGGATCTTGAAAAAATGACAGTTAAAATTCCAGCATCGTACAAGAATGCAAATCTAACTGTAAGATGGTTTATGCCGAATGCATCTTATTCATACGGCTATGATGTAGATGCAAAGTACATGATTTCCAATACACCTGAGAAATTTAAGGCGGCTTATAATGGAGTGAATGGCTTGACTACAGAAAAGGCACAACAGTATGTAGCAGGAACATATGCAAAGAGCTTTACTCATACGGCAAATTCAATGAATCATTCCGATGTCAAGTATTCAACTGACGGCATTAATGCCGGAGATTGGTTTACAATTCAGAGTGGCTATATAGCCAGCGTTGAGGAGTATCCGGGAGTATACACTACCAGAGGAGAAATTGCCAGCATGTTCGGTCCGACTGCTTTGGCGAATCTTACACCGGCAGGATCAGCGACTACTCAGACATTTTTAAGCCATTTTAATACCGTGACAAGAGATTCAGACGGTTCGGATGTATCTGGATGGTTTAATACCGTTGGCGGTAAGGGAAATGGAGTCATTCATGTTGATGTAAATAACTCTGGAAGCACGAAGGATGATGAACCGCTGTCTGCCGGTCTTGGTTGGGTATTTGGTACATGTGCAAATGATGAGGTTGGAGGTCAGTGTCCATCATTTACAGGTGGAAAGATCATTTGCACCAGCAAAGATCCAGATGGTACAGCGTATTTCTTCTTCTACTGCACTTCTCCAAGAGGACAGTGGACAGGTGGCTCCTTTTCCATCACGCCAAAACTTCCAAAGACCGGATTCTTGCAGATTCATAAATCTTCAGCAGATCCGACAATCACCAATGGCAACAGCTGCTATAACTTTGAAGGCATTCCTTATGGTATCTTTACGGATAAGGATTGTGTTAATAACCTTGTTGTTCTTCCTCTGGATGCAAACGGTTACAGCCAGCCATATGAACTGACAGCAGGAACTTACTATGTAAGAGAGGCAGAAGCAAAACCGGGATCAGGCTATAAGACAAACAGTACTGTTTATACAATCGAGGTAACAGCAGGAACTACAGCAACAGCTCCGGTAATGTGTGAGACAACAGATGTACCGTTGAATGACCCACTAGGTATTGTGATCAATAAGATCAATGCAGATGGAACTACTACAGCTGATTTGTCCGGTGCTGAGTACACGATTACCTATTATCCAAGACAGTACAACACACTTGCTGAAATTCAGGCAGATCCAGAAGCAAAAGCTACTACTTGGGTGATAAAAACTGTTAAGAGTGCAAGTGGATATTTTGCATCTCTGGATGATGCTCATATTGTTTCTGATGTTTCTGATAGTGCAAAGTTTGGAAAAACCAATGCAGGACGATATATTATTCCACTTGGTACTATAACAGTTGAGGAAACAAAGGCTCCGACTGGATTCACCAAAGATGGTGCAGTTGTTAGCAGTGCTGCAACAGGTGCAACACTGACTGGAACTAATAATGTTTATCTTTTTAACCTAGTTGATAAAGATTCTGCTATTTACTTAAAGAGTGGCAATGTATTAGATACTGCAGCAACTGATGAAACAGCAATCACTCTCCAGTATGCCGAGCGTCAGATCAACGGTACTCCAAAGATGGAAAAGCATGATCTTGAGCTTAATAAAAAAGCTGCTATGGGTGGAACAAACTTTGACGGCATCACCTTTGAGGTTTATTGTTTAGACGATTCTGTTATCATTGGTAATACCACTTATAAAAAGGGTGAGACAATCGAGACAGTAACCTCAGATGCTGAGGGAAATGTGACCATGACTACTCAGTATCCGATTGGTCATTATGCTGTTAGAGAAAAATCAGCCAACAATTATTACACCAATGATGGTCAGATTCATTATTTTAATGTTGTTGATCAGGGTGGCGCTTTCATTCAGTATGAGACAAACATGAATGCAGTTACCTTTACAGATCGTGTTGTTCGTGGTGATCTGTCCTTCGTGAAGAAAAATGCAGAGACAGAAGAAACACTTGCTTACATTCCGTTTTGTATTACCAACAACGCAACTGGTGAAACACATTACATCTTAACTGATGCGAATGGAACTTCACTTCCGCAACTGGAAAGACCACAAATACCAATGCAAACGATGATGTTCTTTCAAAGTATGGAGAAAAGGACGTTGTTCCGCAGAGCGTAATTGATTCTCTGGCAAAGGATGCAGGACTTTGGTTTGGCATGGGCAGCGAAGGAACCATGACAGCTGCAAATGATTCTTATGGAGCATTTGTATATGGCACTTATACCATCACCGAGTTAAAGACCGAAGCAACCAGAAGCATGAAGATGTATACCAACACCTTCACAATCGACACTGATGGAAAAGTTCTTGATCTTGGAACAGTCAACAACGTTCCGATGAGAATTAAAACAACACTGGTTGACGTAAATGGAGAACATTTCACCGAAGCAACGAGTACAGTGACATTGACTGACCATGTAGCATACAAAAATCTGGATATGGACAAGACATATACGCTGACAGGAACCTTGTATGTGAAGGATGGAGATGCACTGACAGAACTGATGACAGAAACGGTTGACTTCCAGCCAACCGAAATAAGTGGCACACAGGATGTTACATTCACATTTGATGCATCTGCTCTTGTTGGAAAGTCAGTAGTTGCATTTGAGGAACTTTCATTAAATGGTGAATTTTGCGCAGAGCATAAGGATAAGGACGATGAAACCAAACCGTTACTTTCCTAGCATTCAGACAACTGCACGAGATTCAAAGACCGAGGATCATGTAGCAAATGCAACTGATTCCGTAAGTATTATTGATACTGTAACCTATTCTGGCTTGAAAGTTGGAGAAACCTATACAATCACCGGAACTTTGATGGATGCTGACACTGGCAAAGCTGTTCTGGACGATGATGGCAACGAGATTACCGCATCAAAAGAATTTACTGCTCCGGCAAGAGACGGCAGTGTTTGATATTACATTTAATTTTGCAGGTGTATCTTTAGCAGGTAAGAAGATTGTTGCTTTTGAGGAAGTATACTACAAAGGCAGAAGATATGCTGCTCATGCAGATCTTTCCGATGAAGGACAGACTGTCTATGTGCCAAAGATCCGCACAAAAGCACTCGATGCAAATACCGGATTGAATCAGGTAAAAGCAGACAGCAATGCAACTGTTGTTGATACTGTAACTTATGAAAACTTACTTCCGGGTAAGAAGTATACCATGAAGGGTGTGCTGATGACTTCAGCAGGAAACGCTCTGATGGTAAACGGAAGAACCATCACTGCAAGTACCGAGTTTACTCCAACAACACCAGATGGATCAGTTGATGTTACCTTTAATTTTGACGCATCTGAAATTGGTGGAAGAAAACTCGTATTCTATGAGTATCTGGAATTAGATGGTGATACAGTTGCATCTCATACCGATATTTCAGACACCGATCAGACGATCTATGTTCCGAGTATCAAGACAACCATTATCGACTCTGAAAATGGTAGCCATAATGCAGCAGCCGATGAGGAGATTACACTTATTGATACAGTTCGTTATAATGGACTGGAAGTTGGTCGTAAGTATCTGTAACGGGAACACTTGTTGATAAGGAAACTGGAAAAGCACTTTTGGATGATGCAGGAAAAGAGATTACTGCATCGAATGAATTTACTGCTGAGAAGCCAAATGGAACGATTGAGATTACATTCAAGTTCTCAGGTGTTTCTCTGGCAGGAAAGACCACTGTAGCATTTGAGCATATGTACACAGATGGCAAGGAAGTAGCTGTCCATGCTGATCTGAAAGATGAGAAGCAGACTGAATATTTTCCATCTGTACATACCACAGCAACAAGTAATGATACCGAGGATCATGTCGTTGGTGCAAATGAGAAAGTGACCATCACCGATAACGTAGCACTAAAGGCATTGAAGCTTGGTACTGAGTATACACTGAGCGGAATTTTGATGGATGCAAAGACTGGAAAGCCGATTGTGATTGATGGAAATACCATTATTGCAAGAAGAACATTCACAGCCGATGCACACGAAATGACCGTTCCACTGACCTATGAGCTGAATGCTTCACAGCTTGCAGGAACTACAACTGTTGTATTTGAAAATCTGTATTCTGACGGAGCACTTCTGGCAGCACATGCTGACCTTGAGGATGCAGAGCAGACAGTATATATCCCAGAGATTCATACAACTGCAAAGGATCAGACAACAAAGATTAACCATACCGAAGCAACAAAGAATGCGACAATCGTTGATACCGTATTTTATACTCATTTGCTTCCGGGTCGTGAGTATACCGTAACAGGAACACTCATGGATCAGGCAACAAATAAGCCGATTTTGGTAAATGGTAAGGAAGTAACCGCTGAGACTACCTTTACGGCTGAAAAGTCTGAAGGAAGTGTTGATGTAATCTTTACATTTGATGCATCTGCAATCGAGGGAACTACAGTAGTTGCATTTGAAACTCTGACCTATAAGGGAATCGAGATCGCAGTTCATGCCGAGATCGAGGATAAAGATCAGACCGTTTATATTCCAAAGGTTCGTACATCTGCAATTGATAAGACAACAAAGATCAACCATACCGAGGCAACAAAGGAAGCAACCATCATTGATACTGTTTCCTATGAGGGTCTTGAGATTGGAAGAGAGTACACTGTTAAGGGTGTTCTGATGAATCAGAGAACCAAAAAGGCAGTTACCGTAGACGGAAAAGAAGTAACAGCTTCTACCACATTTACAGCAGAGAACAGAAACGGAAGCGTAGAAGTAGTATTTACCTTTGATGCAACTGCTCTTGAAGGAACAACCACTGTTGTATTTGAAACTCTGTATACCGAGAATAAGGAAGTAGGAATCCATGCCGACATCACAGATAAGGGACAGACAGTTTATATCCCGAAGATCCGTACCACGCAATAAGCGATGATACAAAAGATCATGTGACAAAGGCAGACGAAACCATCACGCTCATTGATACAGTTGCCTATACCGATCTTGAAGTCGGAAGAGAGTACACCGTATCCGGTAAGCTGATGAATCGTGCAACGAACGAGCCGATCTTAGTAGATGGTAAGGAAGTAACTGCCGAAACCACATTTACACCAGAAACCACCGATGGCACCGTGGATGTAACCTTTACATTTGACGGAACCGGACTGGAAGATACTGTAGTAGTTGTATTTGAAACCTTGTACACTGAGAAGAAGGAAGTAGCCGTTCATGCCGACATCACCGATGAAGCACAGACAGTTTACATTCCAAAGATCCGTACCAATGCAGAAGATGCAGTAACAAAGATTAACCATACCGAGGCAAAGCCACAGGCAAAGATTATTGATACCGTAACGTATTCTTCTTTACTGCCGGGTAAAGAGTACATCATGACTGGAACTCTTATGAATAAGGAAACAGGTGAGCCGATCTTAATTGATGGCGAACCGATTACCGCAAGCACAACCTTCACGGCTGAAAAGTCCGAGGGCAATGTGGAAGTAGTCTTTACATTTGACGCATCTGTCTGGAAGGAACTACAGTTGTTGCTTATGAAAATCTGACCTATAATGGCATCGAGGTTGCAATCCATGCGGATATTGAGGATAAAGACCAGACAGTCTACATCCCGAAGGTACGCACGACTGCAATCGGAGACGACACCAAGGATCATGTCACAGAAGCAAAGAAAGACGTAACAATCGTTGATACCGTTTCCTACGAGAGCCTTGAAGTTAGCCGTGAGTATACCGTTAAGGGAGTACTTATGGATAAGGCAACAGGTAAGGCAATCTTAGTAGACGATAAGGAAGTAACCGCAGAAACCACATTTGTACCGGAAACCACCGACGGAACTGTTGATGTAACTTTCGTATTTGACGGTTCTGCACTGGAAGATACATTGCTTGTTGCATTCGAAACTCTGTATACCGAAGAGAAAGAGGTCGGTATCCATGCAGAAATCGAAGATGATGCCCAGACCGTATACCTTCCAAAGATTCAGACAGAGGCAAAAGATGCGGTAACAGAGATTGATCATACCGAGCACTGCCAAAGGCAAAGATCATTGATACTGTTTCGTATTCTTCATTGTTGCCAGGAAAAGAGTATACGGTTACTGGAACCTTGATGAATAAGGAGACTAAAGAGCCAGTCCTGATTGATGGTGAGAAGGTAACTGCAAGCACCACCTTCACCGCTGAGAAGTCTGAGGGAAGTGTAGAAGTCGTATTCGAGTTTGACGCATCCGCAATCGCCGGAACAACCGTAGTGGCATTTGAGTCTATGGAGTATGAGGGCGTAGAGGTAGCGGTTCATGCCGATATCGAGGATGAGGACCAGACCGTATACATCCCGGATGTTCATACCACTGCAACCGCAGCAAACACCACACATGATCATGTAACCGGAGCCAATGAGGATCTGATCATCACCGATGAGGTGGTTCTGACCGGTCTGAAGATTGGAAACGAGTACACCGTAAAGGGTGTTCTGATGGATAAGTCTACCGGAGAAGAGCTGAAGGTAAATGACGAAAGCATTACCGCTGAGGAAACCTTCACCGCAGATGCAGCAGACATGATCATCACGTTAACCTATACACTGGATGCTACCACTCTGGCAGGAACCACAACAGTTGTATTTGAAACTCTTTACACCGAGGGTAAGGAAGTCGGAAGACATCATGAGATTGATGATGAAGGCCAGACGGTATAACATCCCAGAGATTCATACAACTGCAAAGGATCAGACAACAAAGATTAACCATACCGAGGCAAATGATAAGGCAACAATCGTTGATACCGTATATTATTCCCACCTGCTTCCAGGAAAGGAATATACCGTACACGGAAAGCTGATGGATAAGAAGACTGGTGAGCCGATCTTAATTGATGGTAAGGAAATCACTGCAAGCACCACCTTCACCGCTGAGAAGTCTGAGGAAAGTGTCGATGTCATCTTTACCTTTGATGCTTCCATTCTTGCACCAAAGACCGTTGTTGCCTTTGAGTACATGGAGTATGAGGGAATCGAGATTGCCGTACACGCAGACATCGACGATGAGGATCAGACCGTATACATCCCGAAGATTCACACCACCGCAGTAGGAGAGGATACACAGGATCATATCGAAAAGGCCAAGGAAGAGGCTGTGATCGTTGATACCGTTTCCTATGAGGGACTGGAAATCGGAAGAGAGTACACCGTAGCTGGTAAGCTGATGGACAAGGAAACCGGAGAACCGATCCTTGTAAACGGAGAGGAAGTAACCGCAAGCGAAACCTTTACCGCAGAAACCGAAGAGGGAGCATCGACATTACCTTTACCTTTGATTCTTCTGCACTGGCAGGAAAGTCCCTGGTTGCTTTCGAGACTCTGTATACAGAGGAAAAGGAAGTAGCTGTACATGCCGATATCACCGATGAGGCCAGACCGTTCGCATCCCGGAGATTCATACGACCGCAACCGATAAGGTAACGGGAGATCATGATGGTGTTGTCGCAAAGGAAACTACCGTTCTGGATGAAGTATTCTATACCAACTTAATCCCGGGCAAGGAGTATACCGTAAGCGGCAAGCTGATGGTAAAGGAAACCGGAGAGCCATTAACGATTGACGGAAAGGAAGTAACAGCAGAAAAGACCTTCGTTGCCGAAGAAGCAGATGGAAGCATTATCTTAGAGTTTACCTTTGATTCTTCTGCACTGGCAGGAAAGAAGATTGTTGCTTTCGAGGATGTCACCTATGAGGGAATCTCCATTGGAACCCATGAAGATCTGACAGATGAGGACCAGACGATCTCTTATCCGGAGATTCATACCACCGCAGCAGACCAGGCATCTGGAAGCAAGACCATGACCCTGGGAAGCAGCGTAACCTTAGTGGATACCGTAACATACAAGGGCCTGACCGCAGGAAAGACCTATGTGGTAAAGGGAACCATTATGGATAAGACAAGTGGTCAGCCGATTGGCGTGACCGCAGAAACTACCTTTACAGCTGAGGCAGCAGATGGAAGTGTAGAAGTAACCTTCACATTTGACACCACAAAGCTGCAGGGAAAGACACTGGTAGTATTTGAGACACTGTATGACACACAGGGTAATCCGATTGTTGCTCACAGTGACCTTAATGATGAGGAACAGACGGTAAGTGTACCGGTACAGCCGGTGATTCCACCAGTAGTAACAGGAGATGATTCAAGCCCGATGCCGTATGTATTTGGCTTGGCAGTAGCAGTTCTTATAGCAATGGCAGCTGTTGTTATACTGCTCAGAAAGAGAAAAAATCAGAAGTAACCGATGTGACGTTTTGAAAAAAACGTATTTATCATTTTCCCAGTGATAAATATTTTACTGGGGAAATAACTTACAGTCCCGTCTTTCAGGTCGGGACTGTAAGAATATATGGAGGTGGACAAAAATATGCTGTTTACCGGAATTGTATTTACACTAATTGGCATTCTGGCAAGAACATATGCCGGTATTTCTGAGATTCATGACAGTACATGGAAGGCAATGAAAGCATCCATAATTCGTAAGGTGGCAGCACTAGCTGGAAATATCAGCCTGATCATTGGTATTTTATGTATCATTGCATCCTTTGCATAGAAATGGAGACAGCAGAGTAGTGAAATGGAAAAGAAATAACAAAACAAATGTTGTGTCAACAAACGAAGAGATCATAAGAATCTGTGAAGAGGAAGGAAAAAAGAAAAAGAGTCATATCCCACTCGGTTTGATTGTTGTTTTGATTTTTGCGCTTGGAGCAGCAGGATATTTCGGATATTGTTTATGGTGCTATTATCAGGAATATCAGGATGATCAGAAATTGTATGGAGATCTTCGTGAGGCAGTTTTGCAGGCAACGGATGAGTCAGAGCAGCCAGAATTATCAACAGAAGAATCCGTGTCCGAATCGGACACAAAAAGAAAGCAAACAAAAAAGAAAAAAGAGGAATCTCCGTTTGAGGTAGACTGGGCAGCATTAAAGGAAATCAATGAAGATATTATTGGCTGGGTATACTTTACCGGATTACCGCAAATATCTTACCCAATTTTGCAGGCAGAAGATAATGCATACTATGTAAACCGGACATATGATTTATCCAGTGATGATTCCAAAGCAGGCAGTATTTTCATGGATTACCGTATGGCATCTGATTTCTCATCGCCATATTCCATCATTTATGGACATAACGTTCGGGACGGGTCAATGCTGTCTGATCTTGCATTACTAAAAGATCAGAAATTGTATGATGAGGAACCGTATTTCTGGATTCTGACACCCAAAGGGAACTACCGCTATCAGATTTTCTCAATTTTTCAGTGTCACCGCTCAGCAGATGTTTTTCAGCGGTCTTTTGACTGTTGGGGAGAAGATTTTTCCAAATGGCAAAGTGAATTAAAGCTGCGAAACAGTATGCAGGGAGATGTAAAGCTGAAGGAATATGGCATGTAGTTGTATTTTCTACATGCGTTCCGAACAGTTTTGACCGTACAATCGTGTGTGGAACTTATATAGACGGGGATTCAATTCCAGATCCAAGTGGAAAGAATAAATAAGCGGATCTTCTTAGGGGGATGGCAAGAACTAGTAAGGAGGAATCTAATGACAATTAGCATCAGCTCATTAGTGATTGGCTGTGGCTTGTTTTTTTTAGCAGGTGCATTTACGGGAGTCAGTATTATGTGTATGCTGTCAGTAAGAAAAAGCAGACGCTTGAATGCAAATTATTTTGTGTCCGATTCGGACACAGAAAGGGGAGAAGAAAACACTTGAAACAGAGAAAAAAACT
>ENA-OQAZ01001178-OQAZ01001178.1-human-gut-metagenome-genome-assembly--contig:-NODE-1178-length-13029-cov-2.733840_pt1 | contig 13029 bp, 14 predicted proteins | sample MGYA00242737_ERZ504531 | MGnify/ENA primary metagenome ERZ504531 (study PRJEB26092, sample SAMD00036244) | human gut metagenome | host: Homo sapiens | study: EMG produced TPA metagenomics assembly of...
AAATGATTACGGAACTCCTGTACATCGACTGAACACACTGCTGCCGTGGATCAACCACATCAAAGAAATCGGATGTACTGCCTTATATATAGGCCGCTTTTTGAAAGTGTCGGACATGGCTACGAGACAACCGATTACAAAAAACTGGATTCCCGTCTCGGAACCAATGAAGATCTCACCAATTTTGTAAAAGCCTGCCATGAAAAAGGCATCCGTGTGATCTTTGATGGTGTATTCAACCATACAGGCCGTGATTTCTTCGCTTTTAAGGATATCCAGAAAAACCGTGAGCATTCCCCTTACGTTACTGGTACTGTAATGTAAATTTCGGCGGAAATACCGAATATAATGACGGTTTTCCTATGAAAACTGGGTGGATACAATCTTCTTGTAAAACTGAACCAGCGCAATCCGGAAGTACAGAACTATATCTGTGATGTGATCCGTTTCTGGGTTTCCGAATTTGATATTGACGGAATCCGCCTGGATGCCGCTGATGTCCTGGATTTTGATTTTATGCGGATTCTCCGCCATACCGCAGACGAGGTCAAGAAAGATTTCTGGCTTATGGGAGAGGTTATTCACGGAGATTACAGCCGCTGGGTAAACGGGCAGACTCTCCACAGTGTAACCAACTATGCCCTTCACAAAGCACTTTACAGCGGACATAATGACCACAACTATTTTGAAATCGCTCATACAGTAAAATATCTTCAGAATATGGGAGATCTGGACCTCTACAATTTTGTGGACAACCATGACGTAGAGCGAATTCATACCAAATTGCAAAACAAGGCACATTTTGCTCCTGTACATGTACTTCTTTATACTTTACCTGGCGTTCCAAGCATTTATTACGGCTCAGAATTCGGTATTGACGGAAAAAAAAGAAAAATTTTCCGATGCCAGCTTACGTCCGGCACTTGATCTTAACGATTATGCGGATGCTGCAACAAAGAACCCATGTACTGCACTGATCGCAGCCCTCGGAAAGGTCCGCCAGGGAACTCCTGCATTAAGGTACGGTTCCTACGCAGAACTGGCTCTTACAAACCGTCAGTTTGCCTTTGCAAGAGATCTGGAAGGCATACGAGTGATCGTTACTGTGAATAATGATGACAGTGATGCAGAGATGAACCTTCCAACTGGAAGTGCACCGGAATACGTAGGTGCTCTCACAGGTCAGAAGGTTTCCGCACAGAGCGGACGGATCCGTGTCCGTGTTGCAGCAAACAGCGGTGAGATCTGGATTCCTGCAGGAGATATGCCGGAATACAAACCGGTTCAGACTGATGTTCCGGAAACTGCTGCAGCAAAAGAGAACGAAGACGCTGCATCTGAGGCAGAAGAGGAGCAGGAGGCTGAAAACAACACTGTAACAGAAGCTGCCCCGGAAAAAGAAGCTTCAAACGCTGAAAATACAGATAAAGCTTCTGACAATACAGCAAACCCGGCGGATGTTCCGTCAACTCCTGAAGCAGAGTCTTCCAATCTGCAGGAAACGGCCGCTGCACCAAATCCGCACAAAACACCGGAAGAAATGACAGTAGGCGAACTTCAGGCTGCTATCCTTGCAAAAATGGCAGGAAACGGCCCTGTAGACGATCAGATGAAAAAGACCGTATACGACAACATCTGGCATGATTCTCTTGTAAACTGGCTGAAGAGCTTCCGATAGGAAAAAAATAATAAAGTAAGATTCCATAAAAAACAAGGCAATCCGATCATATCTTATGCGGTAAGCCTTGTTTTTTGTGAAAAAAGATATTTATTTCACATAATATATATTATGTAAAGTTATGATCCTGTTATTCTATAATTTAAGAGAAAAAAAACAGCAGAGATTTCTACCTTAAACAGGCCAGAAATCCCCACTGCTTTTATCATTCTGTTTATTATCTCTCATCAAAAGGTACAAAATCTGCATGATGCCCCACATACTTATAAGCAGGACGGATGATCTTATTGGCACTGATCAGTTCTTCCAGACGATGTGCACTCCAGCCAGGCATACGTGCGATGGCAAAGATCGGAGTAAAAAGTTCTTCCGGAATACCAAGCATTGAGTAAACGAAACCACTGTAGAAGTCAACATTTGCGCAAACATTTTTGAACAGCCTTCTGTGTTCCATGATCAGCTTTCCGGCAATACTCTCAACCTTATCATAGAGCTTAAATTCCTCCATCATTCCTTTTTCCTCTGCAAGAGCCTGTGCAAAACGCTTCAGGATCACTTCTCGCGGATCGGAGAGTGTATAAACTGCATGTCCCATACCATAGATCAGACCTGCATGATCAAATGCTTCTTTATTCAGTATTTTCTGCAGATATGCTGTGATCTCCTCATCACTTTCCCAGTCCTTTACATTGGTCTTCAGATCTGTAAACATGTTCTGGACCTTCAGGTTGGCGCCACCATGACGCGGTCCCTTCAGTGAACCGATGGATGCAGAGGTAGAAGAGTAGCTGTCTGTTCCGGAAGATGTTACTACATGTGTGGTAAAAGTAGAGTTATTACCACCACCGTGCTCTGCATGAAGTACAAGTGCGATATCAAGAACCTTGGCCTCAAGCTCTGTATATTTGCCGTCCGGACGAAGCATCAGAAGGATATTCTCGGCAAGTGAAAGCCCCTTCTGCGGATTGCGGATAAAAAGTGTCTCATCTTTACGGAAATGACGGTATGCATGGTAGGAGTAAACCGCGATCTCAGGAAGCTTGGCGATCAGTTCCAGAGACTGGCGGAGTACATTCTCCACAGAAATATCTTCCGGGTTATCATCATATGTATAGAGAGCAAGTACGCAGCGCTCCATAGCATTCATAATATTGGCATTGGTTCCCTTCATGACAACGTCACGGACAAAACGTCCTCCCAGATCCTCCATGTCAGAAAGAAGCTCAAGAAAGCTGGAAAGCTCTTCCTTGCTGGGAAGCTTACCGAAAATCAGAAGATAGATCGTCTCTTCAAAGCCAAAACGTCTGTCCTTCAATCCGTTTACGATATCCTGCACATTGATTCCCCGGTAATACAGTGCACCGTCTGCAGGAATACGTCTGCCATTGACCAGCTTATAGCCGGTAACATCGGAAATCTCAGTAAGCCCTGTGAGAACACCTTTACCTGCGGAATCACGAAGTCCTCTTTTTACATCGTATTCCACATAAAGGTTGGGATCGATGTGATGATTCTCTACCAGTTCCTTTTCAAAGAATTTCATTCTGCCTTTCAGCTGTTCGGAGTCCTCCAGACTCATCATTTCATGCTTTTTTTCCATAATTTTTTCCTCGTTTCCCCATTGTATATTAAAAAACACTGATACAGTTAAGATTGGTTACATCTTTGTAATCAGTGTTCGGGTATGGCATACATTTGTGTTCACCTGGTTAATAATTCTACAGTAAAAGCTCCGAAAATGCAAGAGGGTATTTCTTTTTTCGTGTATAAATATTCATAATCTGACCTATTTCATCTATTAGTAAATTTATTCACCAAAATCTGTCTGGTTTCCATACCGAACCTGTGTTATGATTGTTCTGTGGCTTTTCTTATAATAGTAGAAGGGAGAATTAAAAAGAAATGCAAAGCAGCATCAACAACATTTACCGGCTGGATGGAACCGTTCCCATTGCCAAAGCGATTCCTTTTGGGCTTCAGCACATCCTTGCCATGTTTGTTTCAAATCTGACACCGATCACGCTGATCGCAGCCTCAGCTCAGCCGGCTCTTACCCAGGCCCAGATCGCAATTCTGCTTCAAAATGCTATGTTTGTGGCGGGAATTGCTACTCTGATACAGCTGTATCCATTATGGAAGATTGGTTCCAGACTTCCGGTGGTAATGGGAGTCAGCTTTACCTTTGTCACCGTTTTAAGCACTGTTGCAGCTAATTACGGCTATCCTGCGTGATCGGTGCGGTTATGATCGGCGGTATCATGGAGGGAACTCTTGGTCTTCTTGCAAAATACTGGCGTAAGATCATTACACCGGTTGTAGCAGCTTCTGTCGTAACTTCTATTGGATTTTCACTGTTTACTGTAGGCGCAAGATCCTTTGGCGGCGGCTATAGCGAAGACTTCGGTTCTGCCCGAAACCTTCTTCTTGGTACCATTACACTTGCAGTGTGCCTTCTCTGGAATGTCCTCAGCAAAGGGTATTTAAAACAGTTATCTGTACTGGCTGGACTGGTAGTAGGATACATAATTGCCATCTTTATGGGAAAAGTCGATCTTGGTTCTATCTTATCCGGTGGCCTTATCTCTCTGCCTCACCTACTTCCCGTAAAACCTGAATTCCATGCAGGAGCCATTGTTTCCACCTGCATTATCTTCCTGGTATCTGCGGCAGAGACCATCGGTGATACCTCTGCACTGGTTTCCTCCGGACTGGACCGTGAGATCGCCGGAAAAGAAATTTCCGGTTCTCTCGCCTGTGATGGTTATGCCTCCACAATCTCTTCTCTGTTCGGATGTCCTCCGGTAACATCCTTCTCACAGAATGTAGACTAGTTGCCATGACAAAGGTTGTAAACCGTTTTACCATTATGACAGGAGCTGTATGTATGATCCTGGCCGGACTGCTGCCGCCTATCGGAAACTTTTTCGCCTCACTTCCGGATTCTGTTGTCGGCGGATGTACCATTATGATGTTTGGTTCTATCCTGACATCCGGTGTACAGATGATCGCTTCCTGCGGTTTTTCACAGAGAAATATCACTATTGTTTCTCTTTCTCTTGCTGTCGGAATCGGATTCACCACAGCAAGCGAGAGCGGGATCTGGAATATTTTCCCGTCGATCATACAGTCCGTTTTTGCGCAATGTAGTTGCTGTTGTATTTATCATCTCCATTGTTTTAAGCTGTATCCTGCCTGAAAACATGGACATTGAAAAAATCAAGGAATAGGAATGTAAAAATGTTTAAAATTCTCATTGCGGAAGATGACCGGGAACTCCGCCAGCTTTTCCAGCATGTCCTCTTAAAAAACGGTTATACAGTAAAAGGAGTCTCTGACGGGCAGGAAGCGCTGGATGCCCTGGAAAAAGATTACTACGATCTGATCATTTCAGACATAATGATGCCCAATATGGATGGCTATGAACTGGTCCGCTCACTCAGAGATGCCGGAGATTCCATTCCTGTACTTATGGTCACTGCCAAAGATGCTTTTGATGATATGCGTATGGGATTTCTGTCCGGTACCGATGATTATATGGTGAAACCGGTCAATATCAATGAACTGGTTTTGCGGGTAGGTGCACTTCTCCGCAGAGCACAGATGATCAATGAGCGGAAACAGCGAATCGGAGATACCATTTTGGAGTGCGATTCCCTGACGGTATCCACCTCCTCGGAAAGTATGGTACTTCCTCAGAAAGAATTCATGCTCTTATATAAGATGGTTTCCTTTCCGGGAAAAATCTTTACCCGGCAACAGCTTATGGACGATATCTGGGATATGATTCCGCAAGTGATGCCCACACAGTAGATGTCCACATCGGAAGGCTTCGGGAACGCTTCCGCGATAATCCGGATTTTAAGATCATGACGATCCGTGGAGTCGGATATAAGGTGATAAAGGCATGAAAAAGAAACCCTTCATAAATTTAAGCATTCGTTTACGTTTTATCTTTATGATCATGTCGGAGCTTGTCTGTGTATCTCTGATATCCTGGCTCGTTATGGATGTGCTGCATATTTCAGACGTTCCGAACATCGTATGGATCATCCTGGCCAGCGTGGCCGCAGGGGGTGTCCTTAACAACTTCCTCAGTATCCGGTATTTCGGGCCTGTACTAAAGCTGAAAAAAGCCATGCAACAGGTTGCAGAAGGCGATTTTTCCGTCCGACTGGAAACTGAAAAGCAAATGAAGGAAATCCGGGATATTTATTCTAATTTCAATCTGATGGTCCAGGAACTGGAAGCAACGGAGATTCTGCAGACAGACTTTGTTTCCAATGTTTCCCACGAATTTAAAACTCCCATCAGTGCCATCGAGGGTTATGCAACTCTGCTGCAGGATGATGACATGCCTATATCAGAAGAGCAGGAGCAGTACATCAACAAAATCCTTTTTAACACCAGAAGGCTTTCCCACCTGGCAGGAAATATCCTGCTGCTGTCCAAAATCGAACACCAGTCGATCCAGACCCGTCAGAATTGGTACCGTCTGGATGAACAGATCCGACAATCCATTGTTATGATGGAACCGAAATGGTCAGAAAAAGAAATTGAATTTGATGTGGACATGATGGATGTGGAGTATCTTGGAAACGAAAATCTCATCTGTCATGTATGGGACAATCTGATTTCCAATGCTATCAAATTCAGTCCCTGTGGTGGTACGATCTATATCCGGATGATGCCGGAAGGAGAAAAGATCCGTTTTTCCATAGAAAACGAAGGCCCCCAGATCAGTGAATACTCCATGAAACATATTTTTGACAAATTTTACCAGGGCGACAGTTCCCATAAACAGGAAGGAAACGGTCTTGGACTTGCCCTTGTAAAACAGATCCTGAACCTGTGCAAGGGAACCGTTTCCGTGGAAAATATTCCCGGAAGCGGCTGTCGTTTTACTGTTATACTGTAAAACAAATACTTTACACATATCCATAAACCCAAAAAACAGCGGACACCTTATTTTTCATGAGGTTCTTCCGTTGTTTTTTATTTTATATAAACTTTTTCATAAACTTCAACAATTGTTGAGAAACAGTTGATGTTAAGTTGCAGATCATCTTTTAAAGTATAGAATAGTTATTTATGAAAAAATACAGGAGATATGGAATATGTTATTAAAAAAAGCACCTGCCTACGGAAAGCAGAAAAGGAAGATTTTTCAATGATCCGGGAATTTATCCGAAGAAACTATAAAGACCGCTGGGAGTTTGAAGAAACACATACCGAAAAACGTCTGACCAGACTTTTCTTTTACACTTATATGATATACAGAGATAGCGTTACTGTGGCAACCTACCGTGATCAGGTAGTTGGGGTGCTCATTACCGGTAAAGACTCTCATGGCCATTTTGCCCCGGTTTTCCGTATGAAAAAAGGCTATCATTTCCTGCGCCTGAAATTTACTAAGGAAGGCAGGAAGAATCTGGAGCATTTTAACAAACTTCAGGATATGAAAAAACAATTGACTGTTTCCCCGGAGAAACCGACTCCCGGAAATATCCTCTTTCTTTATGTAAGCAAAGATTACCGCAGAAACGGAATCGGTACCGGGCTTCTCAAACAGATTTCAACAGAGAAGGATACGGATTATTCCATATATATGGACCAGCTGGATCAAAGAACATTTATGGAAAGTCATGGTTTCGTAAAGAAAAACGAGGTTTCCCAGATGCGGGAGCTGAACAAAAAACGTTTCCGGGAAAGTGTAGCTCTTTATAAAAAAGAACCGCATTGCGAAACACATTCATGAATTACGCAGGAGATAAATGGAAAATGAAAAAAATTGGAATCATGGCTGACAGCCACAGTGGCATTTTAAAACAAGAAGCAGAGGAACTGGATATTCATGTCCTTCCTATGCCTTTTTATCTGAATGGAGAACTGTTTCATGAAGACCTGGATTTTTCCAGAACAGGATTTTATGAAAAGCTACGTGAAGGAGCAGATGTTTCAACTTCACAGCCTTCCCCACAGGAAGTTATGGAAATGTGGGACGAAATGCTTTTATCCTATGATCAGATCCTCTACATTCCGTTGAGCAGTAGTTTAAGCGGTTCCTGCATGACTGCTGCCGCCTTGTCTCAGGAACCAAAATACGAAAACAAGGTGTTTGTGGTAAATAACGGGCGTGTTTCCACACCCCTTCACCGTTCCATTCTGGATGCGATAGACCTGGTGGAAGATGGATATACAGCACAGCAGATCAAGGATATTCTGGAAGCTTCCCGTGAAAAAACCGTGATCTATGTCGGATTAAGCACACTGGAATATCTGAAAAAGGGAGGCCGTATCAATACCACCACAGCACTGGCCGCAAGTCTTCTCAATATCAAACCGGTTATGAAATTTGGAACCGGTAAACTGGATGTTTTCCAGAAATGCAGAGGCATGAAAAAATCAAGAAAAGCCATGATCGATGCTATGCACAGAGAATTGGAAACAACTTTCAAAAAAGAATATGATGCCGAAAAAGTATATCTTATGGCTGCATCCAGCAGCACTGCGGAAGTTACCGCAGACTGGATCTCACAGATCCGGGAAAGCTTTCGGGAATGGATGTGATGTGTGACGATCTTTCACTTGGACTTTCCTGCCATATTGGCCCGGATGGCTGGGAATCGGATGTTCCTGCATGCCTTTATAAAAAGGACTCAATACCTTATAAGACAACATTAAACTACATTTAAATCACATAATATTACCATTGCTCGCTTGTGTTCTCTGTTCTTTTATATCTGTCGCATATGTGGTTTGTTGAATATTTACATGGTTTTTTATACTTCACATGTGGATTTGTTGATATTTTTTTCAAATTTCTCTTTACAATCCACATCAACAGTCATATAATAAAGTCACAAACAACAAGAAACCATATTAAAACAATTATAATTCAACAACAAACCACATAGAACACGGAGGGAATATATTATGAAAATTCTTGAGTCTAAATTCGTACAGGGCTTTATCAAAATGGCAGATGATGGATATAAGCAGGGATGGCATGAAAGAAACGGCGGAAACTTAAGCTATCGTCTGAAATCAGAAGAAGTGGAAATGATCCGCCCACGACTGAACGCACCCGGAGAATGGACCCCCATCGGTGTTGAAGTTCCGGGACTTGCAGGCGAATTTTTTCTGGTAACAGGAAGCGGTAAATATTTCCGTAATATCATCGTTGACCCGGAAGTGTGTCTTGCGATCATTGAGCTTGACGAGACAGGAACCAATTACCGTATCCGCTGGGGTCTTGTAGAAGGCGGAAGACCGACCAGCGAGCTTCCGACACATCTTATGAACCATGAAGTAAAGAAAAAACTTACCAACGGTAAACATCGTGTTATTTACCATGCACATACCACCAATACCATTGCACTTACCTTCGTTCTTCCCCTGGATGACAAGGTATTTACCCGTGAACTCTGGGAATCTGCAACTGAGTGTCCGGTAGTATTCCCGGATGGTGTAGGTGTCATCGGATGGATGGTTCCAGGCGGAAGAGAAATCGCGATCAAAACCGCTGAACTGATGAAAAAATATGATGTTGTTATCTGGGCGCATCATGGTATGTTCTGCTCAGGCGAAGATTTCGACCTGACCTTCGGACTTCTCCATACCGTTGAAAAATCCGCAGAGATCCTGGTTAAGATCTTATCTATGGCTCCACAGAAGCTGCAGACTATCACACCGAATGACTTCCGCGCCCTTGCAAAGGATTTCAAAGTAACTCTGCCGGAAGAATTCCTCTACGAGAAGAAATAAATTCTTCGGCTACACAGTTTTATATCATATAACTGTACTCCTATCTGAAACTTTATCGGAAACAACCAAATATTTGCTGATTTTTGCTGATAAATCTGGTATGATAAAACATATCTGGTTTATCAGCAAATTAATATCAGAAAGGATATGGATAAGGTATGGAAGAATTATATAAAGCGATCGAAGAGAAGATCAAGGCAAGCGGATACCCGCGAAAGATTTCCGGAGAGGAAGTTTACGATGACATCTGCGATCAGATCGATGGGAAAGAGAATGGAAGCTATGTGCTGCTTTCCAAGTTTGATGATGATGTGATCTTTGAATATCATATCACAATTATGGACAGTGAATTTAATCTGGGTGTTCTTACCATGCGTACTCCGGAAGGTGTATTCGAGACAGATTTTGACAAATAATACTACCGGTTTTGAGTATGGATATAAATTGAATATAATACAAAAGAGGGAGTTGGTTTACGTAATAATAATTATGTAAATCAACTCCATTTCTTTATATCTTTATATGTCATACACAGGGAAGCACATAAAAGCATCTGGTTCACTATATAGCTCTTTACCAAACAGCTGCTTCTCAATGCCAACAATACCAAATATCAGTCCTCGCGAAGACGTACTGCCTTGGCCGCCTGACGCCGTCTGGCATCATCCAGAGCCGCATAATGCTTCTTGGTAGTATTGACATCCTTATGTCCCAAAACATCCGCTACAAGGTAAATATCACCGGTTTCCTGGTACAGGGCAGTACCATAGGTGCTGCGAAGCTTATGCGGGGTGATCTTTTTTGTAGTTGTGATCTCTCTGGCATATTTTTTAACCAGATTCTCGATAGCCTGAACACCGATCCGGCGACGCTGGGTAGAATAGAAGAGAGCGTGCTCATGGCCTGCCAGAGGTGTAATATTCTCCCTGACTTCCAGATATTTCTTCAACGCTTTTTCTACTTCAGGACCAAAGTATACAACCATTTCATTTCCACCTTTCCGGGTGACTTTGATTCCATTGTTTTTGAAATCTACATCCTCAACATCCAGTCCGACGCATTCGGATACTCGGATCCCGGTACCAAGAAGGAGAGTGACGATAGCAAGATCTCTGTCCTTCGTTTTTTCGTGGTACATCCGTTTTTGCCCGGTCAGCGTATCTCCGCAATGCTCAATATAATCCAGCAGCATGGCAACCTCATCTGTATCCAGACGAATAATATTCTTTTCATGGATCTTTGGCACATCGATCAGAACAGACGGGTTGGTGGTGATCATTTCATGTTTATAATAGTAAGCATAAAAACTTCTTAAAGCAGAAATTTTTCGTTTGACGCCACGTTCACCATTTGTTTCCGTTTTGGAAGAGTCGGCGGATTTATAAACTTTGAGAAATTCTTCATATTCCTCAAGATCAACAGCTTTGATCTGATCCAGAACATCAACTGTAAAATCCGACATATTTTTGTCTTTAAACATTGGATTCTGATCTAACAGAAACTGAAAAAATATACGAATATCATATGCATAGGAAATTCTGGTCTTGGTTGTAGTCGTTGCATCAATAGCCCGGAAATAATCCCTGCAAAATGGCGGAAGCGTTTTTAAAACCTCACGGAGTTTTAAAGTATTGTCAATGTCATTTTGTTCGTGTAAGTAATTTTGTTATCCATAAAAACTCCTTAATATATACCTGAAACACCTGTTAAAAGAAGTGGTTTTGCACCCATCTATATCTATACGACAAACCCGAGTTTTTCAAATAGATTGGTAGTGTAAACGGCTACTTCCGTAGATTTTCATCAAAAATAACGGTAAACGGCCCGTCATTTTCCAGAGATACTTTCATATCTGCACCAAAGATTCCATGTTCCACAACCGGAACCTGTTTACTGGCTTCCGAAATAATATACTCATATAATTTATTTGCTTCATCCGGTGCACCGGCTTCTATAAAGCTTGGACGGTTTCCCTTACGACAGTTTGCATATAAGGTAAACTGTGAAACCAAAAGCAATTCCCCGTTTACATCTGCCAGAGACAAATTGGTCTTTCCATTTTCATCCTCAAAAATACGAAGTCCCAGAAGCTTTTTCAGATACCAATCTGCATCCTCCCTGGTATCCTCACGGCCAACGCCGATCAGAACAAGAAAACCCTTTCCGATTTTTCCGACAATTTCTCCGTCTACTTTGACTTCTGCATGATTTACACGCTGAATTACAAACTTCATAACCTGTTCTTCCTCCGTCTCCGTCTGTTTTTCTGCTTCAGTCGAAAACCTACATATTTCGCCTGAATAAATTTAACTAAAAATGTAAACATTCGTCTAATTTCATCCCAAGCCCCGGACCAGATTCTGTTTTTTTCCGCTTTTACTGTAACTTCCTGTGCTTTTGATACGTTTTTTTTCACCGGCATTGGCAGAACCTTTCCGGAAACAGGATCTACACAATCAATATCTCTATAAAACTCAGCATCTGCAGACATATCTTTTTCATCAAGACTACGTCCGATCAGCTTCCATACGGCAGCATTCAGCACAGCAAATACCGGAACTCCAACGATCATTCCCGGAACTCCAAATAAACCACCACCGACCATGATTGCAACAATAACCATAAAGCTGGACAGTCCGGTCGACTCACCCAGGATCTTTGGTCCAAGAATATTTCCGTCAAACTGCTGAAGGATCAGAATAAAGATCAGGAAATACAAACTCTGAATGGGATCTACCAGCAAAATAAGAAGAATACATGGAACTGCTCCCAGATATGGACCGAAAAACGGAATAACATTTGTAACACCGACGATCACACTGACCAGAATCGCATATGGAGTTCCAATGATCGATGTTCCAACATAACACAATACACCGATAATTGCAGAATCCAGGATCTTTCCGCTGATAAATCCACCAAAAGTTTTATGCGTAAAACGCATGGAATGAACAAGAAAAGTTGCCCATTTGGTTGGAAGCGCTGCATAGACCGCCATTTTTGCCTTGGCAATAAACCCCTCTTTATCCGCCAATATATAAAGAGATACGATCGCTCCAATAAGGAAATTCTTCAGAAAAACAAGAAGATCCAGAAAGCTCGCAGATATATTTTTCATCATAAACTGCATCTGGGGAAGGATCGTATTTGTCAAATACTCCTGTAATCTGCTGGAATACTGATTGATCTGGCTGATCATATCCGGATTCAGTTTCCATCCCTTCTCCACGACGGAGTTTAACCAGTTTTCCACTACACTTACATAATGAGGAAAACTGTAGATAATATTCATGATACTTCGAATCAATTGAGGAAGGATCATCATGACAAGGGCATAAATGACCAGAAACATAAAAAATACAGAAAGGATCACACAGATCCAGCGTACTACTTTCCTCCCCTTTTTCTGAAGTGTTTTATTCCTTTTTTCAAAAATCGGAAAAATGATCTTCCGCTCCAGAAAATTAACAATGGGAGTTAGCAGATATGCTATGGCAGCTCCGTAAATGATCGGCGCCATAATACCGAAAAATGTTTTAATTCCGGTGATCAGAGATTTCATATGGAAAATCCCATAATAAAATAAA
>ENA-OQAZ01001179-OQAZ01001179.1-human-gut-metagenome-genome-assembly--contig:-NODE-1179-length-13028-cov-2.293543_pt1 | contig 13028 bp, 11 predicted proteins | sample MGYA00242737_ERZ504531 | MGnify/ENA primary metagenome ERZ504531 (study PRJEB26092, sample SAMD00036244) | human gut metagenome | host: Homo sapiens | study: EMG produced TPA metagenomics assembly of...
TCTTGCTTTTGTATTTTTCTCTTTATCCATTTTCCTTTTCCCTCATTCTCTTTTTTATTCTGTCCTAAGCGCTGTCACCGGATCGCTCTTTGCTGCTTTCCTTGACGGAATGATTCCACCGAGCAGGGTAAGCCCGATACTCAAAAGAATCAGCACAATTGCCGGAAGCACTGGTAAAAATGCATTGATTTTGTTATTATCTGCCACCGCATGGATGATCATATTTCCAGGGATCAGAAGCAGCAGTGACAGTCCGATTCCGATCAGTCCGGCACACAGACCAATGATAACGGTTTCTGCATTAAATACCTGCGATACATTTCTCTTAGATGCCCCGATCGCGCGCAGGATTCCAATCTCCTTCTTCCGTTCCAGTACACTGATGTAGGTGATAACCCCGATCATAATTGAAGATACTACAAGGGAAATCGCCACAAACGCAATCAGCACATAGCTGATGATATCCACGATATTTGTCACGGAAGACATCAGTGTTCCGACTATATCGGTATAAGTGATGATCTGTTCCTCTTTTCCTTCTTTTTCCATCCGGCTGTTATAAGAATCCAGGATTTTCACCACTTTTTCCTTGCTCTCAAAATCCATCGGATATATGGAAATCTGACTCGGGTTCGCAAAATCCACGTATCCAAGCTTCTGCAGATTATTGTCATAGGAAGCAGTCGCGCTCATTGTCATGGATGTCATCAGCTCTTCAGATCATCTTCTGTCATATTCATCTGAAATGCCTTTGCAAATGCATCGGTATCAATCTTCATCGAACTTCCAAGCATGTTCTGTAGCTGGGTTCCCACATTTCCCATGGCAGCCTGCATGGCGTTCCCGATTTCTTCTGTGATCTGAGTGACGATCTGATTCATTGCCGAAGTGATCTGTGTCTCAAGCACATCCGAAATTGCTCGGGTATAAGTTCCATTGCCTTTGCCATGTAACTTCCCATTGTCGCACTTAACTGGCTCTCCAGCTGATCCATATCGATCACCTCGGAAAGCCCATTCATCAGACGCTGTTTTCCATCTGCTGTAGCAAGGTAGTTCAGAAAATAATCTCCCATTTTGGTCGGATCTGCTTTTCCATTCGCCGCAGCATATGCCGGATAACTACTCGCCAGTTCTTTTGTCAGTTTTTTCAGCTGGTCAGAAGTAATATTTATCACCGTATCTCCAAAAACCTCCTGCTGCCAGGCATTCATAATCTCTTTTGCTTCCTCGGTCTGTAAATACTCCGCCAGGTATTCTCCAAATTTATCCGGATCTGTATATCCTTTTTCCGCAGCATACTTTTGATATCCTTCCATCACACGCTGTACAAGCTCCTGCATCTGATCAATTGTAATCTTAAACCCACCGGTGCTCTCAATGATCTCCTGCAGATTATCTTTCAGGATCTTCTGCGCTTCATCCGTCATCAGGTAATCCATAAAATCTCTCGCCAGATTTGAATAATCTGCTTCCGGATGAAATTTCACATACTCCTGATAACCTTCCATAACATTCTCAGATAACTTCTGCATTCCACCCGGTTTTACGGTAAGATCCAGGCTTCCGATCATATCGCCAAGATTCATCTGTGGCATACCGGACACGTCAAGACTGATCTGATCCAGATTTATCATCCCGGACAGATCCAGAGAATCCCCACCCATCCGGAATGCATTTTCCAGATTCAGGGAATCTGCCGACAACAGATCACCGGAAAATCCACTGTCGTCTAAAACAAATGCTTTCTGAAATGCATCCTCATCTACCGTAAACAGACTGTTCGCATCCAGTCCGTTCTTCTCTTCTGTGGTTCCGAACTGTTCTCCGGTAAATACATTCTTGGATGGATTCTCCAGCTGATCTTTTACAATCTCACTTTTTGCAGCCTCTTTTGCGACATGCTCAGTAAGTCTCTGCGGATAGCCAATCCCCGGTGTCAGAGCGGAAGCATTTGCATCTTCCGATGCCTGTACGATTCCGACGATTTTAAGTTCTTCGCCCTGATCCACGAGTTTCTTCATATATTCCTTATTATCGGATTTATCCTTCCAGATCTCGTACTGGCTGTCATATTCGTAGCAGTCAGACACATTGACCAGTTTAAAAGTTTTTCCAATAATATCCTCATAGGTATATGTTCCGATATTTACCGGAGTGTTCACATCTTCTTCATTGATAAATTCCTGGATCATTTCGTCCAGTTCCATCTGATCCCGCAGTCCCAAAGTATAAAGGAGAAAATCACTCATGCCTCCGTCCGAAGTCAGCACCAGTACACATTCATTATAATTCTGCGGCCAGCGTCCCGCCTTCACATCATACTGGTTCTCATAAAGCCCCTCCGTCTTAGGCATTTCATAAAAAACATTCGTACTCATCATCGATGACATCAGACTGTTGGTACTTGCGCCAGAGCTGATTCCAAGCGACTCAAAGGATTTGTCCGGATTCACCTGGCGAATGGAACCATCCTTGTTCTGCCGATAGATTCTTGGTGAAATATTATAAGAATATTCAACGGCACTGGTATAGTCCTCAATTCCACTTTTTCCTCCATCCAGATATTCTTTTAAAGACTTCAGATCGTTGGAGTCCATCGTGGAAAACATATTGGTCATCATCTGCATAACCTTGACTTCCCCGTCTTTTTTTGTCTCCTTCTTATCCGAACTGCCCGAACCACTGTCCATATTGCCTACCATCATCGATGTCATATCAAATCCGGTACTCTGGATCTGAAGCGGATACTCGGAAAGAGTCTCTTCTTCAATTGACTTGATGTAGGCATTGACTCCGTTGGAAAGTGCCAGTATCAGTGCAATCCCGATAATTCCAATAGAACCGGCAAAAGATGTCAGAAGAGTCCTTGCTTTCTTCGTCTTTAAGTTATTAAAGCTCAGGGAAAGAGCCGTCAGAAATGACATGGAGCTTTCCCCATATTCTTATGCTCCGGCTCCTTCATGACCGCTTCATTGACATAAAATTCGTCCGTATCCGAACGGATCTTTCCATCCTTGAGCGTTACGATACGGGTCGCATATTCTTCAGCAAGCTCTGGGTTATGTGTAACCATTACAACAAGCCGGTCTTTTGCCACTTCTTTTAAAAGTTCCATAACCTGCACACTGGTCGCCGTATCCAGCGCTCCTGTCGGCTCATCAGCAAGCAGGATATCCGGATCATTGACCAGCGCACGGGCGATTGCCACCCTCTGCATCTGTCCGCCTGACATCTGGCTCGGTTTTTTATGCAACTGCTCCCCAAGACCAACTTTTTTCAGAGCCTCAATCGCTCTCTTTTTCCGTTCTTCCTTCCCGATCCCAGAAATAGTCAGTGCCAGCTCCACATTGGCAAGCACCGTCTGATGTGGAATCAGATTATAACTCTGAAATACAAAACCAATTGTATGATTCCGATAGGAATCCCAGTCTCTGTCTTTATATTTTTTCGTAGAAATCCCGTTGATGATCAGATCACCACTATCGTACCGATCCAGTCCACCGATGATGTTAAGAAACGTCGTCTTTCCCGAACCACTCGGTCCCAGGATCGCAACAAATTCATTGTCCCTGAAATTCAGGCTTACATCATCCAGTGCCTTCTGTACCAGCGTACCTGTACGGTATTCTTTGCAGATATGTTGAATTTGAAGCATAAAAATTCTCCTTTTAAGTTGTAACTCATGAAACGCATATGTTTCATTGTACACCCTTAAAAGGAGAAAATCATGTCTTTTAGAAAAATTTTATTCTTTATTTTCTGAGAAGTTCTTTTCCCGAAATACCTGGCTCTGTCATATTGACCGGATCCAGAACGGTTTCCATCTCTTTTTCACTTAAAAGACCTTCTCTGAGGATCAGATTACGGATGGATTCCCCGGTCTTCATTGCTTTTTTCGCAATCTCCGCTGCTTTCTCATAGCCTACATGCGGACAGATTGCAGTAATTACGCCGATGCTGTTCTCTACCAGCTGACGGATCTCTCTTCATTGGCTGTGATTCCTGTCACACAGTTGTCAATAAAAGTCTGCACTGCATATGCAAGTGTATCGATCGACTGGAACAGACAGTAGAATACGATTGGTTCAAACGCATTCAGTTCCAGCTGTCCACCCTCTGCTGCCATCGTGATCGTCACATCATTTCCAATGATGTTAAATGCGACCTGGTTCACTACTTCCGGGATGACCGGATTCACTTTTCCTGGCATGATCGAAGAACCATTCTGCTTTGCCGGAAGGTTGATCTCACCAAATCCGGCTCTTGGTCCGGATGACATCAGACGCAGGTCATTGGCAATCTTGGAAAGTGTGACTGCACACGCTTTCACTGCACCGGATACTGCCACAAACGGATCCAGGTTCTGGGTTGCATCGATCAGATCAAAAGCCTGGACAAACTGAATATCAGATATTTTTGAAAGATTCGGAACAATACGGCTTACATAGGCTTCATCTGCATTGATTCCGGTTCCGACTGCCGTTCCACCCATGTTGACGGTACGCATCTCGTCCATCGCATTATCCATACGGTGGATATCACGCATGATGCATCGGAATATGCCTGAAATTCCTGACCCAGACGGATCGGAACTGCATCCTGCATTTGGGTGCGTCCCATTTTGATCACATGGTCAAATTCCTCTGCCTTTTTGCAGAGCGCTCCATGAAGTCTGAGCAGTTCTTTTTTCAGATTCTGAAGAAGTCTGAGTGAAGTCATCTTGCCAGCTGTCGGAATAACATCATTTGTGGACTGTCCGCAGTTTACATCATCATTCGGATTTACTGCTGAATAATCTCCCTTTTTCCCGCCAAGAATCTCAATCGCACGGTTGGCAATGACTTCGTTTGCATTCATGTTCAGAGAAGTACCCGCACCTCCCTGGATCGGATCTACGATAAAGTACTCATGCAATTTTCCTGTAAGGATTTCATCACATGCCTGTACGATTGCTTTTGCCTTTTTCTTTTCCAGAATCCCACTCTCGCAGTTGGTGATTGCAGATGCTTTCTTTATGTACGCAAGACTGTTGATGATCTCCGGATGCATATTCAGCCCGGTAATACGGAAATTTTCCGCAGCACGCAGTGACTGTACCCCGTAATATACATCTCCCGGAATATCTTTTGCCCCTATTGAATCCTGTTCTACACGATAACCTGTCTTGTTTTCTTTTCCATTTTCCATCTCAAAATCCCTCGATTTTCCATTTTTCTCTGGCGTATTGCCTTTGTTGTTTTCATTATAGCTCTGTGTTACAATATAATCTAATACATATATTTTTATAGTAACTATAATTTTAAAACTATGTCAAAGGAGAATACCTATGTTTCAGGGAATGGAATATGTCTATGAAGTTTATCTGGAAAAAAGCTTTTCCAAGGCGGCTGAGAAGTTATTTATCTCACAGCCTTCACTCAGTGCCAACGTAAAGCGTGTCGAGCATCACATCGGATATCCGATCTTTGACCGGAGTACCAAACCACTTTCCCTTACCGAATGTGGGGTACAGTATATCAAAGCGGTAGAAAAAATAAAAAGTATCCAGAATGAATTTGAAGGATTTGCAAACGACTGGGGCGACCTAAAAAAAGGAACACTCACCCTCGGAGGAAGCAACTTGTTTTCCTCCTGGATCCTGCCTTCGCTGATCGCGGATTTTGCCCGCAGATATCCTCTGATCCAGATCAGCCTGGTTGAAGAAACCACTGCCAATCTTGCCCGTATGCTGCGACACGGGCAGCTGGATCTGATGCTGGACAGCAGTGTTCTGGATGCCACCATCTACGGCTACCGTAAATTTCAGGAAGAGCACCTGATCCTTGCTGTTCCGGGAGCATTCCCGATCAATAATACGCTGCGCTCCTATCAGCTTCCTGTAGAAGATATCCTGAGCAAAAAATTTCTGGAAGAATCCTGTCCTCCCGTTCCTCTGACACGCTTTAAAAGTGAGCCTTTTATTATGCTGAAACCGGAAAACGACACTGGAAAACGTGCCCGTATGATCTGCCAGAACAATCTCTTTGAACCAAATATCATCCTGGAAATGGATCAGCAGATGACTTCTTACAACATCACCTGCTCCGGCATGGGGATCTCTTTTATCGGAGATATCATGCTCTCAAAAGTACCTCTTACCTCTGATGTGGTGTACTATAAGCTTCCTGCAGGCGAAAGCAGCCGTGACATCCGGTTCTACTGGAAAAATGGTCGCTACCAGACAAGGGCAATGGAAGAATTTTTAAAAATGGCGTGCCAGTAAGGCACGCCACTTTCCTGTAGAACAGATACTATCCATTTATCTGCAATCTTGGATCCGACAAATAATTCTTCTCTACATAAACCTACTCACTTCTCAGTGCATCGATTGGATTCATGTTCGCCGCCTTCACCGACGGAAGGAGTCCGAAAATAATTCCGATCAATGTGGAAAATACTACTCCGACCAGAATAGACACTCCGCTGATTGCCACCGGAACTGCCGAGACTGCGGAAATAATATAGGCAAGCGCAATCCCTCCTACCACACCGATCAGACCTCCAAGAAGGGTAAGTACTGCCGCTTCCGTCAGAAACTGCGTCAGGATCCTTCTTTTTCTTGCCCCCAGTGCCTTTTTCAGACCGATTTCTCTCGTTCTTTCTGTCACAGACACCAGCATAATATTCATAACACCGATCCCGCCAACCAGAAGTGAAATGCTTGCAATCCAGAGCAGCTGCTGGTTCGTCGAGCTGCTGATCTCCTGGATCTGGTTCGCCTGTTTCAGAAGATCTTCCCCTTTATACTTTATCGTCTCATCAGACACGGTCAGGTAACTGTTCAGGATATCTGCCGCCTTTTCTCCTGCCGCAGTCATCTCATCTGTGCTTGTCGCGCGGACAACCAGATTCTGCGGTTCATCGTACTGATAAATAATCGGCCACAGTGTATCCGGAATACAGATCGTTCCGCTTCCATCCGTGGATACATAACGATAATAGTCTTCCATCGAATTGATCACCGGCTGCGAATTTTCTTTTCTCGCCATCATACCGATCACCGTAAATGGCTCCCCTTTAACCTCAATAATCTTTCCAATCACATTTCCATCCGGAAATAGAGCTGTGGCTGTCGTTTTATCAAGCAGCACAACTTTTCGGTTTGCAGTAAAATCTTTTTCAGAAAAGCCACGCCCTTTTGTGATCTGAAATCCATAGGCATCCAGATAATTGGAATCTATTCCAAAAATATTACAGCTTGCCAGCTTCTGACTGCCTGCATATACAGCATCATATTCATTCCGTCTGTGATAAAGGGCTACACTTTCCACCTCATCCAGTGCCTGGATCTCACCAAGTACCTGATCTGAAATCTCCGGTATTCCATCCGGAACCTCCTGATAAGACAGATCCAGTGTCCAGTCTCCCTGATAAAGCTGGATATTGACCGCATTATTTCCCGCGCCAACCAGATTTTTCTTGATCTGCTCATTGGTTCCTTTGATCGTTGAAACAATTGCAATGATCGATCCGATTCCGATAATAATACCAAGCATCGTCAGCGCAGACCGCAGCTTATGACTCCAGATTCCCTGAAATGCCAGCCTGATATCTTCAAGCATCTCCTCACCCCCTCATTAATTATAATCATACAATGACTCCACTGTCTTTGTCTTCGCACCCTCTTTTACATTTCTTCCATACGGAAATGCAATCTCATCCTCCATGGTAAGTCCGGAAACGATTTCCATGGAACCGTACATATTTTTTCCAACCTCTACATACTGCTTCTCCAGCCTTCCATGTTTTCCTTTCTTGTATACATAGGAGCGGTTTCCGTCTTCTCTTATGAACATCTGTTCCAGGTAAATCGAATTCCCATTGTCACCCGAAAGTCCGTCTACGGAAATACTGACACCATCGCCAGATGAAAGATCTGCATCTTTCTCAACCACTGCATTAAACGGATAGTAGGACATATTAGGATTCTCGCTGCTCTTCATACTTTCAACCGGTGAATTACCGATACTGGTGATCGTTGCCTCATAAGAGTTCCCCGTATTCCAGGAAGTCACCATCACAGTCATACCCTCTTTTAATTTATCATAGCTGCTTTCGGCAATCCCTCCGATTACATAACAACCATTTTTTCCGGTCACAGATATAACCGGTTTATTTTCCAGCTTTGCCTCTTCTTCGTCAAGTACAGCTTTTACCGTTCCCTCTACTGTACTCTTTACAACACCATTATTTACTTTTTTATCCAGCTTTTTCAATTCCAATGTGCTGTTCGCTTTTCCAGATCCAGATCCTTGATCTTCTGCTCTTTTTCCTGGATCTGCTTTGCCTGCTCTTCCCTGGTCATTCCATCTGCATCTCCCGGATCCGGCTCCTCATATCCACCAGGATTATCCGGTTCGTCCGGAATTTTCGGCTCTTCCGGTGTCCCCGGCTGTTCCGGATTTTCGGGCTTTATCACCTGTCCGGTCTTTCCGTCCAGCGTCCAGGAGTATAAAAGAAGCGTCGGTTCCTTCTCCTGATCCACTACATCAAAGATACAGACTGCCCTCTCTTCCAGCATTTTCATCATGAACTCCGCATTTACCGTTGCTCCCGGCGCACAAAGATAGCGATACGGCTTTTCTTTTGTTCCATCTCCATCTTCATTATAAGGAGCAGCGTCCTTTGTAATCTCTTTATAAATGATCTTCTCCTTCAGTTCTTCCGGAAACGGTTTCCCGATTGATGGTTTTTCCGGTCCTTCCGGATTTTCTGGTGTCTCCGGCTGCTCAGGATTTTCGGAAGTATCCGGATTTTCCCCTTCATTTTTCTTTGTATCCGCAGTCCGTATTATTCCAGGTCTGGTTCCTTTTGCAGTCATTTTTCGTAGTTCATCCTGGCTTCTTTCAACAGACGAAACAATCTTTGCATTTTTCAACTGTTCTAATTCTGCCTTTTGATTCTGAATATTCAGTTCAATCCCCTGAATCTCCATCTGCTTCATCTCCTGCTCAAGTCCTGCAAGCGTAGTATCATAGGCAACCAGACGATCGCCGATCTTCACCGTATCCCCTGATTTGACATAAATCTCCTTGATCGTAAGGGTATCATCATGGTAAATGTCCTGGCTCGCACCTGCCTGCACCTTCGCATAATCATAAATATCCGATTCTGAATACCATCCACCATTACTCATACTTGCTACCGGTGCTACCTTGACCGCTTTTTCACTTTTTTTCATTGCAAATAAAGTGCCGCCTCCAATGAAACATACACAGACAACCAAAGCAATCCCGATCTGAAGAATTTTTTTCTTATTTCTTTTTTGAAAAGTCATCCTTTATTCCCCCTCTTCCATGCCTCCTGCCTGTACATTTTCGTTCTTCTGAACGGCTGCTCCTTCTTTACATTCTCCATCCGGCCAGACAATGTAATCCGTCTCTTTCAGTCCTTCTGTAATTTCCCATGTATCCTGCTCCTCATCATAAGCACCAAGCTTTACATTTCTCTTTTCCAGTCTGTCCTTTTTATTTGCTACCCAAACGTAAGGCTCTTTTCCGTCTGCATCTACAATATAAGCAGTCATCAGATGTAATCCCTCTGTATTTACTCCGGTTCCAGGCTCGATATATACATGCTGTCCCAGCATCAGACCATCACTGGTTTCAAGCGTTACATAAAATGGATACTTAGTTGCCCGGGCAGAAGAATCCGAACCGGAATACATCTCGCTTTGTGAACTGTTCTCCGGTTTTTCTGTGTCGATCACATCCACAGATCCCTTCCAGATTTCCTCCTGGTTATTCCTTGCCCGCACTGTCACAGCCATTCCCGGCTGAAGCTCACCGATATTCTGTTCACTGATTTTTCCCTTAATTCGGTATTTTCCGGTAGAAAGAATGCTCATAAATGCCTGCTTTTCTCCACTGTAATCATCATAACCAGGATCTGGATTGATCTCCTGGATAATTCCTGCAATCGTGGATGTCACCGTGGATGATTCCAGACTCTTCTTCGTCCGGTTCACTTCCAGTTCTTTTACTTTATAATTATATTCTTCCTGTTTTACATTCGTCTGCAGCTCCTGGATCTGCGTTGTATAAGAAAGCTGCTCACCTGCCGGTGCATTCTTTTTCTCTGTCGTTAAGGCCGCAATCTGTGAATTCAGATTGGAAATACTGTTTCCTATCTTTTCCAGTTCCAGATTTCCCTGCTCCAGTGTCATCGCAAGCTCCTCTGTATCATATTCAAAGAGTTTTCGTCCCAGGCTCCACTTCCTGCCCTTTTTCCACGAAAATCTCTTTCACTTTCTGTCCTTCTGAAAGTGAGATTTTCAAAGTATCCTGCGCCTCCACAACGCCTGCAAAGCGGTTCACTGTTCCGCTTCCGTTTCCGGTAATCACACTGACCTTATCCGCGTAGAGGATGTTCTTCGCGGAATCCTTTCCCCCTCCCGAAACCATGTGCAGGATTGCGGCAATCAGAGCGACTGCAAAAATAAAGCATACAATAAAAATCACCTTTTTCTTCCCCATCAGATTGTCTTTGAAATTCCTATTTACATTCATTTTCATTCCCTCCTCATCATTCTACTTTTAAGGTGTAAAAGTTTGTTGAAGTTAGTCCGACAAAGTGTATATAGAAAGTGCTGCGGCTTCCCTTCGGCAAACTATTCCGAGGAACCTCTGAAAGCGGGAATCGTGTTCAGCAAAGGCTTCCACGATTCCTGAGTTTCCTCTCCATTGCCTCAATAAGGAAGCCGCAGCACTTTCCAGATCCAATTTGTCCCTCTAAGTTATCGCACAATACCATCGCCCCATAACTTAAATTCCGATGTCCAATTATAGTTTCAGTATACTGGAAAATTAGTTGGAAATACTATTTAGATTTTCTTAAATTTTCGTTCATTTCTGTGTCATATAATCTTTTGACTGAACTCTCATTCTTTTATTTCTACATAAATAATCTCCCCACAACGATCACTCCGTAACTTTGTCCATAACCTTCAACTCTTCACCGCATATATCCCTTCTGTTCTGTGGAGATATTTAGTAGTGTTGCCAGTTTTGCCTGTCCGGCTCTGCCTGATTGAGCATCACGATATACTCACTGTTAGAAATCATCGTACTTGCAAGAACAGAATCTAACAAATTATAACAGGCAATCTTCGCCTACTTATTTCAGAAGAATGAGGCGAAGTTTCACACGCCAGTTGGAATTGAAATTCCCCAACTCACTCCCCAACTTTTACCCAATTCCATGCATAAATAGCTGTAATTTTCGATAAGTCAAAATTTATTCCCCAACACGCAAAAAAACCTTGAATCCCATTTTCATAGGAAATTCAAGGTTTTTCGTTGATTTACATGATAATCATACGGTTCAAATTCTTATGCGAACTGTAAGATTATGCGTTCATCTGAGCTGCAACTTCAGCTGCGAAATCTTCATTTTTCTTTTCAAGACCTTCACCTGTCTCGAAACGAACGAATTTCTTCAGAGTGATAGTTGTTCCGTTAGCTTTTCCAACTTCGTCAAGGTATTTAGCTACAGACTGTTTTCCGTCTTCAGCTTTTACATATACCTGATCTAACAGACAGATTTCCTTCATCTCTTTGTTGATACGTCCGGAAATCATTCCCTGGATAACCTTTTCCGGTTTCTGAGATTCTTTCGGGTCGTTCATAATCTGAGCAAGAAGAATTTCTTTCTCATGTGCGATGTAATCAGCATCTACATCTGCCTGGCTTACATACTTAGCATTTAAAGCTGCTACCTGCATAGCTACGTTTTTCAGAGCTTCTTTAACAGCATCGTTAACAACTGCTGTATCAGCTTCTACAAGAACACCGATACGTCCGCCACCGTGGATATAAGATACTACACAGCCATCTGTAACGATCTTTTCGAATCTTCTGATGCTGAGCTTTTCTCCGATTACAGAAATCTTTTCTGTAAGTGCATCGTTAACTGTCTTAGAAGCATCTTCGTTCCATGCTTCAGCCATGAATCCTTCCATATCTGTAGCTTTTGTAGTAAGTGCCTGATTAACAACTGCTTTTACGAATGCCTGGAAATCAGCGTTCTTAGCAACGAAGTCTGTCTCAGAGTTAACTTCTACGATAGCTGCTGTCTTATCTTCTTTAACGTCTGCCATAACAATACCTTCAGCTGCGATACGTCCGGCTTTCTTAACAGCCTTAGCTTCACCGTTCTTTCTGAGGTATTCGATTGCTGCATCCATATCTCCGTTAGATTCGTTCAGAGCTTTTTTGCAGTCCATCATACCAGCGCCTGTCATTTCTCTTAATTCTTTTACCATGCTTGCTGTGATTGCCATGATTTTTTCCTCCATCTTTCAATATGATCTTTTGGATTGTTCGAATTATTCTTCTGTTGTTTCTTCAGCTGTTTCTACGTCTTCGCCTTCGTAAACTTCTTCTGCTTCGCCCTGGTTTGCTTCGATTACAGCATCAGCCATCTTAGATACGATAAGTTTTACAGCTCTGATAGCATCATCATTTCCTGGAATTACATAATCAAGTTCTTCCGGATCACAGTTTGTATCAGCAATACCGATCAGCGGGATTCCGAGTGTGTGAGCTTCCTGAACACAGATTCTTTCTTTCTTAGGATCTACTACAAAGATAGCATCCGGGATTCTCTTCATTTCTTTGATTCCGCCAAGGTTCTTTTCAAGCTTTTCCCATTCTTTCTTGATTTCGATAACTTCTTTCTTCGGCAGTACATCGAATGTTCCGTCTTCTGACATAGCTTCGATTTCTTTCAGACGAGCGATTCTGCTCTGGATTGTCTTGAAGTTTGTAAGCATTCCTCCAAGCCATCTTTCGTTAACATAGTACATTCCGCAACGTTCTGCTTCTGTCTTGATTGCATCCTGAGCCTGTTTCTTTGTTCCTACGAAAAGGATTGTGCCGCCTTCTGCTGCAATATCAGAAACTGCTTTGTAAGCATCGTCAACCATTCCTACAGATTTCTGCAGGTCGATGATGTAGATACCATTTCTCTCTGTGTAGATATATGGAG
>ENA-OQAZ01001181-OQAZ01001181.1-human-gut-metagenome-genome-assembly--contig:-NODE-1181-length-13013-cov-1.656992_pt1 | contig 13013 bp, 16 predicted proteins | sample MGYA00242737_ERZ504531 | MGnify/ENA primary metagenome ERZ504531 (study PRJEB26092, sample SAMD00036244) | human gut metagenome | host: Homo sapiens | study: EMG produced TPA metagenomics assembly of...
TCGAGAGTCGCCCGCAGCTGCGTGTGGCAGCCGGTGATGCATTTGGACTTCCGAAAGGTGAAAATGCGATGGGCAAGATTGTGGCAGCTCTGCACCGCATGGGATTTGATGAAGTCTTTGACACCAGTTATTCAGCGGATCTGACGATCATGGAAGAATCTGCAGAATTCCTGAAACGCCTGGAAAAAGGGGAAAACCTGCCGTTGCTCACCTCCTGCTGTCCGGCTTGGGTCAAATTTGTGCAGGATCAGTTCACGGATTATAAAGAAAACATTTCCACCTGCCGTTCTCCGCAGCAGATGTTCTCCGCGGTCATTAAAGAATATTACCGCAATCCGGAGCATGCAGAAGGCAAAAAGACTGTTGTTGTATCCATTATGCCGTGTACGGCAAAGAAGATGGAGGCAGAACGTCCAAACAGTTATACCAAAGGTGAGAAGGATACGGATATTGTCATCACCACAACGGAGCTTACCAGGATGATCCGTACTGCCGGTATTGCACTCGATAAGATCGAAGTAGAATCCTGCGATATGCCGTTTGGTATTGCATCCGGTGCCGGTGTGATCTTCGGTGTGACCGGAGGTGTAACTGAGGCCGTGATCCGCAGACTCGTTCCGGGACATGGAAATGCCGTGATGGATTCCATCGCAGAAGCCGGTATGCGAGGCGAAGAAGGCATCAAAGAATTTTCCATCACTTGTGAAGGCAAAGAACTGAATATCTGCGTAGCCAGCGGACTTGCCAATGCCAGAAAAGTCATGGAACAGGTACAAAGCGGTGAGAAACAATATCATCTGATTGAGATCATGGCGTGCAGACGCGGCTGTATCATGGGTGGCGGTCAGCCAATCCCGGCAGGTCCGAGACATAAAGAAGCAAGAGCAAAAGGCCTGTACCGTGCAGACGGAAATATGGCGATCAAGAAATGTACCGAAAATCCGCTGATGGATGTTTTCTACAACGGAGAAGATTTCAAAGGAAAAGCACACGAGCTGTTACATAATCCGTTCTAAAAGCGAGACCCCCTCACATATGCTGTATCAGTATAGTGAGGGGGTTAAATTATGGATACGTTTCATCTGTATCAGGATATACAGGCACGGACGAAGGGCGAGATCTACATAGGCGTGGTCGGCCCGGTGCGAACAGGAAAATCCACGTTTGTCCGTCGCTTTATGGAGCAGCTTGTTCTGCCGCATATGAAAAAAGAAAACAGTCAGGTATCAAAAGATGAACTCCCGGTGAGTGGCGGCGGAAAGACGATCACGACCGTAGAACCGAAATTCGTTCCGGCGAAAGCAGCAGAAGTAGAACTGGATGAAGGGATTACAGCAAAAATCCGTCTGATCGACTGCGTGGGATTTGTGATCGACGGAGCCTTTGGACTCGATGAAAACAATCAGGTGCGGATGGTAAAAACGCCGTGGCTAAAAGAGGCGATCCCGTTTCCACAGGCTGCGGAGATCGGAACCGGAAAAGTGATCCGTGACCACTCAACCGTCGGGATTCTGGTGACAACCGACGGAACGATTGGAAATTTTCCGAGGGAAGCTTATAAAAGTGCCGAGAAAAGACGGTTCTGGAGCTGAAAAAAACAGGCAAGCCGTTTGTGATCGTTTTAAATTCTCAGAAACCGTATTCGCAGGAGACGAAAGCACTGGCAGAAGAATTGTCAAAAACGTATGAAACTGCTGTGATCCCGGTCAACTGTGAGCAGATGAAAGAAGAAGACATCCGCAGGATCCTGACGGAGCTTCTCTATGCATTTCCGCTGACCCGTATAGAATTTTTTTGTGCCGCGATGGATTGAGACACTGGATGTGGAACATCCGGTAAAAAAGGCAATCCTGGAGTCGATTCGTGAGATTTTTGCAAACGTCGGCAGTCTGCGGGATGTGACGGCAGAGTCACTGGCACCATCCTGCGAATACATCGATAAAAGCAAACTGGAACAGATTTCCCTCTCTGACGGCAGCGTACAGGTGCGTCTCGAGGTGCCGGAAAAATATTATTATCAGATGCTCAGCGAGATGGCAGGCGTGCAGATCGACGGAGAATATCAACTGATCTCCATGATCCGGGAATTATCTGAGAAACGCAGAGAATATGAGAGTGTGCAGGAGGCATTAAATGCGGTACATGGCACAGGCTACGGTGTGATCACACCGCAAAAAGAAGAGATCCGACTCGAAGCACCCGCCTTACAAAACAGGGAAATCGCTACGGTGTCAAAATAAAAGCCAGCAGTCCGTCTGTTCATCTAATCCGGGCAGATATCGAAACCGAGATCGCACCGATCGTCGCAGCGAACAGCAGGCAAAAGACCTGATTGCTTATATCGAAGAAAACGCAAAAGGAGAAAATGGCATCTGGGATACCAATATTTTCGGAAAATCCGTTAGCCAGCTGGTAGAAGACGGCATCCGCACCAAACTTGCCATGATCGGCGAAGAAAGCCAGGGTAAATTGCAGGATACCATGAAAAAGATTGTCAATGAATCGAGCGGAAGGATGATCTGTATTATCATATGATGTCAGGATTGTGGGAGTGCATAGCACGAAACAATCCGTAGGCATCAAAGTCGGGGGCTTTTGACCTCGACATCATATTCAACTGTAAAATGCAGCTTATGTACAACATAGGCTGCATTTTTTTCTGCACAAAATCAGAAAGTGTTCGAAAATCAAAGAAAATCAGACCACAGCGTCTGACACATCTTGATGAAGGAAAAGAAAACTTATAAAATAAAAAAGAAAATAAGATTTATAAAAACAAAGGAGTTTTTATGAAAGACCAGAAATAGGGTGTAGTGTGAGTTGTAACAAGAGCGGATGGGAAATCATTCGCTCTTGCTTTTTTTCTTTTCAGGTGTTGCAGTTTGCATAAGAAAAAGTTATACTATAGTTTCAAGATTAAAACAAACGATAAGGATGAGAACATGAATGAATTCGCAAAGCTGCTGTCAGCATTCGTAAAAGAAAAAGGTGTAAAAATACAGCCCTTTGCCAGGTATTGTGGTTATGACCGGGCGAATATGTACAAAATTCTCAAAGGTCAGAGAAATCTTCCGGGAAGAGAGATTGTGGAGAAGGCAGCAAAATATATGCACTTGCTTCCATCAGAGGAAGAAAAACTCTGGGAAGCGTATGAAATATCTGCACAGGGATCCGATAATTATTACAGACGCAAGGAAGTCCAGAAATTTTTTACTGAGCCAATTCTCAGTAGTAATGTTAATATAACTGCTCTGACGGAGGGAGAACCGGCAAAATTCTGCATACTCAACAATGAGAGTATTCCTCTTCGGGAGGATATGAAATAGATGCTGCTTTGTTTCGGCTGATTGGAGAAGAAAGTCGGAACAAAGACGGACATTTGCGGCTTATGATCCAGCCGGAAAGTAATTCCCTGAGCAGTATCCTGTCCGTGCATGGAAACTATGCCTGCAATACTCGTATTGACCATATTGTATGTCTGAGCAGCAATCCGGAAAACGTATATAGGAAAAAGAATTATAATCTGGATTGCCTGCGGTGTGTGCTGCCACTCTACAATTATAATTATGATTATAATACCTGGTATTATTACAGTAAGATTCCGGTGCAGGAGAAAAAATTTGGTCTTTTTCCGTATATGGTTTTGTCATCGAAGTATGCCTGTGTTTTAACAGCTGATATGCAAAAAGGATATATAACGGCAAAACCGGAAATATTGAGGATTTTTGAGGAGATTTTTGAAGAATGTATCGAAGAGTCGAAACCGATGATTCGACGTATTACAGATCTTGATGAACAGTTTGAAGTTACCGGTAAAATTTTGAAAAATAAAGATCAGGTACAGAGCTTTCAGATGACACCATGCCTGACTCCGGTGCTGACAGAGCAAATTTATGAAAAATATCTGAAAAAAGAGCTTCCGGGAAGGGAAAAGCTAATCCAGACGCTTTGCACTTATGGTGAAGAAATTAAACGCTCAGATATTCAGTATGTTACGTCACTGGAAGGGATAAAGCGTTTTCTGAAAACCGGAATAATCAGTGAATGGCCGCCGGAATTGTATGATCCACTTGAAATGGATGACCGTATCCAGTTAATAAAAGATTTGATTTTTTCGGACAATGGAATAAATATCCGTATTTTAAAGAAGACGGTGGGAAATTTTGATGCAGAAATCTACCTGTGCGTCAGCGAGAATATGGTATTTTGAAATTTTATTGTTCCGGAAAAAACAGATGCAGCTTCATCTTATGCTGGAAGAAACAGGATTGCTTTTTTCCTTTTTTGATTTCTGTGAAAATTTATCGACGGAACAAATGTTTAGCAGTTCGGAAGAGATAGAAAGTTTTTTAAAAGATTTGTTCACTAAGTGAAATTATGGTTTGTTCAGCAGTGAAACGCTTGTTGCGTTTTTCTATGTGCAAATCTCAATTTTTGTGTTATCATGAGCATAAAATGAAAATATATAGCATAATATAATATGATAAATAATATTATATACACCTTGCTGAAATTGCAGAAGGACAGGAGGACAAAAATATGTTTCTAGAATCAATGATTCTCCATAATTTCAGGTGCTTTTCTGATATAGAAATAAAATTTAATAACCGACTTACGGTGGTCGTTGGAAATAATGGGGCAGGAAAATCAACGATTCTGGAGGCTGCCACAATTGCAGCGGGTACTTTGACGGCAGCGATGGATGGACTCACAAATTATGGATCAAGAAGAGTGATGCTCATTATAAATATTATGATCTGGGAAGTACCATTGATGTTCAGCCGCAATTTCCGGTTGAGATTACAGCATCAGGTAAAATGGATGGAAAGGATATAACGTGGAGCCGAAGTCTTAAATCTGCAAAAGGCAGAGGAGGCTGGCATCTGCAAAGGAGCTTACATCCATTGCAGAAGAGTATCAGGAGAGAATGAGAAACGGGGATCGAGAGCTGAAATTACCTGTTATTTCGTATTATGGGACAGGACGGCTCTGGGCACAGCATCGTGAGAAAAAGAATGATACTTTTGAAAAAAATAACAGAAGCAATGGATATATAGACAGCCTTGACGGTGCAGCAAATGATAAGCTGATGATGAAATGGTTTGAAAAAATGACTTATCAGCAGCTTCAGAGACAAGAAAAATTCCGGAATTTGTTGCAGTTAAAATGGCACTGGAACAGATCTTTGCTTCGGTTACAGGATATTCAGATGTAAAAGTACAGTTCAATCTGGATACGGGTGAAATAGATATTCTTTATTTTGATGGGACAGAACATGTGAGGATGCCCGTTTCTCAGCTGAGTGATGGATACAAGTGTACGATAAGTCTGATTGCAGATATTGCATATCGAATGGCTATTCTTAATCCACAGTTACTGAACAAAGTATTAGTGGAAACAGAAGGGATCATTTTGATAGATGAAGTGGACCTGCATTTACATCCAAAGTGGCAGAAGCGAATTTTGAAAGATCTGATGGATATATTCCTAAAGTTCAGTTTATCGTCAGTACACATGCACCGGAAGTGATTAATTCTGTGAAAAAAGGATCTGTTGTGATTCTCAGAAATAATGAAGTTATCAATGCAACTGATGAAACATATGGTAAAGATGCAAATACCATTTTAAGAGAAGTGATGGGAGTTTCTTCAAGACCGGATATCATTCGATTTTTATTTGAAAAATTTTATGAATTACTGGATAGCGGCGAATGGAAGATGGCAGAGGAGATTATTGGGCAATTGGAAAAAGAAATAGGAAATAACGATCCGGAAATCAATGCGTGTCGTGTGCGTCTTGAGTTGGAACAGATGTGAGGTAAAATGCCATGATCAGGATAAAAAAGGGCAGAGAACCCGGAAAGTTACTCTGGTATCGTCAACAGGATGGAGCATCTTATGAACAGATGGATAAAGAAGTAAGAGAGGAACTAATAGATCAATTGCTGCGAGAACAGGGGCATCTTTGTGCATATTGTATGTCCAAAATTCCGGAAAGCAGAAATCTCCCAAGCGGTGTACCTGCGGTTACGATAGAACATTGGCTGCCGAGAAATCCAGATGATAAGCTGGATATTGGACAAGGTTTGGACTATAAAAATATGTTTGCAGTCTGTTCCGGAAATAGAGGATGCGGGTGCGAAGAAAAACTGACCTGCGATGCCAGAAAAGGAAACGATGCAATAAAAGTAAATCCTTGTGATGAAAGTACACTGCGTGGAATTACATACAAATCAAACGGAATCATACAGTCCTCTGATCCGGTGATTGATGAAGATTTGAATCAGAGACTGAATTTGAATGGAGCAAATTCATCATTTCAGGAAAACAGAAAACAAGTGCTGGAAAGTCTGATTTTTGATGTGAAAAAAAGATGTGGAAATGGTGAATATATCTTTGTATTGCAAACGAAGGTTAGAAAAGATTCAGTCGATGGATGATCCGAAGATTCCTTATGTCGGGATTTTGATCTGGTGGCTTGAAAAACATATAAAATGAAAGTAAGGCAGAAGTTTCTTTCATGATTTTTATTTTCCCCACAGGTACAGGTTGTATTTTCTCGGGAATACATTTGACAAATACAGGAATTTCGTCTATAATGGCGATGAAATGTAACAGATTTGTAACAAATAGTTTGATATTTAGTTACAGATCAGTTTGACAAGTGTGGGGGAAAGGATAAATAATGAAGAGAAAAAGAAGAATCATACTGGCTGTATTCGCAGTGATGTTTGCGATGCTTTGTATGCCGCAGAGGGCAGAGGCTGCAAGAAAGGCAGTCTGGAAGGATGTTGATGGTGTCTGGTATGCATACAGAGGCAGCAAATTAGTCAGGAACAAGTGGGTTGGCGATTATTATGCCGGTTCGGACGGTTCCCTTGTGAAAAATCAGTGGATCGGAGAGTATTTCGTAGGTGAGGACGGAAAGTGGATCCAGAACTTCAAGGGTGGCTGGTATAAGATCAACAAAAAATATTATTACTATACCCCGGAAGGTGAAAAGCAGCTTGGCTGGATCCAGCTCGGAAAACGGAAGTATTATCTGGATCCGAAGAAAAATGGTGCGAGAGCGACCGGCTGGAGAAGGATCGAGGGATATCGCTATTATTTCAGAAAAAAGAAAGGTTATATGCTGACAGGCTGGAGATATATCAACAAGCAGTATTACTTTTTTCAGAAAAATACAGGAATCTGTCTTCAGGGCTGGTTTCACTGGATCGGTAAAACCTACTATACCGGTGAAAAATATTACCGTGTGACCGGATGGCAGGTGATTGACGGAAAACGTTATTATTTTGCAAAAGACGGAGGTTTGCAGAGCGGCTGGCTTGATTCGAAAGGAAAGAAATATTATCTGGATCCGGACAATGGTTCTGCTGCAGCAGTTGGTCTGCTTTCTGTTGACCGTGTTACATATTATTTCAATGCCAAAGGTGTCATGCAGAAAAACAAGGCAGTCACGATTGACGGCGTTGTCTATAACATTGACCTGAATGGAAGGTGTACAGCAAACATTCAGGACAGGGATGATAATATCACAGACAAGATGTTGTTTTTTACGACGTTTGAGTCAGGAACGGCAGCCTATGCACAGGTTGGTGGAGACAATGGCAATGCCTGTGGCAAATATCAGTTTGACTATCGCTATTCACTGCTTCCATTTGTGAAATATTGTTATGAGAGCAATCCGACATTTTTGCAGAATTTAAAAAATATGCGGCATACACTGACAGTCAGAAATCACTGCTGAAGGGAAATACGAAATTCTATGCGGCATGGAGAACGATCTACAACAAATCGCCGAAAGGCTTTGCTTCTTATCAGGATGCTTATGCAAAGCGTGAATATTATGATGTGACGGCAGGATATCTGCAGAGCAAATTTAATATCAATATGGATGCAAGACCGGATATTGTAAAAGGAGCAGTATTTAGCTATTCCATCCAGCACGGTCAGTGGACGGCAGCAGGAGCAGTCAAAGCGGCCGGAATCAAAAACAGTACGACGGACGAGCAGTTTTTACAGAAACTGTATGCATACCGCAAAAAAACATATCCGGCGTATACCACGCGTTACAACGAAGAACTTTCCCTTGCATTATCTTTATTGTAAAAAAGACAGCGGTCAGACGAAGAGAACATATTTTCGAACTGACTGCTGTTTTTTGTTGCGAAGCCGTTTTTTTCCTGTTATAATGAATTGGATATCGGTGACACTCGTTTTGTGCCGACCGGAACGAAGTGTAGAATGTGCAGTGATTCTGAGAAGAATATGTCAGCTTTCGCTGACCAGAATCACGCACCAAGTCTCACATGCGTTCGACTTGAAACAAAGCAAAATAATTTACAGGAAATAGAAGAATAGAGGACGATCATGATTCTGGAAGAGACATTAGAGAAAATCAAGAAACCATCACAGGAAGCGATGGAGCGGTGCAGGCAGCACTGGGATTCGATCGCAAAGCCGCTGCACAGTCTTGGCAAACTGGAGGATGCTCTGGTGCGAATCGCCGGGATGACCGGAAATGAAAGGATTCATCTGGATAAAAAGGCACTGGTTGTGATGTGTGCAGATAATGGTGTGGTAGAAGAGGGAGTCACGCAGTCCGGGCAGGAAGTGACAGCGATTGTTTCAGAAAATATGCTGTCTGGCAAGGCAACTTCCAGCATTATGTGCCGATCGACCGGAGCGGATATCTTCCCGGTCGATATCGGGATCGCAAGAGACACTTCTCTTCGAAATGAAAAAAGTGGCGTATGGCACGAAAAATATGGCAAAAGGTCCGGCGATGACAGGCAGGAAGCAGTGCAGGCGATCGAGACTGGCATCCGCATTGTTCGGGAATTAAAGGAAAAAGGTTATCAGATCCTTGCAACCGGAGAGATGGGGATTGGAAATACCACCACCAGCAGTGCTCTGGCAGCCGTTTTTCTGGGGATTCCGGTTGAGGCGGTAACAGGAAGAGGTGCAGGGCTTTCTACTTCCGGGCTGACAAAGAAGATATCTGCGATCCATCAGGCAATCCAGGTAAATCAGCCGGATCCGGCGGACGGCATCGATGTGCTTGCAAAAGTCGGAGGATTTGACCTTGCCGGGATGGCAGGTCTGTTCCTCGGCGGTGCGGCAGAGGGGATTCCGGTTGTGATCGATGGGATCATTTCTGAAGCTGCAGCATTGGCAGCGTATGTGATCTGCCCGAACTGCGTAAATTATATGATTGCTTCTCATCTGTCAAAGAACCGGCGGCACAGATGATTCTATCGAAACTGGGATTAGATGCCATGCTGGACTGTGAGATGCATCTTGGAGAGGGCACCGGAGCCTGACACTGTTTCCAATCCTTGATCTTGCCTGTGTGGTTTATAATAGCATGAGTACCTTTGAAGAGGCAAGTATTGAGCAGTATGAGCACTTGGTCTGAGGAGGGGGATGCGATGTTTGTTACGGTGACAGGCGGCAGCGGCAGCGGGAAATCTGCCTTTGCGGAAGAACAGATCCTGAAATTTCCGGAGAAAAACAGGCTCTATATTGCGACGATGGTCTGTTTTGATGAAGAGAGCAGACAGCGTGTGAAACGCCACAGAAAAATGCGAAAAGAGAAGCATTTTGATACCTTGGAATGTCCGACGGATCTTGTCCATGTCAGGATTCCAAAGGACACGGCGGTGCTCCTGGAATGTATGTCCAATCTGGCGGCAAATGAAGTTTTTTCGCCGGAAGGGGCAAAAGAACACGCTTATGAGGCAATCTGTGATGGGATTTTACATCTGAAAGAGCAGGCGGCAGATGTCTGCGTTGTCACGAATGAGATTTTTTCAGATGGTATGGTCTATGATAAAGAGACGGAAAATTATCAGAGGCTGCTCGGAAGGATCAATGCATATCTGGCGGAAATTTCCGATGTCTGCTATGAAGTAGTCTACGGTATCCCGCTTCGGATAAAGTAAAAAAATTTTGATATCACAGCTGCTGTTTCTGGCAGCAGGAAAGAAGAGAATGGCATGAAAAATATAGGAAGAAGTTTGTGCGTTGCTTTTTCGATGTATTCGAAGATCCCAATGCCGCAGGTGGAATGGACAAAAGAAAGTATGCAGTACTGTATCTGCTTTTTTCCGGCAGTCGGGGCTGTGATCGGAGCGGCAACGCTTCTGTGGAATATGCTTGTCGGAGCGAAGCTCTCTGGAAGTCTGCTTTTTACAGCAGTTCTGATCCTGATCCCGGTTTTGATCACCGGAGGGATCCATTTGGATGGTCTTCTGGATACAGCAGATGCACTCAGTTCTTATAAAACAAAAGAAGAAAAGCTTGAAATCTTGAAAGATTCGCATGCCGGAGCATTTGCGATTATCATAGGGATCTGCTGGTTTGTTCTGGATTTCGGGATTTATTCCGAGGCAGATGCCCATACAATAGGACTTCTGGCAATCGGTTTTGTCATTTCCAGGGCATTGAGCGGACTTTCACTGGTATCTTTCCGTATGGCGAAAAATACAGGGCTTGCAGCGACGTTTTCAGACATGGCATTAAAGAGCAGAGTGCGGATCGTGATGATCTGTTATCTGATCGTATGTGCCGGACTTTTGCTGTATCTGGATCCACTGTACGGAACGGCAGAGCTGATCGGGGCATTGCTGGTATTTTTCTGGTACCGCCATTTATCTTATGAAAAATTTGGCGGGATCACCGGCGATCTGGCAGGATTCTTCCTTCAGAACTGCGAACTGTTTATGGCAGTCTGCGTGATCGGACTTCGTATTGTTTTACGTTAAGAGCTTGTCATACAAGGTCGACTGTGTATCTTGCGATAAGGATGTCAAAAGATAAAAATCATATGAGAAATGGAGATATCATATATGATATTGATCGTAGGAGGAACGTTTCAGGGGAAAAAGGCGTTTGCAGAGAAACTTCTGAACGAGAAAAGAGAAGATTTTACGGATGGCACAAGCTGTGCTTTTTCGGATATTTACCATGCAAAAGTGCTGTTTCATTTCCATGAGTATATCCGAAGAATGTTGGAGCAGGAAATGAGTGTGCAGGATCTGGCAGAACAGCTGTGGATGAAGAATCCGGATCTTGTCCTGATCAGCAACGAACTCGGATACGGCGTGGTTCCGATGGATGTGTTTGACCGGAACTACCGGGAGACAACCGGGCGTGTCTGCACGGAGATTGCTTCTTGGGCAGATGCAGTGTATCGTGTAGTCTGCGGTATCGGAACAAAAATCAAATGATGCAGCATCCTGGCGGATGGCAGAGGTGCACAGAAGAACCGGGCATTGCGATGCATGGTGTGCATCACTGTGAGCAGTGGACAGCAAACAGAAAAAGGGAACGATATAATATGGATATTTATCTGATACGGAACACGGAAAACAAAAGGAAATCATGGAAGGGCGATATATCGGGACAACGGACGAACCGCTCTGCGAAGAAGGAAAGCAAAGTCTTATGCAGATGGCAGATGCGAAAAAGTATCCGGCAGTGGAGGCACTTTTTGTAAGTCCGATGCTGCGGTGCAGGGAAAGTGCGAAGATCCTGTTTCCAAAGCAGTCTATTTCTGTGGTTTCAGATCTGCGGGAATGCGATTTCGGCAGATATGAAAACAAAAATTTTCAGGAATTATCCGGTGATGCGGATTATCAAAGATGGCTTGACAGCAACGGGACACTGCCGTTTCCGGCGGGCGAAGAGCAGAGCCATTTCCGGAAACGCTGTGTGGAAGCTTTTAAAACGATTGTGGCGGAACTTTTGGAGCAAAAGAAATATTCTGCGGCGATCGTCGTCCATGGCGGAACAATTATGAGTATTCTGGAAGCACTGGCGGAAGAAAAAAAGGCATTTTATGACTGGCAGGTTGGAAATGCGATGGGATATCATCTGTATATATCAGATGAGACATGGAAAAAAAGACAGAGACTAACCGTTCTGGAAAAAATCACGTAACGGTTTGGAATATAAAACAGAACAACAGAGGGGAAAATATGATCGCGTATATCAAAGGGGAACTTGTGGAGACACTTCCGGGAAGTGTGATTTTGGATGTCCATGGAATCGGATATCGTATTTATATATCGGGAAGAGAGTCGGAGCAGCTGACGAAAATGGGCAGTCAGGTGAGGCTTCACACTTATTTTCACGTAAAAGAGGATGCGATGCAGCTCTATGGATTTCAGCACAAGGATGATCTGGAAGTTTTTTCACTGCTGCTTGGTGTCAGCGGGATCGGACCGAAGGCGGCACTTGGGATCCTGACTGCATTTTCAGCAGATGATTTGAGATTTGCCGTTTTGTCGGAAGATGCAAAAACCATCGCCAAAGCACCGGGGATCGGTGTGAAGACGGCGAAAAAAATGATCCTGGAACTGAAAGACAAGTTGGATCTGGAGGATGCATTTGAGAAGAAGCTTCTGCATGAACAGGAAGCAGAAGAGACGCTTCCGGATGCAAGAGGAGAAGCAGTGGAAGCCCTGACAGCTCTCGGCTACAGTCCGGCGGATGCTCTGCGTGCCGTGCAGAAGGTGGAGCCGGGAGATGATATGGACACCGAGGCAATACTGAAAGCAGCACTGAAAAGAATGATCTGATCTGAAATTGGAATGATGCCGGGGTTAAAAGTCTGAAATCGCAGGGCATCTTCTGACTTTAAGATCTTAGAATAAATAAAAAGAGGAAAAAAATGGCAAAGCGAATTATCACAACGGATATTCTGGAGGAAGATGTATCTTCTGAAAAAAAATCTGCGACCGCAGACATTAGAACAGTATATTGGACAGGAAAAAGCAAAAGAAAATTTAAAAGTTTATATCGAAGCGGCGAAGCAGAGAGGCGATACGCTGGATCATGTCCTTTTCTATGGACCTCCGGGACTTGGAAAGACGACACTTGCAGGAATCATTGCCAATGAGAATGAATGTAAATATGAAGATCACATCAGGACCGGCGATCGAAAAGCGGGAGAGATGGCGGCAATCCTGAATAACCTGCAGGAAAGGGATGTCCTTTTTGTAGATG
>ENA-OQAZ01001182-OQAZ01001182.1-human-gut-metagenome-genome-assembly--contig:-NODE-1182-length-13004-cov-5.377417_pt1 | contig 13004 bp, 19 predicted proteins | sample MGYA00242737_ERZ504531 | MGnify/ENA primary metagenome ERZ504531 (study PRJEB26092, sample SAMD00036244) | human gut metagenome | host: Homo sapiens | study: EMG produced TPA metagenomics assembly of...
TAGTTCTACCGTTACCAACAATGGCACCATAAAGGGCGGCATTTTTCGTGAAAAACCAACAGGTGGCACTGTCCATATCGGCTATACCTTGAATGTGAATTTCCCGGAGAATGGCAGCTATGAGTGTTACGATGCAGGAATCAATTATTTCGGCAACAGCGGTTATGTCATTCCCAATTCCGACCATAATACCAGCATCACCATCCATATTTTTTTCCATAACCGTCAAGCAATATTATTTCCTATTGATGTTACATTCGGAGACACAAACGACGCACATTGTTTGTTAGAAGATTGGGCACCAAGTGCAAGATATTACGATAATGGTAGCGGTTATTTTTCTGTCACTTTCACCGCACCACCCGCCACTGCGGCCACCGTTACCCTGAGCATGCTGACACGACTGGTGATCGATAAAGACGGCTACCCCGTTGGCACCAAGGGCGGCACCCAGGATTACAGCGGCAACGGCTGGAAGTTTGAAAACGACACCCTGACTTTGGAGCCTGCCGCTAAGACGAACTATGATTTTAACAGCCCCGAGCTGAACCCCCATAGGGTGGCGGTGAACTGCCCGGTTACGGTGGACAGCAATGTCACCATCACCAACGGCATTTTCCTGAAAGAAGTTACCGGCAGCGCCAGCGCCCTGAACGGCGTGTTCCTGAATGTTCCCACCTGCTGCGAAAACAGCGCCAAGAAAATTACCGTTTCTGATAACGGAACCATTACGGCCATGAAAACCAGCGGCGATATCACCACACTGGAAAGCTCCGCCAAGGAGCTTTATGTGGTCGGCCAGCCCACCGGTACCCTGTATGTGACCCTGAGCAGCGGCAAGGTACGGGAAGTACAGCTGCCCCTTACGGCTGACCTTGAGCTGCAATTGAACGACCCGAAACCGGAACCCAAACCCGAACCGAAGCCTGAACCGGAACCGAAGCCTGAACCGGAACCGGAGATCTACACCCTGAAAGTGGTGGGCGGCAGCTTTACGACCGGCGAAAGGGATGCGCTGACCAGCGGCACCGTGCCGGTGGATGCAGAAGCAAACGTGCCTGAACCCGGATGCCGTACCGGAGGGCATGGTGTTCGACCAGTGGACCATCAGTGAGGAAAGCCTGCTGGGCAACCCCAATGTGGCCTACAACGCCGAAAGCTTTACCATCCCGGCCAATGCGGTGGAAAACGGCAAGACCGTTACCGTGGAAGCCAGTACCGGGAAGCCACCATTGAAAGCGAAGGCCCCGGCATTCTTGGCACCGCCGCCATAATCGGCACGGCGGGTGCTGGCGCTGCCGTGCTGGGCTACACCGGCCACATGATCGGCACCGAGCTGTACCTGAACACCGTCCTGCCTGCCGGTGCGGCCATCCCCAACAACGCCGGGGAGCTGGCCCTACTGCTGTGGGAAGCCGCCGGGACCCCGGCCCCCGCTGCTCTTCTCCCTGCCAATGCTGCCCCGGTTCAGCAAGCCCTTGCATGGGCCATCGAGAACCAGCTCCTCGCCCCGGATGCGTCTGCGGAGGATTCCGTCAGCCGCTGGGAGGTTATTCGGAGCTGGAATCAGATGAAGGGGTAAGTGGCGAACCCTTTAGCATCCTCACCCTCTCCGTCATTGCTTGCGCAATGCCACCTCTCCCGAAGGGAGAGGCAAGACATTACAGAGGCAGATGCTGCTAAATCTGGGATTGCCCTTGGCTCCCCCTTTGGGGGAGCTGGCAAAGCGTCAGGCTTTGACTGAGAGGTGAGGATGCTAACTAAACAGCGAACCCCCCGGTGCGATCTGCACTGGGGGGTTCGCTGTTATTGTTGCTTCAGGAAATATGTACCGCTTCCAGCACCCTGATGCCCTCCTGCTCCATCACGTCGCGCAGGGCCTCGAGGTAGCCGGGCTTGTCCACCTTGTTCTCAATGCAGCAGGTCAGCACGCCATGCAGGCTGGTGACCTCCATTGCAAGGGACGCACCGTCCGGCAGCACCCAGGTCTGGAAATCGGTCAGGTACGCTTCCAGCTCCGGGCTGTGCGGCAGCAGCGGGCTGCCGATGTAGCTGACCCAGAAATCTGCCGGGAAGCCGCTTATGTACTCGCCCATCTGGAACACACGCTTCTTGATCTTGAGTGCGGCCTTCTGCCGGAACACCTGATACACCCAGCCCATCTGTTCGGCCATGCGGAACAGGCGGCGCTCCGGGGTCAGGCTTTCCCGGATCTCATGGTCGAGCCGCTTTGCAAAGCTGTGGAGCCGGGCCTGCGGTTCCAGCCGCAGGGCCAGCTGAAAGGACGCAATGCAGTTGTACAGGGCATGCGGCACCCCCAGCGCCGCGCGGGTGTCGGCGGCATAGCTGTACACAAGGTCATTCTTTTCCAGATACCGCTGCGCTGCCTGGCAGGTCAGCCCCATGAGGCGCTGAAGGCTTCACGCCCTCCTTCTGCGCCAGATCCACAAGGCTTTTCCTGTCCAGCCGCAGCCGCTGAAAATGGGGCGTGCCTTCGTGGATCTGCAGCACGTCCTTCTGCATGTTGTTGGCCACCTGGCTCTCCGGGTAGCGGGCCAGCAGCTGTTCCACATCATAGGGCGGGTCAGAGGCAAGGGCCTCGCACACAAAACCGGCGTTGGAGCGCAGGTTGCAGTAGAGCTTGAGCAGCAGGGTGAAAAAGGGCGCGCTGCCCCGGCCATCGGCCAGGAAGTGGAACCAGTCCAGATAGACCGTGTTCCCCTCATAGCCCAGCGAGAAGAGATAATCGTTCGTCTCCTCGGGGATCTTTGGCTGGGCGCTGCCCTGCCGCACACGGCAGGGGGCGGTGTTGGGTTCCAGACGGGCCTCCCGCTTTTCCCACACCACATGGCAGAAATAATATTCTGCCAGCGGGCGGGCCGCATCCAGCGCCTGCTGCAGAAGGGCCGGGTCAACGGCCTCCTTCAGCGTGGCCTGATAGCGGCAGAGGACCTGATTTTCACGGTAGTAGTAGACGATGCCCTGAAACACCGCACGCTGCTCTGCATTCATCCGGAATTACCCCGCGTTCTCGGCCAGATAATCGGCCAGATCGCCGATGGTCACAAAGTTGCGCAGCTCCTTTTCGGGGATGCGCAGACCAAAGGTCTCTTCCAGATCGGCCACGACGGTCAGGATCTCCATAGAGGACAGATCCAGATCATCCATCATCACGCTGTTTTCGTTGACATCCTCGGGCGAGATCTCTGCCACATCCTCCAGAATTGCCAGGATCTGAGACACGATTTCTGCTCTTTCCATCAAAAAATCTTCCTTTCCGTGAGGGATTTTTTATCGCCTGTAAGGGCGCAGTTTCAGTATGCCACGCGCCGGGCCGGTTTAGCCAGCCGGGCGGGGCATTCCTGTGTTTTATAATACCTGTTTTATGGAGGAAATGCAACACACCGACCGCCCGGTTTTGCGCTTTTTTTACAATTTCCGCGCTTACCTGCGCAGCAGCTTGCCCATGGCGTTGCGGGGCAGGGGTTCGGCACTGAACTCCACCGCCGTGATCCGCTGGTACAGCGGCAGGGTACGGTTCAGCCCGGTGAGGAAAGCCCGGACCTCCGCCTGCTTTTCCTCGGCACAGCAGATCAGCGCGCCGATCTTTTTGCCCATCTCCTTGACCACGCACTCCTGCACCTCAGGGCAGGCGTTGAGCTTTTTTTCCAGCTCCTCGGGGCTGACGTTCTCGCCGGTGCCCAGAATGATCAGGTTCTTCTTCCGGCCCACCATATAGTAATAGCCGTCCTCGTCCTCACGGGCCAGGTCGCCGGTGTGGAGCCAGCCGTCTTTGTCGATGATCTCGCGGTGGCTTCGGGGTCCTTATAGTAGCCCAGCATCACACAGCCGCCCCGGATGCAGATCTCGCCGGTCTCATCCAGCTTGTACTCGCAGTGGCCGTCCGGCTTGCCCAGCGCCCGGATATGGGGCTCTGCCTGGGCGTAGTTCACCAGACCATCGCCGCAGGTCTCGGTCATGCCGTAGCACTGGGTGATGTACATGCCGTTTTCCACCAGACCCAGCAGCAGCTCGCTGTCGAACATGGCAGAGCTGCCGCAGGGGTTCCACAGGCCGTTCAGCTTATCGGCGCGGCCGCGCTTGACATCCTTGTAGATGCTCTCCATCAGCACCGGGGCCACGGCAATGGAATCGCTGTGCATCAGGCCCAGATCCCGGTAGAAATTCCGCAGGTCACTGCAAAGGTTCAGGGCCCAGCCTTGAAGGGCCAGGAGAACAGGCAGATAAAGGTGCCCAGATGGAACAGGGGCAGGATGGCAAAGTTGCTCAGGACATCGTTTTTGTCCTCGGGCAGCTGCCGGTGCTTGAAGTCCAGCATGTGGTCGCCCATGGCAACGTGCATCTGCATCACGGTAAAGAAGTTCCGCTCTGCCAGCATCACGGCCTTGCTGCGGCCGGTGGTGCCGGAGGTGAACAGCATGACCATCAGGCATTGGGGTCGATCTTCTTTTCCAGCCCGCCGGGCGCGGTGTCCTTCCAGACATCCATCGGCCGCAGGCGCTCCCCATACGCAGCCTCCAGCTGGTCACGGCAGCCGTAGTCCACCCCATCGTTCAGGATGAGGGCAGGCTCTGCCAGCTCCAGCTCCCAGCTCAGTTCGTCCCAGGTCTTTTTCTGGTTCATCGTTACCAGAACAGCCCCGGCCAGCACAGCGCCAAAGGTATTCACGCCGTACTCATAGCAGTTCCGGCTCAGCAGGACCACCCGCTTGCCTCCACCTCCGGGATGTTCCGGGCAAACCAGGCAGCGGCGCGGCGGATATCCTGTGCATACTCGGCATAGGTCTTTTCCTTCACGGTGCCGGTGGCATCCTCTACCCAGCGGAACGCCACCCGCCCGGGGAATTCCTGCTCCATTGTCCGGGTGACAAGATCATAGACATTGTTTACCATGGTCTGCTCCTTTTTCTCCCGTTTGGTTTTACTTGCGCAGCAGCTTGCCCAGCGCGTTGCGGGGCAGGGGCTCGGCGCTGCACTCCACCACGGAGATGCGCTTGTACATGGGCAGGGTGCGGTTCAGCTCGGTGACAAACTCCTTCACCTGCTGCTGCTTGTCATCCTCACAGCAGACCATGGTTCCGATCTTCTTGCCCATCTCCTTGACGATGCACTCCTTGATGGCATCGCACCTGCCCAGCAGCTTTTCCAGCTCCTCGGGGCTGACGTTCTCGCCGCTGTCCAGAATGATGAGGTTCTTCTTGCGGCCGGTCATATAGTAGTAGCCTTCCTCGTCCACGCGGGCCAGGTCGCCGGTGTGGAGCCAGCCGTCCTTGTCGATGGTCTCGGCAGTGGTCTCGGGATCCTTATAGTAGCCCAGCATCACGCAGCCGCCGCGGACGCAGATCTCGCCGGTCTCGTCCACCTTGACCTCACAGAAGCCGTCCGGCTTGCCCAGGGCACGCAGGTGGTCGCCCTCCTGGGCCACGTTCAGCAGGCCATAGCCGGCCAGCTCGGTCATGGAGTAGCACTGATTGATGTAGAAGCCATTCTTCACCAGTTCGCTCAGAATGGCGGGATCAAGGATGGCAGAGCTGCAGCTCAGGTTCCACAGACCGTTCAGGCGGTCGGCATGGCCGCGCTTGACCTCGTTGTAGATCATCTCCACCAGCACCGGCGGGGTAGACATGGCATCGCTGTGCATCAGGCTCATATCCCGGCGCAGGTCGCGGGCATCACAGCAGAGGTTCAGCGTCCAGCCTGTATACCGTAGACAAAGTAGCAGATGAAACCGGCCAGATGGAACATGGGCACCAGCGTAAAGTGGCTGAAGTTCCGGTCGAGGTACTGAGGTGCCAGCCGCTCCTCCTGATCAGGGATGACCTTCTGGCCATCGATGTACATCTGGCAGGCGGTGAAGTAGTTCTTCTCGCTCAGCATCACGCCCTTGCTGCGGCCGGTGGTGCCGGAAGTGAACATCAGCATCAGCAGACCCTCGTGGTCGATGCGGTTGACCATCTCGGCCTCGGGTGCGGCGATCCAGGCATCCATGGGGCGGAGCTGAGCGCCATAGAGCGCTTCCAGCTGGGCGCGGTAGCCGTAATCGATGCCATCATTGAAGATGAGATCCGGCTCCACCATGCCCAGCTCATGCTCCAGCTCGGCCCAGGTCTTGCCCTGGTTCAGGGTCACGATGACAGCGCCTGCCATCATGGTGCCGAAAACGACCGCGCCATACTCATAGTTGGTGCGGCTCAGGATGACGATCTTCTTGCCCTTGGGCTCGCCCAGCTCCTGCTGCAGGTAGCCGGTCGCTTTGCGGATATCCTGCACATACTGAGCGTAGGTCTTTTCCACCACCGTGTCCTTGCCCTCCACATAGCGGAACGCCACACGATCAGCATACTTATTCTGCATCGCAGAGATCATGTCAAAAACGGTCATCGGCATATTTGCCACGGTCACAACTTCATTACAAGCCTTGTTTGCCATTATTTTGCACTCCCTGTTTATTTTTGTTAAAATATTCCCTTTCGTTTCCGCCAAATGGAATCTTCTGGGTACTCTAGCCTAGAGTATACCGCATAGGAGGCTCAAACGCAAGATTTAATTGCACAAATATGCAACTTAAACTTACAGTCAATCTGTGCACCCGGATGTAAATCCTGCCTTTTGTTGCGGGCAGGCCGTGAGTGTGGTACACTTTTCCCGGTATCCGCCTACCGTGCTTTCTCCCTGGGTTTGATTGACAGCAAGGGCAAAAAGCATTATACTTATTATAAATATCTCTAATTTTTAACATGATGCGCCAAAAATCCGGCAATTCTGCCATCCGGGGCGGGGTGCGGCGCAGAGGAGGACCTTTTTATGGAGGGAACCAAACGCCGTGCCGCAAATTCGCTGGGCATGTTTGATCTGCTCAAGGGTGTCGGCATGCTGACCATCGTCTTTGCCCACACCGGTGAGCTTTACCCCATGGGCGATGCCAGCCACATCAACCCGCTGACCTTTTGCATGTTCGCCTACCGCGAATCCCTGATGGCGGCCTTTTACATTGCCAGCGGCTACGGCTTCCGCAAGCGCTCCATCGGCAAGTGCATCGACCAGCAGTTCAAGACGCTGCTCAAGCCTTACATCTATACAGCATTGCCACCACCGTGTTCCACTTTATCATCCATTACAGCCTGTTCGGCAGCCTGCACAACGCCACTTACGAGACCTACAAGGTGCTGGGCGGCTTTGCACTGGGCCTGCCCCACACGGCCACCTATTTCGGCCAGCTGTTCTTCTCCTGCGGCCCCATGTGGTATCTGCTCTCGCTGATGATCGCATGGATCCTGCTGGATCTCATCCTGAATATCTTCCCGGAGCAGTACATAAACTGGGCGGTGCTGGGTACCATGCTGTTAGGCTGGGGCATCTGCATCACCTGGGAGGCCCCTTTTTGCATCGGCCAGGGCATGGTCACCGTTCCTGCCCTGTATGTGGCTATCTTGCCAAGAAATATAAGATCTTTGATCAGCCCTCTCGCCCCGTCTGCGCGGCGGGATGATCGCGGCGGCTCTGGCCGTGGCCGCACTGGTGCTTCTTACCAAGAGCACCGACTGCGTCTCGATGGCCGAGTGGACCCTCGGCCCCGTGAGCATCCTGCTGGATGCCGTAACGGGCCTGGGCATCCTTTCCATCGTCATCTGGTTCCAGCGCAGGGTGGAGAACGTTGTCACCCATGCCATCCAGGCCATTGGCCGCCGTTCGCTGTTCATCTTCTGCGTCCACACCGTGGAGCTCACGGCCATTCCCTGGTATCTGATGCCCCAGAAGTTTGCGGCTCACCCGGTGCTGGGCATGGTGCTGCAGTTCACACTCTCGCTGGGCTCCACCCTGCTCATCTGCGAGCTGCTGGTGCGCCGCCGGGACCTGAAGTTCTGGCTCACCTCCCGCCGGGAGCAGAAGGCGGCGGAAGCGCCCCGCCGGCGCAGCGCCCGTGCCGAAGCGCCCGAGCGTCATTTTGCGGCAAAACACTGATTTTTTGCAGAGGGTGCGCCCTCTGCTGAAGTGAAATAATATTATGAGGAGAATCCGGTTATGAACAACGCAGCTCCTGAGAACACTGCGGCTCTGCAGGAAAAGATCGCCGAGCTGGAACAGCAGCTCAAGCTTTCGGACGAAGGTGCTTCCCATCTGGCAGAACGCTGCCTTGCCCTGGAACAGAAGGTGCAGTCCTACCTTGCGGCACACCCCCAGCGCGAGATGCATACTGACTCGCCCACTCTGCTGCAGCCGCTGCTCTATTATGATGCAGGCTTCGGCTTTTCGGAAAAGGACACCCTGACCGCGCCCGACTGCACCACCGACGAGCTGACCGGTGCTGTGACCGCGACCTTTGAGCTGCCGGTGGCCGTGCAGGCCCTGCGGTTCGACCCGGGTGAGCTGCCCTGCTGCATCACCAACCTGATCTTTTCAGATGACCGCATCATCTGCGCACCCACCAACGGCCTGAACCTTTCCGGCGGCAGCACCCTGTTCCTGGGCGATGACCCCAACTACCGGCTGGAGGGCACCACCCACTACCCCGCCGGGATGAAGCTGGTGGTGAGCTATGGCTACTTCCCGCTGGAGACCCTGACGGACGAGCCTTTGTTCTGCGCCGTGCTGCAGGGCGTGCAGCAGCTCCAGCTGCGCAAGGACAGCGAAAAGCAGCATATCCAGCAGCTGGAGCAGAATGCCGCGGCCCAGCAGCAGATGGTGGCCGCCCTGCAGCAGGAGATCGCACAGCTGTGCCAGAAAAACGCCGATCTGCAGGCCCGGAGCAATGCCTACGAGACCTCGCTGGAAAGCGTGTTTTCCAGCAAAAGCTGGAAGCTCACTGCTCCCATCCGCAGCCTGATGCGCCTGTTCCACCGTGGAAACTGAGAAGCGGAACGGAGGAACAGCCATGTATAACAACTACACCCCCCTGCAGCAGCGTCAGCTGGCCCTGCAGGAGTACAGCAACACCCAGAGCACCTACCTGCTGGTCTGCGCACCGGCCCGCAGCACGGCCCTGAAAGCCACACTGACCGACCAGCTCCACCGCAAGTTCCGGCTGGTGGACCGGCTGGACGGGGAACTGACCGCAAGCGTGGACGGCGTGCTTCTGGCCGCCGAGGACGTGGAGCTGATGTCCACCGCCCTGATGTACTTTGCCAAAGCCCTGCAGGACGGCGCAGATTATGTCGCCTGCAATGCTGTGTTCGGCTTTGGCGGGGCGACCGCCCTCTATCAGAGCCAGCCGCTGCAGGCGCAGAACCGCTGCGCCGTGGTCAGCCGCACCCTGCTGGAGCGCTGCCGTGCCGCCGCCCATGACCCCGAAAATGTACCTGAGCTGCTGGCGCTGGCCGCGCAGCTCTGCACTAAGCCCGCTCTCATCCCGCAGGCCCTGCTCCACTACGAGCGCGGCATCTGCGCCGAGGATGCGTTTTCGGCCCACGGCAAACGCGCCTTTATTATGAGCCATGTGCTGGATATGACCGGCGCGCCCATCGTGCTGGTGAGTGCCGTGCCGGTGCTGCGCAGCATGGGGTATGAGGTACTTGTGCTGGGCCCCAGTGACGGCGGCTCCCTGCATCTCTTCCTGGATGCCGGGGCCTCGGTCATCACCCGTTCGTCCTGCCGCAATGTCTCCGATGCCTGGGGCATGGCCCTCTGTGCCGACTTCGTCATTGTCAACACGGTGGTCATGGCCCGGGCTGTCCGTGCCCTGAGCGGCACCGCCGTACCGGTGCTGTGGTGGCTCCACGATGCCTTTGCAGGCTATCCCCACATTGCTCACCAGATCCCCACCCAGCTGGGAGAGAATGTCCGGGTCTACTCGGTGGGCAGCCACGCCGCCAACGCCATGCACGCCGTGCGCCCCGAATTCGAGATCCGGCCGCTCATCTACGGCCTGCCGGATTACGCGGCAGAGAACTTTGTCCGCACCGATCTGGCTACAACCGCGGCCGCCCTCTGTTTGCCACGGTGGGCTCCTTTGAGCGCCGCAAGGGCCACGATATCTTCTGCAAGGCCATCCGCCTGCTGCCGCCCGAGGTACGGGAGAAGGCCTCCTTCCTCTTTGTGGGCCAGGCCGCTGACAAGGAGATGATGGATTCCGTCCGCACCCTGACCGCAGACTACCCGGAAAACGTGTTCTATTGCAAGCGGCTCACCCGTGACGAGATCAAGAGCCTGATGGAGCAGTGCACCGGTTTGGTCTGCGCCTCCCGCGACGACCCCATGCCCACCTTTGTCACCGAGGGCTTGATCTTCGGCAAGCCGTCCATCGTGTCGGAGCATACCGGCACCGCCGGGCTCATCTCCGAGGGTCGGAACGGCTTCGTCTACCATGACGACGATCCGCAGCAGCTGGCTGTCCTGCTGGAGCACGCCATCGAGCACCCGGAAGAGCTGGCCTCCATGCGGACAGAATGCCGCAAAATGTACGAGCAGTATTATTCCAAGGAGGCTTTTGAGCAGACACTCCGGGCCGCTGTGGAAGATCTGACAGCGAAAAAGTAACACAAAACCTCTCCGTCATTGCTTCGCAATGCCACTTCTCCTCATAGAAAAGCTGGCGAACGAAGTGACGGAGAGGTTCTTTTTTATCATATCACACAAAGTGACGAGAAAAATTTTGTTTCAGTTCACAAAAGCAAGGCCCCGCTGTGTTATACTGCAAGCAGTATCGTGAAAGGAGCCTTGTCTCATGGAACAGACCAACACCCCCCAGCAGCCCTCCCGCAAAAAGGCGATCCTTTCTCTGCTGGTGCTGCTGGCGCTGACCTGTGTAGTGGTTTTCATCTTCAGCAGCCACTGGACCGAGATCTCGACCGCGCTGGCCCAGCTCTCCTTCTGGCAGGTGCTGCAGGTGCTGGCCATCGGCCTGACATACCCCCTGCTTGAGGGAATCGTCTGCTGCTCATCATCCGCTGCCGCCTGCCGGGCTTCACCCTGCGGCGCGGCATGGATGCCGCCTTTGTGGGCATCTTTGGCAACGTGGTCGGCCTGGGTGCCGGGGCTGTGCCCATGGAGTCCTACTATCTCTACCATTGCGGCCTGCCGCTGGGCCCCGGTGTGGGCCTGATGACCCTGCAATATGTATTCCACAAGACTACCGTTCTGCTCTATGCCACTGTGATGCTCCTGCTGCAGCACCGTTGGCTCGCCGCCAACACCTCCGGCGTGATGCACTATCTGCCCGCCGCCTACTGCGTGGTGGCGCTGGTCATTGTGACGCTGGTGCTGCTCTGTGTCTCGCCGCTGGTTCAGCGGCTGGCCCGCTGGGCCATGGGCTTTCTGCCCAAAACGGAACCTTGGCAGACCCGCCGGGAAAAGTGGCTGGAGCAGCTGGACACTCTGGCCGCCGAGAGCCGCCTCCTGCTGGCCGACAAAGGCCGCTGTGCCCGCATCCTTGCCGTGCAGACCCTCAAGCTGTTTCTGATGTTCACCCTGCCGTGGTTCTGCATCCGTTTCATGGGGCTTTCCTGCGGGCTGAGCTTCTGGCAGGTACAACTGCTCACCAGCCTGATGCTCTTTCTTTCCAACGCACTGCCCAATGTAGCAGGCATGGGCTCCATTGAAACAGCCTTTCTGCTGGTGTTCAGCAGCTTTATGACCAGCGGCGAGGCCATGAGCACCCTGATGCTCTTCCGCATCGCAAGCTACTATTTTGTGTTTGCCGCCAGCGCCGCAGGCACTTTTGCGGCACAGAAGCATCTGGAGAACAGTTGACATCCTGCGCGTTCCGGCACTATAATGAAAGCGTACTCTCTGAATCTCTCTGGCCGCCCTGCTGTGCGGTCTGCCAAAGGAGAACGCCTTATGGAAAACAAAAGTCTCCGTTTTTATGCCATCATGGCCCTCTGGTCCTGTTGTTCGTGCTGTTGTTCGTTTCCAACCGCCGCGTTGACCTGAAAACCGATATCAATAAAAGCACTTCTGTCTCTGTCAGCGTTGAGGATACCGTCAGCCTGAGCCCCTCTGTGGTCACCACCCACGCCTATTCTGCGGGCGATGACGCCTATCAGGCATTTTTCAAGATCCTGCAAAACGCGAGCTGCTACCAGAAGTTCAACCAGAATGCCCGCTCCTACTCCCACGACTACGAAGCGCATTCCATCACCCTGCGCTTTGCAGACGGTTCCAGCCAGAACCTGCTCTTCACCGTCTATTCGGACGGGGTCTGCCAGGTAAACGGAAAATTCGTCTCCCTCCGCTCCCCCAATGGAAACGCGGAGGCCATCTACCAGCTGCTGCGGGATGCGGTGGTGTAAAGGATGTTGTCCGCTCCCCGGGATGCGGCTGATAGCTGATAAACGACCGGGACAAAACAAAAATCGGGGCACTCAGGTGGTCAAGCTGAGTGTCCCGTTTTTGTTTTCATCTGCGCACAGTGCCGTACCAGAGCCTGTGTGCCGCGCAGCGGATGCAGAGCAAACCAGAATGCTGCATCCTGCCAAGAAAAAGAGAGTATGGAATGGAGGAATGGAACGGAGCGCTTGCAGACGCTCCGTTTTTTGGTGCATCGTGGTTAGATTTAGCTAACCACCGTTGCGAGAACAGGATACCATAGATGGTTAGTCTTGTCAACCCTCAATTTGCAATTTTCCGCGAAAAAGGTGTGTGTCGCCGGGGTTTTAGCTTTTTTTCTACATTCTGCCCAAAGAATCCCCCTTGCTTTGGAAGAAAACCCACTTGTTTTCTATTGCTTTTTAAAGTGGTTCTTGTTATTATAGTAACGCAAGATTTTGTGGGCAGGTTTTCATTTTTGTCTACACCTTGTAGTCAGAGCTGCCGCAGACGGCAGTTCAAGACTGTTTCGCCCCCAGAAAGCCGCCTTTGCAGTGCGGTTTTTCAAAGGCTCAGTAGTTAGAATGCGCTAACTTGCGCATGAAATGGAGCAAGGAGGTTCCAATGATCAATTTTGAACAGTGGGAAGCTTTGAGGCCGCATCTGGAAAGAGGAAGTCAATGTCCGCGACTTATCCAGAAGAATTATACACCTACGATGCGACGAGAGCTTTCTGGCCGT
>ENA-OQAZ01001183-OQAZ01001183.1-human-gut-metagenome-genome-assembly--contig:-NODE-1183-length-12999-cov-1.746970_pt1 | contig 12999 bp, 16 predicted proteins | sample MGYA00242737_ERZ504531 | MGnify/ENA primary metagenome ERZ504531 (study PRJEB26092, sample SAMD00036244) | human gut metagenome | host: Homo sapiens | study: EMG produced TPA metagenomics assembly of...
ATGATTGTGAGGGAGGATTTAAGTATATTAATAATCCTTTTGATGCTGATCCTATTTTTGAGCAGGCTAAAAATGCTGATAATGTAGGTATTTTTATTTATAGAAACAAAGACAATTTTGGTGTTTCTTTGTGTTTTAACAATGACAATGTTTATTACATTGGAAAAGAAGGTTTTGTAACAGAAGATTATATAATCGAAAAAGTTAGAGACCTTGTAAATGCCAAGGCTAAACTTACAATTTTAAATATTAAAGAAAATAATGATATTTTGGAAAATGATGACGCTGAAAGTATTTTTGATATTTCTATTGCCGCATATCTATTAAATCCATTGCAGAATACTTACGATTATGACGATATTGCAAGAGAATATTTAAGAAGAATGTGCCGGCTTTTGATGAGATTTTTCCAAAAACTAAGAAAAAGCGAAACCCCATCAGATGAAATACCTGAAAACATATTAAAATATGCCTGCTATAATGCTTATGTAGCTTACAAGGCAAAAGATGCTTTAACTGAAAAGTTAAAAGAAACAGAAATGCTTGATATTTACAACAATGTGGAAATTCCTTTAACTTATGCCTTATATGATATGGAGCAGGCAGGAATTATGGTTGCAGGCGACAAGCTTAAAGAATATGGTGAAAGACTTAAAACTGGCATTGATGCATTAGAGAAAGATATTTTTGCTGAAGCAGGTCACGAATTTAATATTAATTCACCTAAGCAGTTAGGCGAGATTTTATTTGGTGAAATGCAGCTTCCCGGTGGCAAAAAAACTAAAACAGGATATTCAACATCTGCTTCTGTATTAGAGAAACTTGAACCTGATTATCCTTTTGTAAGTAAGATATTAGAGTACAGGCAGCTTACAAAATTAAAGTCAACATATGCTGATGGATTGGCTGTTTATATAGGCGAAGATAACAGAATACACGGCAAGTTTAACCAAACAATTACCGCAACAGGCAGAATAAGCAGTACTGAGCCAAACCTTCAGAATATTCCTGTACGTATGCCTCTTGGAAGAGAGATTAGGAAAGTCTTTATTCCAAAAGAAGGTTGTGTGTTTATTGATGCGGATTATTCTCAGATTGAATTAAGAATTTTAGCTCATATGTCTGATGACAAGAATTTAATTGATGCATATAATCATTCTAAAGATATTCATGCTGCAACAGCTTCTTTGGTTTTTCATGTTCCACTTGAAGAAGTTACTAAGGAACAGAGAAGTAATGCCAAGGCTGTAAACTTTGGAATCGTATACGGAATCAGTTCATTTGGTTTAAGTAATGACCTTTCGATTAGCAGAAAGGAAGCTGAACAGTATATAAAGGATTATTTTATCAGTTATCCGGGTATTAAGAATTATCTTGATAATTCAGTAAAAGAAGCTAAGGAAAAAGGATACTCTGTTACAATGTTTGGCAGAAGAAGACCTATCCCTGAATTAACATCAGGCAACTTTATGCAAAGACAGTTCGGTGAACGTGTGGCAATGAACTCTCCTATTCAGGGTTCTGCTGCAGATATTATGAAAATAGCAATGATTAATGTGGCAAAAGAGTTAAAAGAGAAAGATTTAAAATCTAAAATTGTTTTGCAGATACACGATGAACTTTTAATTGAAGCGTACGAAAATGAAGTTGAACAGGTTAAGGATATTCTGAAACGCAACATGGAACAGGCAGCTCATCTTAATGTTCCTTTGGATGTTGATGTTCAGGTCGGAAATAACTGGGATGAAGCACATTAAAAAGGCGGTGTTATTATGGTTATAGGATTAATGGGTGGCGTAGGCAGCGGAAAGTCTACAGTACTTGATTATTTAGAAGAAAATTATGGTGCATATATTATTCAGTCAGACCATGTGGCAAAGGAAATAATGACTCCCGGCTTTAAGGTTTTTGATAAACTTTTCAAAAGCTTTTCCGGAAGTTTATTGAAAATGGAAAGATTAGCAGCGAGAAGCTTGCCTCAATAGTTTTTAATAATAAGGACAAGCTTGACACTCTTAATTCCATTACTCATCCGGGAACAATAGAAGAAATTCTTAATAGAATAGAGCAAAGTAATAATTCAATTATTGTTGTGGAATCGGCCTTACTTTTAGGTTCAGGCCTTGAATACCATTGTGATGAATTATGGTATGTATACTGTGAACATAATGAGAGAGTAAACCGTCTTGTTGAAAACAGAGGCTATTCAGTAGAAAAGTCTGAGGAGATTATTTCTAATCAACCAAGTGATGAAGAATATAACCACTTCGCTGATGAGTTTATTGACAATACTTTTAGTGTGGAAAAAACAAGAGAACAAATAGATATGATTTTAAGCAACAAAGAATGCTAAAAAATAAAATGATTTTTTACTAAAAATCGTATTGACAATATTTTTAAAAAGAACTACAATAGGTAGCACGCTACATATTGTGGTTCTTTTTGTGTTTAGATTTTTTTTGAAAGGAGGAATTATGGGACATTTAGGTCACAAAATCAAGCTTATTGACAGACAGTTTAGAAGCCGTATGGATAAGAATCTTGAGAATCTTGGCATTACAACGGCACAGATGAATGTATTATGTTATATGGAACATCACGCTGAAAGAAATGTAACCCAGAAACAATTATCTGAAGCTTTTAATGTGAAGCATTCTACAATGGCAGGCATACTTCAAAGAATGGTTGAAAAAGATCTTCTTGAAATAAGACCAAATCCTGACAATAAGAAATTTAAAAATATATCCTTACGGAAAAAGCTAAAAGTATTCAGGATAAAGCCTCAGCATATCGTGAGTATACGGAATCTGTTGTAATAAAGGACTTTACACCTGATGAAAAAGAATACTTTGAAAAAACATTATTTAAGGTTTTTCATAACTTATTAAACGATTCTTCATTATCACAGGAAGAGAAAGACTTAATAGAGAGGAGATTTATGGAAAATGATTAAAACATTATTAGGTCAGGTTAAAGAATTTAAACTTGTTTCTTTGCTTACACCTTTAGGTATGTTGGCGGAAGTAATTGTTGAAAACTTTATTCCACTTCAAATGGCCGTTATAATTGATTCAATTGGAAAAAATGACTTAAGTACAATTTACAAAACATCCGTTATAATGCTTTTACTTGCATTGGCAGGTTTAATTGCCGGATATATGGGCGGTGTATGGGGAGCTAAGGCTTCTACAGGTTTTGCAAGAAACTTAAGAAAGGCAATGTATGAAAATATTCAGACATTTTCATTTTCAAACATTGACAAATTTAGCACAGCAGGACTTGTTACACGTTTAACAACAGATGTTACTAACATTCAGAATGCATATCAGATGATTCTTAGAATGTGCGTAAGAGCACCTTTCAGTTTACTTGTTGCAATGATTATGGCTTTTTCAGTTTCACCAAGAGTTGCAAGTGTATATTTAATAGCTGTTATTATTCTTGGAATTGTACTTGCAATTATTACACTTAATGCCCATAAGTATTTTACACAGGTATTTAAGAAATACGATAAACTTAATGAAAGCGTACAGGAAAATGTAAGTGCAATGCGAGTAGTTAAGGCTTATGTTCGTGAAGATTACGAACGTGGTAAATTTGGAAAAGCAAGTTACAATATTTACAAGATGTTTATTAAGGCAGAAGGTATTGTTTCATTAAATGCACCTTCAATGATGCTTGCTATGTACAGTTGTATTTTATTTATAAGCTGGCTTAGTGCACATATGATTATTGCCAGTGGAAACAATCCTGCCGTAGGTCTTACAACAGGTAACTTAACTTCACTTCTTGCATATTGTATGAATATTCTTATGAGCCTCATGATGCTTTCAATGGTATTCGTTATGGTTACAATGAGTATGGCAAGTGCTGAGAGAATTGCTGAAGTTATAAATGAAAAAGCTGATATTACTAATCCTGAAAATCCTGAATATGAAGTTGCCAACGGAAGCATTCGTTTTGAAAATGTTGATTTCAGGTATAATAAGACAAGCGAAAAACCTGTTCTCGAAAATATTAATATTTCAATTAAATCAGGTGAAACAATCGGTATTATAGGTGGTACCGGTAGTGCAAAATCAAGTTTTGTTAATCTTTTAAGTCGACTTTATGATGTAGAAAAGGGCAGCGTAATTGTTGGTGGAAAGGATGTTAGAGAATACGACCTTGATGTATTAAGAAAAGAAGTTAGCGTTGTTCTTCAGAAGAACGTATTGTTCTCAGGAACAATTCTTGAAAACCTTCGTTGGGGAGATGAAAACGCAACTGATGAAGAATGTATTAGAGCATGTAGCTTGCCTGTGCTGATGAATTTATTGAAAGAATGCCTGACAAATATAATACATATATTGAGCAGGGTGGTTCTAACGTATCAGGTGGACAGAAGCAGCGATTATGTATTGCAAGAGCATTACTTAAAAAACCTAAGATTCTTATTCTTGATGATAGTACAAGTGCCGTAGATACAGTTAACTGATGCAAAAAATTAGGAAAGCTTTTAGAGAAGAAATTCCTGATACTACAAAAATTATTATTGCACAGAGAATTTCCAGTGTTAAGGACGCTGACAGAATTATTGTATTTGATGACGGTAAGATAGATGGCGTTGGAACACATGAAGAATTACTTGAAAACAATGGCATTTATAGAGAAGTATATAATCAGCAGATGAATGATAATGCTGACTTTGATAAGAAAGGAGGAGAACAGTAATGGAAAAAGCTAAAACAGTAAAAGGTCCGGGAAACAGACGTAATATGGGACCAAGACCAAGACTTAATAATCCATTAAAAACTCTTTCACGTCTTATTAAGTATATGGGAAAATATTATGGCATACATATGGTTATTGTAGTTTTATGTATTATTGCCAATGTATTTGCCAATGTTAACGGAACATGGTTCATGAAGGCATTAGTTGACGAATATATTTTACCTATGATTAAAGAAGGCAGTAATGATTTCGGACCACTTCTTAAAGCAATGATTCGAGTAGGCGGTTTCTATGGAGTAGGTGTTATTGCTTCATTGATTCAGGCTGAAATCATGGTTTTTGTTACTCAGGGAACTTTAAAGCATTTAAGAGATGATATGTTTAATCATATGCAGGGCCTTCCAATTAAGTATTTTGACACACATTCTCATGGCGATATTATGTCTATGTACACTAATGATATTGATACATTAAGACAGATGATAAGCCAGTCAATGCCTCAGATGTTTAATAGTGCAATGACTATTGTCAGTGTATTTGCATGTATGGTTGCTTTAAGCATCCCCCTTACACTTTTAACTTTAATTATGATTGGTGTAATTACACTAGGTTCAAAGAAACTTACATCTTTATCAGGTAAGTACTTTATTGCTCAGCAAAAAGATATTGGTGCTGTTAACGGTTACATTGAAGAATGATGGAAGGTCAGAAAGTTGTTAAAGTATTCTGTCACGAAGAAAAATCAATGGAAGAATTTAACAAGTTAAACGACCACCTTTTTGAATCAGCTAATAATGCTAACAAATTTGCCAATGTTATGGGACCTTTTAATGCACAGATTGGTAATGTAAGTTATGTTCTTTGTGCCTGCATTGGTGCCATTATTGCCATTAAAGGTATTGCCGGTTTTACAATGACACCGGGAAGTTTAATTAGTTTCTTAACTTATAATAAACAGTTTGCACAGCCAATTAACCAGATTACAATGCAGATGAACAGTATTGTTATGGCTATTGCAGGTGGCGAGCGAATCTTCAAATTATTAGATGAAAAACCTGAAGTTGACGACGGATATGTTACACTTGTAAGAGCTAAAAAGGTTGACGGTAATATTGTTGAATGTGAAAACAGAACAGGAATGTGGGCTTGGAAACATTACCACAAGGACACCGATACAACTACTTATGTTGAAATGAAGGGCGAAATCGTATTTAACGGTGTTGACTTCGGATATACTGATGACAAGATTGTTTTACATGATGTAAAACTTTACGCTAATCCGGGCGAAAAGCTTGCTTTCGTTGGCTCAACAGGTGCAGGAAAAACTACTATTACAAACCTTATTAACCGTTTCTATGACATTCAGGATGGAAAATCCGATATGATGGTATTAATATTAATAAGATTAAAAAGGCTGACCTTAGACGTTCTCTTGGTATAGTTTTACAGGAAACAAATCTTTTCTCAGCTACAGTAATGGAAAATATCAGATATGGTAAATTGGATGCTACAGATGAAGAAGTTATTGCAGCAGCTAAGCTTGCCAATGCTGACAGTTTTATTAGAAGACTTCCTGACGGTTATAACACTATGTTAACAGGAAACGGCGGTAACTTAAGTCAGGGACAGAGACAGTTGCTTTCAATTGCCAGAGCAGCAGTTGCAAATCCACCGGCACTTATTTTGGATGAAGCAACATCTTCAATTGATACAAGAACTGAAAGACTTGTTCAGGAAGGTATGGATGCTTTAATGAAGGGCAGAACAACTTTTGTAATTGCTCATAGATTGTCAACTATCAGAAATAGTGACTGTATTATGGTTCTTGAGCAGGGACGTATTATTGAACGTGGAAATCACGACGACTTGATGAAACAGAAGGAACTTACTATCGTCTTCAAACAGGAAGTTCACCTAACTAAGAATTTAAATATTAAATCTCTTTATTATAAACATCTCTTTGGAAGAATATACTTAACTATATTCATCTAAAGAGGTGTTTTTTATTAAAAAATTTATTTATATTCTGGCTTTAATGTTCTTTTCAACAGTTACAATAAAAATTACCAAAGAAATCGATTATCACAAATATAAAATCAAAAAAAACATTGTGGAAAGCTATGATTATCGCACCTTAAATATCGAGCCTGAATGTTTGCAGACTATAAATAAAATATGCTCAAAAGATAAGTGCGACTTTTCAGATTTATTATCGGTAATGTTTTTGAACAGTAATTTAAACTTAACTAAAGTAAATTATACAAGGGAGCGCTATTCTGATTTAAAAGGTTGTTACAAAAAGAAAAGTGCCAATGAATATAGTAATGTGTCAAAAAACATTGCTGCCATTTTTGACGACATTGTTTATTTTCCTGTTGCAAAAAGCACAACCAGTGGCAAGTGGGTTTCTTATGAAGATTCTTTTGGAGCTGAGAGAAATTACAATGGAAGTTATCCTCACGAAGGTTGTGATATTATGGCTGAAAATAATGTAAGCGGTTATTATCCATTGTAAGTGTGTCTGACGGAACAGTTGAAAATATAGGCTGGCTTGAAAAAGGTGGTTATCGTGTTGGCATAAGAAGTAGTCAAGGGGGCTATTTTTATTATGCTCATTTAAGCAGTTATTCGGACATAAAAAAAAGGTGACAAAATTAAAGCCGGAACTCTTTTAGGTTACATGGGTAACACAGGATATGGGACTGAGGGTACAAACGGTTGCTTTGACGTTCATCTTCATTTTGGAATATATGCTAAGACTAAAAATTATTACGAGCTAAGTTATAACCCATATTGTATTTTAAAATATTTGGAAAACAATGTAATACTTGCAAGTTATTAAAAATAAAAGCAGTAATTAGTGGGCTATAAATCAATAATTAATTAGCAATTAATAAAATAGAAACTTGCCATAACTTAGGCAAAGGAGTAAAATAAAACGGAGAAAATAAATTTAGAAACAAGTGAGGTATTTGACATGAAAAAGATTAGTACAGAAAAAGCACCTGCAGCAATCGGACCATATTCACAGGGAGTTGTTGTAAACAATACATTATTCTCATCCGGACAGATTGCATTAGATCCTGCAACAGGAGAAATTGTTGGCTCAACTATTGAAGAACAGGCTGAACAGGTTATGAGAAATTTGGGAGCAATCCTTGAAGAAGCAGGTTCAAGTTATGAAAAAACAATTAAGACAGTATGCTTCCTTGCTGACATGGGAGACTTTGGAGCATTTAATGAAGTATATGGAAAATATTTCACAGAAAAACCGGCAAGAAGCTGCGTAGCTGTTAAAGAACTTCCAAAGAATGTTTTATGCGAAGTTGAAGTTATAGCTGAAATCTAATCATTATATGTCTATAATGGAGGACTTTTATATGGATAAAACTTATTGGAAATTACAGGTTATGATGGTGAAGGTTATGTTCCTTTAATTGATTATTCCCATTGGCGTGTTGCAGAACTTAGATACTGTGAAGAATTAGAAGTGGACAAGCTTAAAGATATGCAGAAGCATGATGAAACGGATGAAGTTTTTGTATTATTGGAAGGCGATTTCACATTATTCTTAGGTGGCAATGGGGAACACATAGGAGAGATTGAGGCTATTAAACTTGAACCTCTTAAACTATATAATGTTAAAAGAGGTACATATCATACCCATACTCCTGAAAAAAATTCAACAGTGCTTATTGTTGAAAATGTTGACACAACTGACGACAATTCACCTAAAGAAAAATTAACTTTAGAGCAGAAAAAAATTATTGAAAAGTTGTATAAGGAAGTAAATTCATAGATTTATATAACTAAGGTCTCACTTTTAAAAGAAAATCGACTTTTAAATCTGGGACCTTTAATATATAAAGCAGACAACCGAAAACAAGAGAGGTATTTTTAGTGCGACTGGATAAATATTTAACCACATTAGGAATTGGTTCACGAACACAGGTTAAGGAATTAATAAAAAAAGGAAAAATCAACTGTTAACGGCGAAAAGATTTTAAAGCCTGACATTCATATTGATGAAAATAATGACGAAGTAGATTTAAACGGTGTTAATTTAAAATATAACAAATTCTATTATTATATGCTAAACAAACCTGCAGGAGTATTATCTGCAGTATCAGACAATAATTGCAAAACAGTAATTGATTTGCTTGATGTTACGCCTAAAAAAGGACTTTTTCCTGTTGGAAGACTTGATAAGGACACAGAAGGCTTACTTCTTATAACTAATGACGGTGAACTTTCACACAATCTTCTGTCTCCAACTAAGCACGTTGATAAAACATATTATGTGGAACTTAATGGGGATTTAATAGACAGCGATATTGAACTATTTGAAAAAGGTTTGGATATAGGTGAGAAAAATCTTACTAAGCCTGCCATCCTTAAAATACTTGAAAAAAGAAGTACAGCTTTAATTACAATAACAGAAGGAAAATACCAATCAGGTTAAAAGGATGTTTCAGGCAATAGGACTAACGGTAACTTTTCTTAAAAGACTTACAATGGGACCTCTTAAATTAGATGAAAATCTGAAACCCGGAGAATATAGAAAGCTTACAGTCAGTGAAGTAGAAGCCTTGCTTAATAATAAACCTAGAAATAACTAAAATAATTAAAACATATTTTAATAAAATATTTTAAAAATTTAAAAAAGTAAAATTATTAGAATAATATTTAGAAAGTATAAAAATTAGAAAGATATTAACATGCAGGAAATTAAAATTACGGAAAATCAGGCAGGACAGCGCTTTGACAAGTTTTTATTTAAATACTTTAAGGAAGCTACATCCGGCTTTATATATAAAATGCTTAGAAAAAAGAACATTGTCTTAAATGGCAGGAAATCTGACGGAAAAGAAAAACTTAATGTAGGCGATTCAATTAAGATTTTTATGGCTGATGATACCATACTTAAATTTAGAGGCGAGATAAAGTTAGATATTGTTAAACCTATTGATTTAGATATTGTTTATGAAGATGATAATATTCTAATTATAAATAAACCGTCAGGAATGCTTAGTCAAAAGGCTGAAGCAAGTGATGTATCAGTTAATGAATATATTATTTCTTATTTAGTATCCACTAACAAACTAAGTGAAGAACAACTTAAAACATTTAAGCCCGGTGTCTGCAATCGACTTGACAGAAATACCAGTGCTTAATTATTGCCGGTAAATCCTTAAAAGGTTTGCAGACAATGTCTAAAATGTTTAAGGAAAGAACAATGGATAAATATTATTTTGCATTAGTTAACGGCAAAATAGAAAATAAAATAAACATAAAAGGTTACTTAAAGAAAGATGAAAAAACAAACAAAAGTAACAATATATAAAAAAGAGCAAAAAAGACAGTCAGCCAATTGAGACAGAGTATGAGCCTGTTTTAGCAAATGATAGAATTACTTTATTAAAAGTTAAGCTGATTACAGGTCGAACTCATCAGATTAGAGCTCATCTTTCATCTGTAGGTCACCCATTAATTGGTGACTACAAGTATGGGAATAAGAAGATTAATGATATATATAAGAAACAATATGGTATTAAAGACCAGATGTTACATTCAAGAATGACTGTTTTTCCAAAGTTTACGGGAGATTGTGATAATCTGTCTGGTAAAGAATTTACAGCAACACTACCTGATGATTTTATAAAAGTTTTAAGCAATGAATTTAAGAATAGTAATATTGTTAATGACTTTATTAAAGAAAAACAGATAAAAAAATAACTATACATTAAGGTTGGTTTTTAATTACAGGAAAGAAGATTTAGAGCAATTATGGGAACATGGAAGACAAGAGGACTTAGAGGTTCTACATTAGAAGATATGATTAATATGACTAATGAAAGTTATCGTGAAAAGGGACTTGCATTAATTCAAAAAATACCTACTCCAATAACGCCCATTAACATTGATCAAAGTACAAGGCATATTACCCTTGCTTATTTTGACAAACAAAGTACGGTAGACTACATTGGAACGGTACAGGGGATTCCTGTATGCTTTGATGCCAAGGAATGTGCAGTTACAACATTTCCTATGATGAATATTCACGAGCATCAGGTTAAGTTTATGGAAGACTTTGAATCCCAGGGAGGTATTTCATTTATATTATTATTTTACACATCTTTAAACGAAACTTACTATATACCTTTTAAGGATATTAAAAGATTTTATGATAGAAGTATTAATGGTGGCCGAAAAAGTTTCAGATATGAGGAAATCGATAAAAATTATCTTATAAAATCAGCACCCGGCGCCCTTGTTCATTATTTGGAAGGAATTCAGAAAGATTTAGCTTCAAGGGAAGGTTGACATTTATTATAAAATATTGTAATATACCTTTTAGTTCATTACTAAGGTAGTGAGTTACCACTTTAAAGCATTAAAGTAAAGCAACAAATGGAGGATAACATGGAAAAAGTATTATTACATACTCCTGAGGGAGTTAGAGATGTTTATGCAAAGAATGTGCCGTAAAGTTAACAATAGAGAATAGCATTAACAAAGTTTTTAATATATATGGATATCATAATATTCAAACACCAACTTTTGAGTTTTTTGATATTTTCAGTAAAGAGCGAGGCTCTGTTGCTTCAAAGAATTTATATAAGTTCTTTGACAGGGAAGGTAATACTTTAGTTTTAAGACCTGATGTTACTCCTTCAATTGCAAGACTTGTTGCAAAATATTATATGGATGTTAAAGTTCCTGTTAAGCTTTGCTACAATGCCAATACATATATTAATAACTCAGAATTACAGGGAAAATTAAAAGAAAATACACAGCTTGGATGTGAACTTATTAATGATGATTCAGTTGAAGCTGATGCAGAAATTCTTGCTCTTGTTGTAGATTCATTAAAAGCAGCAGGACTTAAAGAATTTTTGGTGGAAATCGGTCATGCAGATTTCTACAAGGGGCTTTTGGAAGAATGCGGTTTTGACACCGAAAATGAACAGGAATTACGAAAAAGAATAGAAAATAAAAACTATTTTGGAGTTGAAGAAATTCTTGATAATAACAATATTACAGGACAGCTTAAAGAGCATTTTTGAAATTGCCGGAATTATTTGGTTCCATTGATGTTATAAAATCAGCTAAAGAGCTTACAGACAACAAGAAAGCATTACAATCAATTGAACGTCTTGAAAAATTATATTCAATTCTTGAGGATTATGGCGTATCTAAATATATAAGTTTTGACCTTGGAATGATTAGTAATTTTAATTACTATACCGGAATAATTTTTAAAGCTTATACTTATGGCTCCGGTGACCAAATTGTAGCCGGTGGTCGTTATGACAAGTTACTTGGTCAGTTTGGAAAAGAAGCTGCCGCAGTTGGTTTTGCTGTATATATGGATCAGATTCTTTTAGCTGTAAACGGACAGCTATTAAAAGAAAACAATGATTACTCATATGAAGTCATTATTTATGATCCTGAATTTAGAAAAGCTGCTTTATCCTTACTAATGCACTTAGAGATCAGGGTGTTAAGACAGAATTAATTTCTAAAAAAGAGAATATATCATTAGACGAATATACAACATTTAAGAAAGAAGACGGTGCTACTAAGATTACATATGTTTCAAAAGATGGCGCTGTAGAATTATAGGTGAGCAGTATGAGAATATTTAACTTTTGCCCTTGCAAAGGGTCGTTTGGCAAAAACAGCAATGGATATGTTTGAACAGATTGGTATCCAGTGTGAAGAAATGAAAGATGAAAAAAACACGTAAACTTATTTTTGTTAACGAAGAATTAAAATTAAAATTTTTTCTTGCCAAGGCAAGTGATGTCCCAACATATGTTGAATATGGTGCGGCAGACATTGGTATTGTAGGTAAAGATACTATTTTGGAAGAAGACAGAAAATTATATGAAGTATTAGATTTAGGTTTTGGAAAATGCAGAATGTGTGTCTGCGGACCTGAATCAGCCCGTGACTTATTAAAAAATCATGGTATGATAAGAGTAGCGTCAAAATATCCAAAGATTGCCAAGGATTATTTTAATTAACAAAAAAGGTCAAAACAGTTGAGATTATAAAGCTTAACGGTTCTGTTGAGTTAGCACCTATTGTTGGCTTATCAGAAGTTATAGTTGATATTGTTGAAACAGGTACTACATTAAAAGAAAACGGTCTTGGAGTTTTGGAAGAAGTTTGTCCATTGTCTGCAAGAATGGTTGTTAACCAGGTTAGTATGAAGATGGAAGACGAAAGAATAAGAAAGATTATTTCTGATTTAAAAGAAAAATAAAATAAATTTTATAA
>ENA-OQAZ01001184-OQAZ01001184.1-human-gut-metagenome-genome-assembly--contig:-NODE-1184-length-12994-cov-3.299915_pt1 | contig 12994 bp, 22 predicted proteins | sample MGYA00242737_ERZ504531 | MGnify/ENA primary metagenome ERZ504531 (study PRJEB26092, sample SAMD00036244) | human gut metagenome | host: Homo sapiens | study: EMG produced TPA metagenomics assembly of...
TCAGGCCCGCCGGCGCGGATGGCCTTGCGGGCGTTCTCGACAGATGGAAGTGGGCTGAATTTTCTCCAACATATTATAATAGCTGTCCTTGATGTCCAGCTCCACCGTGCCCGCAACCGTAGCGCTCATTCAGGGCAGGCGGCAATATGCTGCATCTGGGCCTTGCGGGCGGCGAAACTTGGCAGCATCGTGGTCGCGCACGATATAGCCAGGTGCGCGGTGGTCACGTCACCCTGCATACTCGTCAGGTGGAAGAAGCCTCACGGCCCTCGGTGTGCTCGGGGCGAGAGAAGGCGGGCAGCGCGGCGTGGAACTCCATGGCCACGTTCTGCGCATTGATCATCGAGTTCTTGGCGCTGCGGGGTGGACGCTGAAGCCGTGCACGGTCACGACGGCAGCGGCGGCATTGAAGTTCTCATAGCTGATCTCGCCGACGTCCTCGCCGTCAACGGTGTAGGCGTAGGCCGCGCCGAAGCCCTCGACGTCAAACAGGCTCGCGCCCTCGCCGATCTCCTCATCGGGGGTGAAGCCGATGCAGAGCTTGCCGTGGGGGCGATTTTCGGCGATGATGCGCTCCAGCGCGGTCATGATCTCAGCCACACCGGCCTTATCGTCCGCGCCCAGCAGCGTCGAGCCGTCGGTGGTGATGAGAGTCTGGCCCTTCATCTCGCGCAGGAACGGGAACACCTTGGGGTCCAGCACCGTGCCGGTGGCGGGCAGCGTGACAGCCTCGCCGTCGTAGTTTTCGTGGATCTGCGGCCGGACGTTCTCACCGCTGGCGTCGTCCGCCGTGTCCATGTGGGCGATAAGGCCCAGCGGCGCGGCGCTCTCCTGCCCCGGGGTGGCGGGCAGCGTGGCGTAGACATAGCAGTGCTCGTCCACATGGGCATCGGTCAGGCCCAGCTCCTTCAGCTCCTCAACGAGGATCTTCGCCAGGTCAAACTGGCGCAGCGTGCTGGGGTGGGTGCCGCTGTTGGGGTCAGAGGTCGTGTGGACCTTTACATATTTTAAAAGACGTTCGTAGGCGCGCATGGGCGTGTCCTCCTTGTAAAAAGCATTTTGCTGTGATTTCTTAGCTATTATACCACAAAAAGCAGCAATTTCCAACCCTGTGCCCTTTTCAAGCGGGGAATTTTGTGCTAGAATAAATAAGATTATAAAGGCAAACTGCGCCCTTGCGCGGTCAAATATAAGGAGGCCATCATGGCAGACAGCATTTTTAAGGATAAGACTCTTCTCATCACCGGCGGCACAGGCAGCTTCGGGCATACGGTGCTCAAGCATTTCCTGTCCACCGACATCGGCGAGATCCGCATCTTCTCCCGCGATGAGAAGAAGCAGGACGACATGCGCCACGAGCTGCAGGCCAACCACCGCAGTATGCCGGCAAGGTCAAGTTCTACATCGGCGACGTGCGCAACCCGCAGTCCATCCGGGATGCCATGCCCGGCGTCAACTACATCTTCCACGCGGCAGCGCTGAAACAGGTACCCAGCTGCGAGTTCTTCCCGATGCAGGCCGTGCAGACGAACATCATCGGCACGGACAATGTCCTGCACGCCGCCATTGACGCGGGCGTGGAGCGCGTCGTCTGCCTGTCCACCGACAAGGCCGCTATCCTATCAACGCCATGGGCATCTCCAAGGCGATGATGGAGCACGTCATCTATGCCAACGCCCGCGTGGCCGCCGAGCGCGGCGGCACGACGATCTGCTGCACCCGCTACGGCAACGTCATGTGCAGCCGCGGCAGCGTCATTCCGCTGTTCATTGACCAGATCCGCGCCGGCAACCCCATCACGATCACCGACCCAATATGACCCGCTTCCTGATGAACCTGGATGAGGCCGTTGACCTGGTCATGTTCGCGTTTGAGCATGCAAACCCGGGCGATTTGTTCATCCAGAAGTCCGACGCCTCCACCATCGGCGACTTGGCGAAGGCCGTGCAGCAGCTGTTCGGCGACACCGGCACGAACATCATCGGCACCCGCCACGGCGAAAAGCTGTTCGAGACCCTGATGACCCGCGAGGAGCGCCTGCGCAGTGAGGATATGGGCGGTTACTACCGCGTGGCCGCCGATAATCGCGACCTGAACTATGATAAGTTCGTCGTCAAGGGTGAGGTCCACACGATGGCCGACGACTCCTACACGAGCCACAACACGCACCGTCTGGACGTGGAGGGCACGGTCAGAAAGATTTTGACCACCGACTATGTCCAGAACGCGCTGAAAGAGATGGAGCCGAAAAGGCATGAAGATCCTTGTGACCGGTGCCAAAGGCTTTGTGGGGCGCAATCTCTGCGAGAACCTGAAGGCTGTCCGCGACGGCAAGAACCGTACCCGCCCCGCTTTGCAGATCGAGGACGTGTTTGAGTATGACCTCGACACGTCCCCCGCAGAGCTGGACCACTTTTGTGCAGAAGCCGATTTTGTGTTCAATTTAGCGGGTGTCAACCGTCCCAAAAATAACGACGAGTTCATGCAGGGCAACTTCGGCTTCGCTTCCACCTGCTGGACACGCTCAAATCTCACACCAACCGCTGCCCGGTCATGCTGTCCAGCTCGATCCAGCGACGCTGATCGGCCGCTACGGCGAGAGCGACTACGGAAAGAGCAAGCTGGCCGGTGAGGAGCTGTTCTTCACCTACGGGCAGGAGACCGGCGCGCCGGTGCTGGTCTACCGCTTCCCGAATCTGTTCGGCAAGTGGTGCCGCCCCAACTACAACAGCGCCGTGGCGACCTTCTGCAATAACACCGCCAACGACCTGCCCATCACGGTCAATGACCGCGCCACCGAGCTGGAGCTATTGTACATTGACGACCTGGTGGAGGAAATGCTCGACGCGCTGGAGGGTAAGCCTCACCGCTGCGATTACGACGGTCTGACGCCGGTTTTCCATGACAGTGGGCGCTACTGTGCCGCGCCGGTGACCCACAAAGTCACACTGGGCGAAATTGCGGACCTGCTGGAAAGGTTCAAGGCTCTGCCCGCAACGCTCGTACTGCCGGAGATTCCGGCAGGCAGCTTTGCAAAAAAGCTGTACTCGACGTATCTGTCCTATCTGCCCAAAGAGAAGGTCATCTTTGACCTGAAAAAGAACGAGGACGCCCGCGGCAGCTTTACCGAGCTGCTCAAAACCGAGAGCTGCGGCCAGTTCAGCGTCAACGTCTCGAAGCCCGGCATCACAAAGGGTCAGCACTGGCACAACACGAAGTGGGAGTTTTTCATCGTGGTTTCGGGCCACGGTCTGATTCAGGAGCGCCGCGTCGGCAGCGGCGAGGTGCTGGAATTTGAGGTGACCGGCGACAAGCCCCAGGCCATCCACATGCTGCCGGGGTACACCCACAACATCATCAATTTGAGCGAGACCGAGAACCTCGTCACCCTGATGTGGGCGAACGAGCAGTTCGACCCGGCCCACCCGGATACATTCTTTGAGACGGTGTAAAACGAGTGCATTGTAGAGGCGAGCACTGCTCGCCCGTGCCCGTGTGCGGCAGCGGCAAAGTTCCCGGGCGGATATGGAATCCGCCCCTGCGATGTAGGGTCGATGCTCGTCATCGACCCGGAAGTTTGCCCCGGTCGTAACGTTTCTGCGGGCGAACGATGTTCGCCCCTACATCCCCTGCACATATTAGCTACGAAGGAGAAAAGTATGTCTGACTACAGCAGCATTTCTTTTAAAAACAACGGCAAGCTGAAATTGCTTATCATCGTCGGCACTCGTCCGGAGATCATCCGTCTGGCCGCCGTCATCAACAAGACCCGCAAATATTTTGACGTCATCCTGGCCCACACCGGCCAGAACTACGACTACAACCTGAACGGCGTGTTCTTCCACGACCTGCAGCTGGGCAACCCCGAGGTCTATATGAACGCCGTCGGCGCGGATCTGGGCGAGACGATGGGCAACATCATCTCGGAGAGCTACAAGCTCATGGCCGCCATCCAGCCCGACGCCGTGCTGGTGCTGGGCGACACAAACAGCTGCCTGTCCGTCATCGGTGCGAAGCGGCTGCACATCCCCATCTTCCACATGGAGGCCGGCAACCGCTGCAAGGACGAGTGCCTGCCCGAGGAGACGAACCGCCGCATCGTGGACATCATCTCGGATGTGAACATGGCCTACTCCGAGCATGCCCGCCGTTATCTGGCCGACACCGGCCTGCCGAAGGAGCGTACCTACGTGACCGGTTCCCCGATGGCTGAGGTGCTGCACCAGAATCTGGAAAAAATCGAGGCGTCCGATATCCACCAGCGTCTGGGTCTCGAGAAGGGCAAGTACATTCTGCTGTCTGCCCACCGCGAGGAGAATATCGACACCGAGAAGAACTTTACCTCGCTGTTCACCGCCATCAACAAGATGGCGGAAAAGTACGATATGCCGATCCTCTACTCCTGCCATCCGCGCAGCCGCAAGCGTCTGGAGCAGAGCGGCTTTAAGCTCGACAAGCGCGTCATTCAGCATGAGCCTCTGGGCTCCATGACTACAACTGCCTGCAGATGAACGCCTTCTGCGTCGTGTCCGACTCCGGCACGCTGCCCGAGGAAAGCAGCTTCTTCACGAGCGTCGGCCATCCGTTCCCGGCGGTCTGCATCCGCACCTCCACCGAGCGCCCCGAGGCGCTGGACAAGGCCTGCTTCATTCTGGCGGGCATCGACGGCGACCACCTGCTGCAGGCCGTGGACGTGGCTGTGGAGATGAACCGGAACGGCGACCTCGGCCTGCCCGTGCCCAACTACGTGGACGAGAATGTCTCCGACAAGGTCGTCAAGATCATCCAGAGCTACACCGGTGTTGTCAACAAGATGGTGTGGCGCAAATACTAAGCGACAGGAACACGATATATTATGCGCATACTGGTAGTGACCCAGCATTTCTGGCCGGAATTTCCGCATCAACGATATTGTCGAAGGCTTCGTGCAGGACGGTCTCTCCGTGGACGTGCTCTGCGGCCTGCCCAACTACCCGAAGGGCGAATGGTTCGACGGCTACAGCGCCGACGGCCCGTTTGAGGAAGTCTACAAGGGTGCGCGGGTGTTCCGTGCGCGGGAGATTCCCCGCAAGGGCAACACCGGCAAGACGATTTTTCTGAACTACGTCAGCTGGCCGCTCTACGCGGCGGGGGCGTTAAAGCGTCTGCCCGGCGGGTACGATGCGGTGTTCTGCTTCAACACCAGCCCCGTGCTGATGTGCTGGCCTGCCATCCGGTATGCAAAAAAGCACCATATACCGTTTACGAATTACGTCCTTGACCTCTGGCCGGAGAATCTGTACAGCGTACTGCCGGTCAAAAACAGGTTTATGCGCTGGGTCGCACAGTCGGTCAGCGACAGCCTGTACAGGCGCTGTGACCGGCTGATCGCCATGAGCGGGCCGCTGCAAGAGCGGCTGTGCGCCCGCACCGGCAAGAGCACGGCGGACGTGGCGGTCATTCCGCAGTACTGCGAGGATTTCTATGCCGTGCCGCAGCATGACGCGGCGCTGGAGGCACAGTTTGCGGGGCGGTTCAACGTAGTGTTCACCGGTACGTTCACCCCGGCGCAAAGTCTGGACATGGTGATCCGTGCCGTGCTGGACGCCCGCGCCGCCGGGGCGGAGCACCTGCATCTTCTTCTGGTCGGCGACGGCATGAGCCGCGAGGCTTTGCAGAAACAGGCTGCCGACCTGCACGCCGGGGACGCCGTGACGTTTTACGGCAGTGTGCCCGCCGCTGATGTGCCCCGGTTTACGGCGCTGGCCGACGCGCTGCTGATCTCGCTTTCCGACTCACCCGATCTGGGACTGACCGTTCCCGGCAAGCTGGCCAGCTACATGGCCGCGGCCAAGCCGGGTGCTGGCCTCGATGAACGGCGCGGGCTATGCGGCAGTCCTGGAGAGCGGCGGTGGGCTTGTCAGCCCGGCCTGCGACCAAAAGGCGCTGGCGGACAATATGCTGGCGCTGTACCGCATGACCGACGCCGAGCGGGCCGCACTGGGCGCGAAGGCAAAGGCGTATTACACCGCCCACTACCGCCGTGCCGAGCTGCTGAAGCGGCTGGAGGAGTTTACGGTCAAAGGCGTTTGAGCGGAACCTAGTTGCAGGGGCGAGCATTGCTCGCCCGCAGCCGTGTGCAGCAGCGGCAGGTTCCCCGGGCGGATATGGAATCCGTCCCTACGTTTCCTTTTGCAAATCGCTCTGCGGTTTTCTCCCTGCCTCCCTCTGGGAGGGAGGTGGCCCCGCAGGGCCGAAGGGAGAGAACCTTGCCACGGCCCGAAATGTTTCGGATAACCGCAAGGTTCTCTCCCCACCGCCTGCGGGCGGAGCCTTCGGGCCCGAGCCCCTCTGTCGCTACGCGACATCTCCCCACGCAGTGGGGAGTCACCCTCGCAGAGGGGGCCAAGAGATGTGACAACTATCCGATTGAGAGGTACACCCCTTTGGATAAAAAAGTTCTTGTTATCATCCCGTGCTACAATGAGGAGGATAACATCGTCAATACGGTAGAAAATCTGCGCGCGGAATGCCCGGAGGTGGATTTTCTCGTCGTGAACGACTGCTCTACCGACAGCAGCGCCGAGCTGCTTCGCAGGCATCATTACCCGTTCCTGGACCTGCCGGTCAATCTGGCATCGGCGGCAACGTGCAGTGCGGCTACCTGTACGCCGTGCGCAACGGCTACGATGTGGCCGTGCAGATGGACGGCGACGGCCAGCATGACCCCGCCTACCTGATGGAGATCGTGCAGCCCGTGCTGGACGGCGAATGCGATATGTGCATCGGCAGCCGCTTTGTCAAAAAAGAGGGCTTCCAGACCAGCTTTATGCGCCGGGTCGGCATCCGGTTCTTGAGCGGCTGATTTTCCTGCTGTCCGGGCATAGGGTGCTGGACGTGACCAGCGGCTTCCGCGCGACCAATGCGCGGATGACCGCCTATTTTGCCCGGCACTACGCCATTGACTACCCGGAGCCGGAGGCCGCGCTGGCCGCGATTTTGGCGGACTTCAAGGTGGCCGAGGCCCCCGTCATCATGCGGGAGCGGCAGGGCGGCGTGTCCAGCATCCACAGCTTCAAGAGCGTCTACTACATGATCAAGGTCTCGCTGGCGCTCATCATTGACCGTCTGTCCATCCGCAAAAGCAAGGGGGGCCGCGCATGACCGCACAATTACAGCTGTTTATGATTCTGGGCGCGGTGGTGCTGCTGCTCATCATCTTTGCGTTTTTGAAGCGCGGCTGATGAGCGTCAAGTACAGCCTGCTCTGGCTTGCGCTGGCCGTCGGGCTGGTCATTGCGGCGGCGTTCCCCTACGTGGTCTACGTGCTGCGCGACCTGTTGGACATTGAGATGCCGGTCAATCTGGTGTTTTTGTTGATGTTCTGCTTTGTGCTGGTGGTACTGCTCTCGCTGAGCATTGCCATCAGCCAGCTGGCCGACAAGTGCAAGCGGCTGACCCAGGCCAACGCCATGCTGGAAAAGCGCGTGCGCGACCTGGAAGAAAAGAAATAATTGCGGAGAATAGGAATCATGACGATAACTTGGGAGCAGGTCCTCGCCTTCCTTTGCGAGGATCAGACCATGGCAATTACCTCGCTGTTGTTCCTCGCCTTTTTTGCGGCAGTGGCGCTCATCAACTATGCCCTGCCCCGTGTGCTGCGGCCCTACTTTCTGCTGGCCGCCAGCTACGGCTTCTTCTGCTATGACCCCGTCAACCGCCCGCTGGTCTGGGTGATCGCCGCCGCACGGTGCTGACCTGGCTGTGCGGCTGATCATCGGCAAGGTCAGGCCAAGCCCGTGCGGGTGCTGGCACTGGCTGCGTCGGTGGGGTTCGGCATCGGCATCCTTGTCTACTACAAATACTGGAACCTGCTGGCGGACACAGTGGGCGGTAGCATCCTCTCCCACCGGGAGAATCTGCTGGCCCCGCTGGGGTTGAGCTACTTCACGTTTGCGTCGATGAGCTACACCATCGACGTCTACAAGCGCCGCTGCCGGGTCGAGACAAACCTGCTGCACTACGCGCTGTTTGTCAGCTTCTTCCCCACCCTCATCAACGGCCCATTGAGCGCTATCCCCAGATGCGCCCGCAGATCCAGAAAAGCCGCCGGTTCAGCTATGGCCGCTGCGCGGGCGGCGCGTTCCGTATGCTGTGGGGCTACACGAAAAAGATGGTCCTTGCCGACAACCTGAGCCACTATGTCTCGCTTGTCTACGGCGATGTCGGCAGTATGAGCGGCCCGAACCTCGTGGCCGCCACGGTGCTGTTTGCCGTGCAGCTGTACATGGACTTTTCCGGCTGCTGCGACATTGCCCTGGGCGCGGCGCGCATTCTGGGCTATGACCTGATCGAGAACTTCCAGTCCCCGTTTGAGGCGCGGACCTTCAACGATTTCTGGCGGCGGTGGCATATCTCGATGACGAGCTGGTTCCGCGACTACGTCTATTTCAGCCTCGGCGGCAGCCGCTGCGCCCCGTGGCGGCACTACTTAAACATCGTCATCGTCTTTGTCTGCTCCGGCCTGTGGCACGGCGCGGACTGGCGGTATCTGGCGTGGGGCCTGTTCACGGGTCTGCTGGCCGCCTTCGGTGTCATGACCGCCAGGGCGCGGCATAGAATCAACCGCTATAACCCGCTCTACCGCATGGGCTGGTTCAAGGTATTCTGGCAGTGTCTTTTCACCAATGCGCTGTTCTGCCTGACGCTCGTGTTCTTCGCGTCGGCTATCTACAACACCGACCGTTTGCCGTGTACGGCTCGCTTTTACAGGGCTGGGACGGTCTGACAGGGTCGTGGGCGCAGGTGTCGAATCTCATCTACAGCAGCGGCATTGATGGCCGTTTGCCCGTCGTGCTGCTGTTTGGCTGCTTCGTCGTCTTTGCGGCGGAGCACAAGGCCGCAGCGTCGCCCGCTGGATCCGCCAGCAGGTCTGGCCGCTGCGCTGGACGCTCTACTACGGCATGGCTGCAGCGATTCTGTTCTTCGCCGCCTTCGGCCAGTCGGCGTTCATCTACCAGCAGTATTGAGAAAGGCGGTGTATCATGGCGAAATCCCCTACCCCGATTCCCGCACCGCCGGTCAAGATCCACCGCGGTGCCCCCGGCAGCGCACCCACCCGGCAGCGCCGCCGCAGAAAGAAGGTCAACCCGTTCGTGCTGTTCCTGCGCGGGCTGGCGCGGCGGCTCTACTTCGGCATCAAGACGGCGTTCAAGTTCCTGCTGTTTGTGCCGGTGCTGGTGTTCATGGTGGCGTTCAGCTACAATGTGGACCGCAGCGGTCTGTTCCAGGGCGCGCTGGCCCCCCGCCGCATCGTCGACTTGATGCTCCAGGGCTACGACGTTACAAACTTCGAGCAGATGGACGAGCGCGAGGTGGTACAGTTATTTGCACAGGATGTGCCCGAGACACCCGAGGCCATCGGCATCGGCTCGAGCCGTGTTCTGCAGTTCAACCGCGAGAACACCGGCGTCGAGAGCTTCTTCAACATGGGCGTCACCGGCGCGGACGTGCGCGACAACATGACAAGCTACTACAAGATGGTCACCTACGGCAAGGCCCCGAAGGTTCTTTTGTGGAGCATAGACCGTGGGTGTTCTACGGCAGCGAGGCCGCGTTTGACGCGCGCGCCGACGCCGACCTGTACAACGAGTTCCTGACGAAGGTCCTGAACGTGCCCACCGATTACGAGGAGCCCGACAAGGTCGAGCTGTGGAAGGCTCTGGCCGACCCGGCGTACTTTCAGGGCAACGTAGACTACTACATAAAGAACCGCGGGCAGGCCACCGTCACCGACGACGAGGGCAACACGATAGAGTTTAACCCCGTCGAGGGCGACCCCTACAACCAGACCACGTCGATCAAGCGGTCCGACGGCAGCGTTTTGTACGATGTAGCGTTCCGCAATCAGACCGAGGACCAGATCCGCACGCTGGCCGCCGAGGCCTGTATGAGTTTCAACAGCGTACACATGGAGGCTTTGACGAGCTGAGCCAGACCCAGATCCAGGCGTTCGACTCCTTCGTCAGGTACGCCCAGTCGCAGGCACAACGGTCATTCTTGTGCTGTCGCCGTGGCACCCGTATCTGTACGGCTACCTGCTGACCGAGCCGGAGAACCACAAGGGCTTCTTCCAGGTGGAAAACTGGCTGCGGCAGTACTGCGCCGACAACAACGTGCCGATTTACGGCAGCTACGACCCCGCGTGCATTGAAGGCTTGCAGGAGACAGACTTCTTTGACGGTCTGCACTGCGGCGGCACCGGCATTGCCCGGTTCTTCCCCGGCATCCCCCAGGCCCTGAGCGACCTGCAGAACGGCACACTGGCCAATCCGCTGGACGTACACCCCCGTACCAGCCTGGAGGACCCCAACGCACAGCCCGCCGAGGGCGAGACCCCCGACGGTGAAGTAACCCAACAGGAGGGATAACTATGGCATTCATTGAGATCAGTTTCAACACAAAGCGCCCGCTGATCCTGGGCCGCGGCGGCTTTGGCACCCAACTGAACGACTGGCTGATGGACGAGGGCTGGGGCAGCGCGGACTTTCTGGACGACAACGCCCCCGACGCAGTGGGCGGCCTGCGGGATTACGTTGACCCCGCGATTTTGAAGCGCGGACGCCCCGCCTTTGTGGCGCTGGGCGACAATAAGCTGCGCGTCGAGCTGCTGCAAAAGCTGGCAGCAGCGGGCTACAGCACACCGGTTTTTATCAGTGACGCCGCGTCTGTCAGCCCCAGCGCCGTGCTGGAGCCGGGCTGCATCATCCTGCCGCAGGCGTATGTCGGTGCGGACGCCCATCTGGGCGTGGGCTGCATCGTCAACGCGGGAGCCATCGTGGACCACAACGCCCATCTGGGCCGCGGCGCACATGTAGCTCCGGGCGGCATCGTCAAGGCCAGCGCAGAGGTCGCCGAGTTCGGCAAGGTCGATTCCGGCGAGATCGTGCGCTCCCCGTGGGAGAACCAATAATGCCTCAGCGCCGCGATTATATTGACGAGCTGAAGGGCTTGGCATCCTGCTGGTTGTACTCGGCCATTTTATCGAGCAGTACCGCATGGGGTATTCCTTCGTCAGTGCGTCGTTTTTCTGCATCTATGCGTTCCACATGGCGCTGTTCTGCATCTGCAGCGGGCTGGTGGCGCGGTTCAACCCTCGCAAGCTGGTCACACAGCAGCTGTGGCTGTACCTTGTGGGGCAGACGCTGATGCTGGCGTTCCGTGCCGCCGTTCTGCGGGAAAATTTTGCCGAGACGGGCGGCCTGCTGGCCGCGTGGCTGCTGCCGTGGCGGCATATATGGTATCTGTACGCGCTGATCTTCTGGCATCTGACACTGCCGGTTCCGTGCCGGCTGCGGGACAGGCTGGGGCTGGTCGGTTCCTGCCTGGCATGGCGCTGTCCGTGGGGCTGGCGCTGGCTGCCGGGCTGGTGGACTGGCCCTTCACGCTGGTGCGGGTATTTGCATTCTACCCGTTTTATGCGTGCGGAGTGCTGCTCCGCCCGCAGCTGGACAGGCTGGCCGCGTTTGCGGCGGAGCACCGCCCGGTGCGTCTTGTGGCTGCGGCGGGGCTGGTGCTTGGCTATGGAGCGTATTTTCTCTGGGTGCTGCAGGCCGACCCGATCATGGACCACAGCGCGGAGCTGTTCCACGATGTGAGCTATGCGGCGGCGACAGGGTGCAGTACCGGGTCGTGTTCTACCTCGTGGGCATCGCGACCACGGCGGCGCTGACTGTGCTGGCCAGCCGTCGGCATCTGCTGGCCGGGCTGGGGCGGCACACGCTGGCGATCTATCTGCTGCATCTGCCGGTGCAGGCGCTGCTGGTAGAGCTGGGTCTGTACGACCTTATGCGCGGGAAGGCGACGATTGTCGTTGTGCTTTGGTCCGTGCTGCTGGCCGCGGTGACGCTGGCCGTGCTGAACCTTAGCCCGGTGCAGCGGGCGTGTGACGCGGTGGCGAATTGCTGGTACAAACGAAAATAACCTCTGCTGGCGGCAGTCTCTTGAAAAAGGGACTGCCGCTTTTGTCTATTCTACACAAAAATGCGGGTGGGATTTCTGCTTGACATTCCCACTACTTTGCAATACAATATAGCCAGAGAACATGGTAATGCAAGGTAGTCAGAGGAGGTGAGCTGGTGTTTGACCAGGCACAGCTGCGCAAGGGCACGCTGGAAGGCTGCATTTTAAAGATCATCTCGCGCGAGGCGACCTACGGCTATGCCATTGCCACCACCTTGCGGGAGAGCGGCTTTGCCGACCTTACCGAGGGCACACTCTATCCCCTGCTGCTGCGGCTGGAGCGCAAGGGCTGATTGGCGCCGAGTACCGCGCGGGTTCCGGCGGGCCGAGCCGCAAATATTACCGCCTGACCCCCGACGGGGTGCAGTACCTTAACGAATTTACGGAGGCATGGCAGAACGCCAGCGACACTGTGAACCGCATTTTGCACGACAAGGAGGGCTGAACCGTGAAAACCATCCGCAACGAATACCGCGACTTGAAAAAAGAGAACGACCTGATTTTTTCAACGCTGGCAGAGTACGACCGGGACACTATCACGGATATTATCGGCGTGGTGGACAACACACGCGGCATTGGGTACGAGATCGAGCTAATCCGCAAGGACCTGATTGCCATGGCGGCACAGGCCGAGGCCCGGCGCGACTATCTGCCGTCGGTCATCGGGGACGTAGAGGTTTTTAAGCGGAATCTGCTGGCAAGCATGCCCAGACCCAAGCTGGCAGACTACATGGCAGACAGCCTTGTGTGGCTGTGCACGTTTGCGTTGGTTTCCACCGCGACCTATACGGTGTTGGGCCGCCCGTGGGACTGCTATTATGACGCGGTCTGGCTTGTGCTCTGCATTGCCATTATGATGCCCAGTGCGTGGCTGCTGCAGCGCATTGTCCCCGCCGAGTGGCGGCCTCCACCGAAAAAGGTGTGCGGTACGGTGTCATTACAGCCGCCATGCTGTTTTTGTGGTTCGTGGTGTTTTGGTTCGTCGACAAATGGAT
>ENA-OQAZ01001186-OQAZ01001186.1-human-gut-metagenome-genome-assembly--contig:-NODE-1186-length-12983-cov-2.225109_pt1 | contig 12983 bp, 17 predicted proteins | sample MGYA00242737_ERZ504531 | MGnify/ENA primary metagenome ERZ504531 (study PRJEB26092, sample SAMD00036244) | human gut metagenome | host: Homo sapiens | study: EMG produced TPA metagenomics assembly of...
GCCGCAGTGCACATCCTCGCGGAGTCGTTTTTATATATTAGGAAAGAACACTTTCCTAATATATAAAAAATCGCCCCTAAAAAGGGACGAGATAAATCGCGGTACCACCCTGTTTCCTGCTATTTGAATAACAGGCACTCGGACTGCGTAACGTGCAGGGACGTCGTTTTCTACTTTATTTTCAAAAACGCAGCTCACGTGGGAAATTCGTTTCCTGCCTGAACCGGGGAGAACTTACAGCCGGGGATTCTCCTTCTCTGTCGGAAAACAGTTCACTACTTACACGGTCATTGCTTTTATGATATGTCATATACTTAATTATTGTAACATATGATTTTTTTATGTCAAGCGGTTTTATCCGATAGATTCACCGTTTATCTACGCAAAATCATATTCCGGAACCTGGATGCTGCTTTTTGCAGAACTAATCCTTTTCCAGGATATCCCGCTTTGCATCTACCAGATACAGTTAATAAGCCCTCCCAGCAGCATCACATACATACAGAAATACAGCCACAGCATCACAAGAATGATCGCCGTCATACTTCCGTACAGACCGGAAAATCCTTTGAAGATTGTCAGATACATTGAAAAAACAAACGAGATCACCAGCCATCCCAGAGAACAGAAAATAGATCCCAGAATCAAATCCCGGAACGGAAGCTTTCGGTTCGGCAAAAAGTGATATACCAGAAGCGAAATTCCAGTCATAACAACAAATGAAATCACTGTTCTCAAACGCATGATCATATCCGTCGTCTCCGCAAGAAACGGAATTTTGTGATATATAAAAATACTGATATTATTACCAAACACAGAAAGTACCAGAGCCATCACAATTGCTGCAATGAACAGGATCGTATAGATGGATGCCCGGATTCTTAAAAATACATAATTTCGTGTCTCACGAAGCTCATATGCACAGTTCAGTCCTGTACTAACCGCAAGTACTCCTTTACCTGCTGACCACAGTGCTACAATCGCAGTGATCGGAATGACCGTCTTCGACTGGTTATATACTTCATTTACAATGCCAACCATAAAATCCTGCATATTTGTCTCCGGAAACAAATTTACCACTGCAGTCATAACATCTGCTTTTGTCACCGGAGTATATTGTATGATAGCAAGAAGCAGCAAAATAATCGGGATCATACTCAGCACAAAAAAATAAGCAGACTGGGCCGCGTATGCTCCCACATGCTTTTGTGACACCTGCCCTGTAATTTCCCGAATCTTGTTTATCGTTTTCATCATATAATAACTCCATTTATCTTATCGGCAGTTTCATTTTTCAAAATAGTTTATCACATTTTCACTTCTTTGAAAACCCAAAAAAACAGTTGCTCTCGCAACTGTCCTTTATCTTTTGTAGTCCCCCGAAATGCCGTTTTCCGTTTTTTGACTCCTAGCACTCCGCTAGGTGGGCGACCGCATCTGCTTTTCTGCCTTCCCCTGCGCAATGAGGGCCTGACATATTACAGAGATATAAGAATCCCGTTTAAAGTATTGTAGGTTCAAAAATACGGAAGTCTCGAACATTCCAGGTTTTCTAAAGCCTATTATAGACCATCAGCCGTGTTTTTTCAACTGTTAATCGTTGAAGATATTTACTTTTTTTACCAGAAATTAAAATACGTTTAACGTACCCATTTCCCGCTTTTTCCACCGGACTTTTCAAGCAGATGGATTTCTCTGATCTCCATTCCCCGGTCAACCGCCTTGCACATATCATAGATTGTAAGAAGAGCGGTATTTACCCCAGTCAGTGCTTCCATTTCCACACCGGTCCTGCCAGTACATGCCGTGTGGCAGATTGCCCGGATCCCATGCTCTTCTTCCAGATATTCAAAATCAATCTCGACTTTGGTAAGGTTTAACAGATGGCACAGCGGAATCAGTTCTGCTGTCTTTTTTGCACCCATGATCCCGGCAATTCTTGCTACGCCAAGAACATCTCCTTTTTTCATGCTGCCTTCCTTTACTTTCTGAAAGCATTCTTCCGACATGCGGATCACCCGGATGCAAGTGCTTCTCTTTTTGTCTCAGCCTTTTCCCCCACATCTACCATCACTGCATTACCATCTTCGTTAAAATGTGTAAATCCACTCATGATTTTTAACCTCTTTATTTTCTGGCACATTCGCCTTCTGTTCCCCGGAGGATTCCAAGCCCATGTCCAAGTTCAGGAAGCAGAAACTCCAGTGCTTCCTGTACTGCTTTGGGACTTCCCGGGAGATTGATGATCAGCGTTTTTTTTCGGATACCTGATACAGCTCTGCTGAACATAGCACGCTTTGTGATCGTCATCGAATAATTCCGGATTGCCTCTGCTATTCCGTTTGCCATCCGGTCACAGACATTTACCGTCGCCTCCGGTGTCCGGTCCCGCTCGGAGAATCCTGTTCCTCCGGTGGTAAATATCACATTAAGCTGTCTCTGATCAGCCAGTCTGATCAGCTCTTTTTCCAATTTTTTCTGCTCATCCGGTAATAAAATCGTTTCTTTAATATCATATCCGGCATCTTTCAACATTTCGACAATCATGGGTCCGCTTTTGTCTTCTCGTTCTCCGGCAGCCCCTTTATCACTTAAAGTAATAACTGCCGCTGAAAATGGACGGTCACTTTTCACCTGTTCCATGACAACTTCATCTCCTACTTTGATATGACCTCCGGTGACGACTTCTGCAAAAACGCCCTCTCTTGGCATAATGCAGTCACCCATTTCTCTTATAAATCTGACAATGACTGTGGCATTCTTTTCCAATCTGTGTCATCTCAAGTACCACATCTCCGATATGAAATCTTGTTCCAACCGGAAGCGCGCGAAAATCAAATCCCTCCACGATCAGATTTTCACCAAATGCACCATACGCAACTTCTGCCCCTTTTGCACGAAATTCCTGAATCTTTTCATCGGAAAGCAGACTGATCTGACGATGCCATTTACCACCGTGCGCATCTCCTTCAATCCCCCAGTCCATTTTGACCATGGCTTCACGAACCTCATGTTTTTCGGTTCCTCTCTTTTCACTGATGCAGATTCCCTTCAGTCTTCCCATTTTTATGTTTATCCTCCGATCTGTGACATATTTTTCTGTTCTGTAATAAAATTCTGCTCCTCAAAATGATGCATCTTCGGTTTTCCACGGATCGCCTGTTCGAGACATTTCCGGATTTCTTCTTCCGATCCGTGTCTTGCTGCCTCAAAAACGGAGATAGTATCTGCATAGCACAGACACGCTTTTAACTTTCCGGTTGATGTCATCCGGATCCGGTTACATCTGTCACAGAATTTTCCATGCAATGCACTGATCAGACCGATTTTCCCCTGAAAACCAGGCAGTTGATAATACACAGCAGGTCCGTTCCCAAACCGTCCCTCTAACGGATAAAACTCTCCTTCTATCCCATAAGCTTCTTTCAGTTTTCCAAGCACCCAGGCACCGGAAATGCCATTCTCTGCTCTTCCTTGTCCAATCGGCATCAATTCAATAAAACGGACATCCAGCTTGTTCTTTTTCGCCAACTCTGCCAGACTTTTCCATTCCTCATCATTGACTCCTTTTTGCAGGACCGTGTTGATCTTTACCCGGATCTCGCTTTTTTCTGCCATGAAAATGGATTTTCTGACTCTTTCCAGTTCATCTGCCCCGGTAATCTCCTGATATTTTTCCGGAATCAGTGTATCCAGACTGATATTCACCGCATCCAGCCCCGCTGCAAGAAGATCTTCCAGATTCTCACCCAGAAGAACCCCATTTGTCGTCATTGTTACTTCTTCTGTGCCCGGAATCTGCCGGATCATCCGGATCAGATCTGCGCATCCTTTTCTGACCAGAGGCTCCCCCCCGGTAATCTTAAACCTGGTAATCCCGATCCGGACAGCCTCCCTGCAGATTCGTTCAATCTCCTCATAAGTCAGGATTTCTGACATAGGAATCCACTTTGCGCCATCCGGCATGCAGTACCTGCATCGCAGATTACAGCGGTCTGTGATTGAAATTCTCATATATTCAATTGTTCGTCCATAAGAATCTCTCACAGCCTTTTCCATCCTTTCTTAATTCCAGAGTGGTTCCAGTAACACCTCGATCGTACCGCCGCAGACCATGCCTTCTTCCTCCGCATCATCTCCGGTCATATCCACATATTCTGTCTTTAGTCCTGTATTATTTTCATGCATCATGACTCTCGCTTTTCTTAAAACCTCTGCCTCCATACATCCGCCTCCGATGGTTCCAACACAGCTGCCGTCTTCCAGGATCAGCATCTTGGATCCCACATTCCTTGGTGCAGAACCCTTTCTTGTAATGATCGTTGCAAGCATCTTCTTTCCCGGATGAACGATATCCAAGATTGCTTCCAGCAAGTCTTTCGGATAACCGCAGACTCTCTTGTTCTGATTCTTTACTTCGATAATCTCTGCCATGATCGCCACACCGATCTCCTCCGGTGTCTCAGCACCGATGTTCAGACCAATCGGACTTTTTATCTCGCCGATTACTTCCTGGCTGCATCCTTTTTCAATCAGATTCTGCTTTACCATCGCACTTCTTCGCCGGCTTCCGATCATTCCGATATAAGCATGTTCCTTCCCAACGATCTTCTCCAGACAAACCTGATCATATCTGTGACCTCTGGTCAGTACAACAAAATACGTATCCTTGTCTCCTTCGATCTGATCCAGGGCATCTTCAAACGGCTGGCAGATCACTTCCATTGCACCCGCATTTCTGGCATGATCGGCAAACTGCGGACGATCTTCAAGAACCGTGACCTTCCATCCAAGCATAATCCCGATTTTGATCACCGGCACCGATACGTGACCACCGCCACAAATGACCAGATGCTCCTGCCCTCCAATTATATCACAAAACACCTGTTGCTCTCTGATTTCATAAAGTCCACATTTTTTTCAAGTCACCTGCTTCTGAAAAATGTGCTGAAAAGAAACCGTTTTCTTTACTTTCCCAGATTATTTTTTTCTCTGCCAAAATTGCTTTTTCTCCGGCTGCGGATCCTTTTGCCACTGTCAAAAGAACGTAATCCCCCGGCTTTGGTAAATCTTTTAATATCTCAAATACATTTTCCATCAAATCTCATCTACCCTACTACATATTTATTCAGTCTGTCAAATGCTTCTTTTAATACGGTTCCATCCGGAAACGGATCGGAATCTTCCGGCATTTCATCTCTCGCATGACATTTTCTTTTATCCCCATCACATTTTCTCTGCCATGCAATACTTTTATTGTAACAAATTTTTCCGCCAAATGAAATAAGAAGGTGCAGCTCTTTTTGTCTGCACCTTCCCTTTTCCTTTATTTTGTGATCTGATTTTAAAAATACTTTGCATTCAGCTTTTTGACTGTCCATGCAAACCATACCAGTACTGCAAGTACCAGCACTAACATCACCCAGAATAATTTTCCTGTACTCTGCACATAAGTATTATACAGATCTTCTGCGCCGTACAAGATCAGCACTACCGCAAGCACAAGAAGCTTCGGTCCTGCTGCTGCCCTGTATGCTTCCTTATCCTTACACTTCTTTATATTCGTATCTTTTGGTACAAGAATTGATGTATTGATGATTCCTTTGAATTTAAGTTGAAACCATGCATACAGGCTATACAATCCCGCCCCAATACCAATGATCCCGAAAATTCCTTCCATTCCGTTCATTCTTTTGCCTTCTCCTGTCTATTTTACGCCAAGAATATTCTTAACGGTCTGCTCCATCTGATCCACATCACATTCCGTATTGTGACGGATCTCGCATTCATGATCTCTTTGATGGCATTCGGAAGCTCTGTACCGGATACTTTCTGAAGCTCCTCGATCAGTTTGAAATCATCCTGTCCTTTATACTTCGGATCGATCGCTGACATAACGCTTCCTGCAAATTTGTATGGACTTGCTGTGGATGCGATTACTGTCTTTCTGTCATCTTTACTGTCTTCTCTGTAAGCTTTATACACCGTTGCAGCTACCGCCGTATGGGTATCCATTACATAACCGGTATCTTCGTATATATCATGGATTGTCTTTGCGACCTGCTCTTCTGTCGCATATCCTGCCGCAAAATCAGCCAGGTTTGCTTTCATCTCACCTGTAATCGCGTAACTTCCTTTGTCTTCAGCTCAGTCATAAGATCCGTATCTTTTCTTGCATCTTCTCCTGAGATCTTGTAGATCAGACGCTCTAAGTTGCTGGAGATCAGAATATCCATGGACGGAGATGTTGTAAGAACAAATTCACGGTTACGGTCATAAGTTCCTGTCTGGAAGAAGTCATAGAGAACTTTGTTCTCATTGGATGCACAGATCAGCTTTGCAATCGGGATTCCCATATTCTTTGCGTAGTATGCAGCCAGAATATTCCCAAAGTTACCGGTCGGTACAACTACATTGATCTCTTCATCTTCCGCAATCTCTTCATTCTGAAGAAGCTTCGCATAAGCATATACATAATATACAACCTGCGGAACCAGACGTCCGATATTGATGGAGTTGGCAGATGAGAACTGGTAGCCTGCTTCATTTAACTCTTTTTCCAGCTCTTTGTTCTCGAACATTGCCTTCACACCGCTCTGTGCATTGTCAAAGTTACCGTGGATCGCAACAACAGAAGTATTGTCTCCTTTCTGTGTTACCATCTGCAGCTCCTGTACGCGGCTGACTCCGTTCTTCGGATAGAATACGATGATCTTGGTTCCTTCTACATCTGCAAATCCTGCAAGTGCAGCTTTTCCTGTATCCCCGGATGTTGCAGTCAGAATGACGATCTCATTCTTCACCTGATTCTTCTTTGCAGAAGTAGTCAGAAGGTGCGGAAGAATGGAAAGTGCCATATCTTTGAATGCGATCGTTGCTCCGTGGAACAGTTCCAGATAATAAGCATCCTCCACCTTCGCAAGCGGTGCAATCTCTTCGGTATCAAACTTACTGTCGTAAGCCTTTGCGATACAGCTCTTCAGCTCTTCTTCTGTAAAGTCTGTCAGGAATTCCTTCATAACTGTATATGCGATTTCCTGATAGGTCATCTCTTTGAGCTCACCAAGCGACACCGGAAGCTTCGGAATCGAAACCGGTACAAATAATCCGCCGTCATCTGCTAACCTTTAAGATTGCCTGGGAAGCTGTTACTGTCTTTTCTGCATCTCTTGTACTCTTATAAAGTAAATTCATGGTTCTCCACCCTTCTTATTCTTTCTGATTCACTTCAGCAATCTGCTAAAGTATTTTCCTATTTAGCGATTATAGCATAAGAATCTTTCAAGTGCAATGCCATCCTTATCTGCGTTTCCACATCCGTCCCCACATCCGGCTCAGAAGAAAACACAGGAGAAGTGCCCCGGTCAGAATAACGCCGATCAGAAATACCAGAATCTTTACATAAGATCCATCTCCGGTTGCAACCGTCTTTGCTTTCTCAGTTTCCTTTGGCTTTCCCGGACTTTCCGGTTTTTCCTCTTCTACCTGCTTTTCCTTTTTATAGGTTACACTCTGTCCTTCGTCCTCCAGATCTGCGTGCACTGCAACCAGCTTCTCTTCCAGATACACTTCCTCAAATACAACAACCTGTTCTCCGTTAAGCTTCGTTGCATCAAACGTAAATTCCATCTGAATTTCTCCGGAATCTGTATCCGGGATCAGCTTTTTCTCTGCGGTCACTTCTTTTCCATTCTGAAGAACCGGCTCTTTGGTCTCCTTATCCATTAGTGTGCCTTTAACTACATATTCTTTTCCAATCTCCAGATTTTTCCATTTTACCTGATCTATGACCGTTACCTGTTCTGTCCGTTTCCCGTTATGCGTTCCCGTTTCCCGGTCAGATGCTCTTGTCCCGATCTCCGGTACGGGATGTTCATCATTTGTCAGTGTCCCCAGATCAATTACTCGCATTTCCTTTGTTACTTCCACCTCAAACGCAGGAATCAGCATCCGGTCTTCATTATTTTTACAAGACAATTCTTCCACCAGATACGTTCCATAAGGAAGCGCTCCTCTTGTATTATCCGGAGTTCCTTCCCCAAACCAGATCCCGTCTTCACTTGTCTTCCCCTCATTCGTGTTGACAGTATGTGGATTCCAGTATGCTCCCGTCGAGGCCTCCCCGTTTTTGTCCGTCAGGATCACATGGCTTTCCCCTGTCGCCTTGGATGTGATCTGAAATGGAATATCTGACAGTCTCTTAAGTGTCTTATCCGCTGCTTTCACCAGCTTTAAATCTCCGCGGATGATCTTTTCTTTTATTTCTACCGGATTCCATATTTTCAGGGCTTTATTGCTTCCATTTTGCTCTGTTCCAGTCCTAATACAATGTGTAACGGTGTCCACCAGATATCCTTCCGGCGCATGCATCTCCCATACTGTAATCGTTCCAAGCGGAAGCTCATTATTTTCAAAAAACGGATCCCCGCTAATCAGGTGCGCCTCATCCATCCGGACCACACCATCCGCATCCGACTTCAACTTCCAACTCCTGAGCGGCACCTTCACACCGATCTCATTTTGATTGTCAAAAAAGCTATCAAAAAATGCTACATGAAATTCTGCTCCCGCAAGAGAAAGTCCTGCCTGCGCCTGCCCTTTCCCTGTTTCCGCATCCTGCTTTCGGATCAGGATTTCCACCTTTGTCTTTTCCGGTTCATCCTGACACTCATAGGTCACGGTCTGTCCGGCATTCACCGTGATCTGCCGCAGCTTTGTGTCCAGTACATAGCCTTTCGGTGCTTTAGTCTCTTTGATGTCATAGGAACCCTCCGGCAGATTTTCTGCTTCCCATATCCTTTCTTGTCCGTCCGGATTACGCAGACTGCCTCGGATGTCCCACTTTTACAGACGGTATACTCTGCCCCTTCCAGTGAGTAGAGCTGATTATCAGCCGTAATCTCTGACCTTGCAGAGCTCTTCATGATCTCCAGGCTTCCGTTATGGGTTGTCTTAAAAAGATATACCGTTGATCTGGATTTTGCCACAAGCTGTGAAATCTGATTACCACTCGACGGGATAGATGCCGAATGCCAGAACCGGTTATCGTTGCTATTATCTCCCCAGAAAAATCCGATATGGCAGTCTGCATCTTCTTCCTCCCAGGAAACCGGCTCAAAATAGATCACATCTCCTTTTTGCGCTTTTCCGCCCGCAAGCAGCTCCTCAATGGTGTTGTAATGATAGGATTCCACGGCATTGTCTGTCATCCAATGAAACCAGTTGCTCGCATTGACCTTGCCGCCACGGAGACTTCCTTTGTCAATTTCTGACAGATCCGCTCCACATTTTTCCAGAACATAAGCGACAAACCCGGTACAGTTCATTGCCCCATTTCCACCGTAGGCTCCGTTCGGACGCATGCAGTTCTCTGCTGTCAGAGGATATCCGCTGTAAGGCGTCCACGATAATAACCGTCCTTTTCGTGGTTTTTTAACTCCTCAAGCACTTTTTCCCGGCTCTGCTCCTAATTTTTCATCAAGTTTTACAATCGTTTCTTTCTTTGCGATTCTCTCTGCTGAGTTTGCAGATACGACAGGCATACTGCTGCCCGACAATGATACTACCGCCAGAATCACACTTAGTATTCCGGCAAAATGATTCTTCATATATTTCATAAAAGTTTCTCCTTCTGCCTTTTCAGGTCAGAAAAGAGAATATAAAAGACGAGTACCCTTACTATAAAGGAAGAGTACCCGCTTGTCAATAGTATTTTATTGTTGATCTGCCTCCAGAACGATCACACTTCTCGGTCCCACAAGAATTCTTTCCTCCGAAATCCGTACCGGATTCTGATAAATTTCCTGCTTTTTATCTCCAGTATTTGCCGCCACATGCCAACTATATCCGCCCGGAAGTTGTGGAAGTTCTACCCAGACACCTTCCCAGTATGGATTCATCAGAAGATACACACAGTCTTCTTTTGCCATTTTGTTATCATATCCGGCAAACATGACTGCCGCCGTCCGGATCTCCGGTCTGGAAAAATCCAGTTTCCACGGCACTTCACCGTGAAAGCTGATCTCCGGAAATCCAAGATACTCGCCCCTGCATCTCCTGTGATCGACGGATGCCGTTTCCGAAATGCCGTCATATAAGCACAAAAATCAAATACATCCTGAAACTTTTCTTTTCTTCTCCAGTCCAGCCAGGAAATCTCGTTATCCTGACAGTAGGCATTATTATTCCCGAACTGAGTATTGCCAAACTCATCACCTGCAAGGAACATCGGTGTCCCTCTGCTGCAAAGCAGGACCGCAAAAGCATTTTTCATCATCCGGTGGCGCAGTTCAACAACCATCACCTGATCAGTGTCCCCCTCTGCCCCACAGTTCCAGCTCCGGTTATCGTCACTTCCATCAAGATTCCCCATCCATTAGCCTCATTATGCTTCTGGTTATACGAATAAAGATCATACAGGGTAAATCCATCATGGCAGGTCAGGAAATTCACAGAAGCATGTTTTCCGCGGATTCTGGTATCATAAATGTCCGGAGAGCCGGCAATTCTCTGAAGCGCTGCTCCTGCTGCCCAAAGTCCCCCTTTTAAATATTCCCGCACGTCATCCCGGTATCTTCCGTTCCATTCTGACCATCTGCGGAATGCCGGAAAACTTCCGACCTGATAAAGTCCGCCGGCATCCCACGCCTCCGCGATCAGCTTTGTATCTGCAAGCAGCGAATCATAGGCAAGATTCTTTACGAGTGGTGGATTTTCCATCGGTGACCCATCCTCATTTCTTCCCAGGATTGAGGCAAGATCAAACCGGAAGCCGTCCACCCGGTACTCTGCAACCCAGTATCGCAGACAATCCTGGATCATTTTGATCACCACCGGATGATTACAATTCACAGTATTTCCACAGCCACTGAAATTATAATATTTTCCATCGGGTGTCAACATATAATAAATCTGATTGTCAAATCCTTTAAACGAAATAAACGGTCCGCATTCATTTCCTTCCGCCGTATGGTTAAACACCACATCCAGGATTACTTCAATCTGGTTATCATGCAATTCCCGGATCAGTTCTTTTAATTCTACTCCTTCCCGGTTGTATTCCGTTGATGCTGCATAGCTCGTATTCGGTGCAAAAAAGCTGACTGTATTATACCCCCAGTAATCAATCAGTTTCTTTCCATCAACCTCACGGCTCCCCTGCAGTTCATCGAATTCAAAGATCGGCATTAACTCCACCGCATTAATCCCCAGTGTTTTCAGATAAAGAATTTTTTCTTTGATTCCGGCAAAGGTTCCAGGATGACGGACACTTTTGTCCATCTTCGTGAATCCCCTGACATGCATCTCATAGATAATCAGTTTTTCCATCGGGATCTTATCCGGCTTTTCACTGCCCCAGAAAAAATTATTCCGGACTACTCTGGCACGATATCCCCCTGTATTTAGTGCTTTTCCCCATACACTCTGTCCGGTAACTGCCTTTGCATACGGATCCAGTAAAATATGCTTTTTATCAAACAGCAGACCTTCCTTTGGTTTCCACGGTCCGTCCAGCCTGTACGCATATTCAAATTCTTCAATATCCAGTCCGAATACCATCATGGAAATACATCCCCGATCCGGCAGTTTTCCGGGAATGGGATCACCGCATAAGGTTCCGGTTCCTTTCTGTGAAACAGAAGAAGTTCACATGTCACAGCCCCTTTTGAATGCACTGTAAAATTAACTGCCGACTGAAATGCAGTCGCACCCTCATCACGATACAGTCCGGGACAGATTTCAAATCCATTTACATTTTCTGTCGGAACCCATCTTGCATCATTCTTCCAGCATTTTACCAGCTCCTTCCATGTCATGTTTTCAGTATAGCACATTTTTCCGTTTACATCACCTTCCTTTCTTGTATATAATATAAAGGATTACATATTTTTTTGTAGCAGACTCAAGGAGGTTTTTTATGACTGCACAGCATCTATATTATTTATTTCAGTGCTTCTTTATATATGCCTTTTTAGGCTGGTGTACAGAAGTTGCGTTTGCCGCTTTTAAAGAACGTCGTTTTGTCAACCGTGGATTCTTAAATGGCCCGATCTGTCCGGTATACGGTTTCGGCGTGGTTGCAGTCATTCATTTTCTGACACCGCTTCGTTCCAACCTGCTCCTGCTATATCTCGGAAGTGCTATTCTTGTTACTGCAATCGAATGGCTGACCGGGTTCATTCTCGAAAAGGTTTTCCATAACAAATGGTGGGATTATTCTAATATGCCGCTCAATCTGAATGGATATGTGTGCCTTTTGTTTTCTCTGATCTGGGGAGTGTTCTGTGTTTTCATCGTAGATGTATTCCATCCACTGATTGACACACTGCTCTCACACATTCCTTTCCTTGTCGGTATCATTCTTGTATGTATTCTGGTGATTGCCGGACTTGCCGATCTCTATGTAACAGCATCCGGTATCCTGAAGCTCAATAAACGTCTTGAAAAAATGCAGGCCATTGCAGACGAACTTCATCAGATTTCCGACAAGCTTGGTGAATCAATCTACAAGCGTACCATTACAGCTATGGAAAAACAGGAAGAGTTCAAAGATACTGTATCTGAGAAGCAGGAAGAATTTAAATCTGCTATTTCCGAAAAACAGGAAGCAATTTCAGACACCCTTGCCGATGTTTCTGACGAAGTAAAAGAACGGATTGCTCTTCTTCGCAGAAGCTACCTGGAAAATGTCAAAGCAACTTCTCATATGCAGAAGCGTATCATGAAGCTTTCCCGAAAATGCAGAGCCGCAACTACAAAGAATCCTTTGAAGATCTTAGAAACAAACTGAAGGAAATGTCTCTCAAAAAATAACAGGCTGTAAAAAATGGGGCTGTGAAAAAAGAATAGTCCCCCAAAAAAGAAAGACCAAGAGTTTATAATGAACTCAAGGTCTTTCTTTCTGTTATAATTAACTTGCAATGAAAATTAATAACATAATCTATTCTAACCCAAAACAGGCAGTTTTGCCAATGCTAATTCAA
>ENA-OQAZ01001187-OQAZ01001187.1-human-gut-metagenome-genome-assembly--contig:-NODE-1187-length-12982-cov-2.824271_pt1 | contig 12982 bp, 13 predicted proteins | sample MGYA00242737_ERZ504531 | MGnify/ENA primary metagenome ERZ504531 (study PRJEB26092, sample SAMD00036244) | human gut metagenome | host: Homo sapiens | study: EMG produced TPA metagenomics assembly of...
TGCAAAATTGCTTTCTGTGAATGCTTGCATTCAGACAGAATAGCAATTTTATATGGCGAGGTAACCACATGAGCAAAATAGAAGCATCGAAGATGCGATTTTGCGAATGGGGTTCTGAATAGTTACCCGTATATTACATTAATTCGCGGCAAGGCGCTGCTTAATGGAAACAGGAAGCACGCGAACCATTGCCATGACAAGCGCAAGACTTACTGCGCGGTCACAAAAATCAGTTAAAAACTGAACAAGAATGATGCTTGCTGTCAGTCCAAGCGGTGTCTTTGCAGCCAGAAACTGAACAAGAATTGCAGAGCCAGATGAGGTCACTCCGCCAAAAAGAACTGTGCAGATAAAAGCGCTGACAACTGTTCCTGGAAGAGAGATCATAAAGGCACGTCCTATCATAATTGCGGCATCCTTAACGGTACTTATATGACCGAGTGACAAAATGCGCTGAAGCTTAGCACCGCCGCGAAGACCAGAAAAACCTGTGTGAGCAAGACCACTCATAAAACCAACGATCATGCCGACAGGTGCAAAATACAGTGAGTAAATATCACCAGTAAAAGCCATGATCAGACCACCAAGCAGACCAGGGATTAAGCCGCACCATGGTCCAAGCATGGCACCGATCATGATGGTTCCGATGCTGTCTAAATAAATTGGAAGACGAAGAGCAAGCGCAATCTGTCCGCCTATGACATTCATAACAATTGCCAGTGCAATTAAACAAATCTGATAAGTTCCAAGTTTTCTTCTATTATTATTTTCCATTTCAAATACCTCTTTTTTATATAAGTTTTTGTATTACAGTTTTGATTATATTAATTTGATAAAATCATATAAGCTACGAATTGACGCGTACCTGCTTTGGACTTCGCACCATATCGGATAGAAGATCAAGCTCATCTGGAGCCTTATGAAGCAGGCGCGAGAAAAAGAAGGTAAAGAAACGGACAGGATCAGTCTGTGTCAACACCACGCTATTAGATTCCTTTTTATAGAAATTCATAGAGTCAACAACTGTTTGACCGATGCTTATGCCTCCTGTTTCAACAGCTGTGTAAGCATCAAAACCACTGCAAAGTGAATGATCAGCAAAATAGGCAACAGCAAGAGGATCATTGATGACGCATCCAATCATATGCTCCCATTCCCAATGAAAATCAAGGTAGAATTTCGTGATAGCCTCAACAAATGAGCCAGTTTTGCTGTCGAGACGCTTTAAATAAGAGATAAGATCTGGCGTAAGAACGATCTGTCTTGTCACATCGAGGCCAACCATGTGGATAAGGCGCTTTTGTCTGGCAGCTGTCTCATAGACAAGCGCAGCAGCATCAGGATCTGCCCAGTAGTTATACTCAGCAACAGGAGAACAATTGCCATGACTCTTAAAAGCACCGCCCATCGATACCAGTTCATCAATTGCAGCAAATGCTGCAGGATTTTTCTGGATGAGACGTGCAAGATTTGTCATCGGACCAAGTGCGATGACGCTGCAGTGCGTGTTAAGAATTGTTTCCTCAAGAAATGAGACGGCATCAGTGTGGAAAGAAAAGTTTTCCACTGGCTCAAGAAAGCTTTCACCTAAGCCATCAGCGCCGTGTGTGTCAAGCGCGTTTACATAGTCGCGCTTTAGTGGTGTGCGTTCACCAGTAAAAATTGGAATGTCAAGGCGATTCATTTGACGAAGCACCTTTGCAGCATTGCCTGCCCCCATTTCAGTCGGGGAATTTCCACAGACAATTGTGATTCCAAGCACCTCAATCTGATCGCAGGAGAGGGCAAGCATGATCGCAAGGCTGTCGTCGATGCCTGGATCACAGTCGATAATTACTTTTTTTCGCATAATAAGCTGTTCCTTTCTTTTGCGCAAAAGTCAGCAAAAAAAGCGCTGCCTTCGCACGAATTTGAACACCTCAAAAACTATAGCGAAAACAGCGCTCTTAAAAAAGAACGCTTCATCAGCCTAGTTTTTTATACTGGGAGGGTTTCGAACCAGTAGGCAAATAGCCTGTGCCCTATTATACTGACAAAGTTCGGATTTGTCCAGTTTTTTTGCAGCGATATTCACCGGGAGTCATTTTTGTATAGCGGCGAAAGACTTTAGCGAAATAATTGCCATTTGCAAAACCGTTTTTGACAGCAATGACTTCTATAGTGTCATTGCTTCCAAGAAGATCATTCATGGCAGACTGAATACGCATTCTATTTAAATATTGAACAGGAGCAATGCCCCATTCGCTGTGAAAAGAGCGGGACAGATGCTCAGAAGAAATATGGAGACGTTTTGCCACCTCATCAATACCGCCAATGGTTGCAAATTCCTTTTCCATTAAAAGAGCTGCCTGACTGGCAGTGCTTTCAGTGTGAAAAGCAGCTGGATGAAGAACATGACGAAGCAGTCCGCAGAGAAAGCCGTATAAAAATTCACCGCCCTCATATGGCTGCAAATGACCGCCGCTAATCATGCGTGTATGAAGAGCAAGCGCCTTTTGAATGCAGCTTGTCTGCGCGTCAATTGAAATAATACCGCCGCAGTGTTGCGTAAGCTTTTCAAAAAAAGGAAAAACAGCGCTTCCATCGAAATGAAGATAGAGAAAATCCCATGGTTTATCAGCTTTTTCAGGAAGATAATAGCAGCTTTTTTCGGGAATCACAGCAAAAAAGGCTGTGCCAGGAGTAAGAAAAATAGTTTTGCCATTAGATTTATAAGCGCCGCACCCAGACAGTGTATATTGAAAAAGATAACCGTGATAATTGGAGCGGCAGCTGTTATCAAAAAAGTAGTCTTCCTTATAGCGGCTTTCAATTCCGCCGTCAAGAAGAACCATTGGTTCATCTGGCAAACTTTCAAGATTTAATACACCAAATACGCCTTTTGTATAGCACATCAAAAAATTACCCTTTCATGTCAATATTGTATTCTTTTATTTTTATATAAAGTGATTATAATAAAAAGTAAGAAAATACACAATAGTAAGGAGGATATCATGAACAAGAATGATTATGCACCGATTGCACCTATGGGCTGGAACAGCTATGACTATTATGACACTACAGTAAATGAAGAGCAGGTAAGAGCAAATGCTGCTTACTTGGCAGAGCACTTAAAGGATGCCGGCTACGAGTATGTAGTAGTTGATATTGAGTGGTACGCAAAGAAGGCAGGCTCACAGAGAAATACTTACCAGTATATTCCATATTCTGATTTGGCAATTGACGAATATTCACGCTTACAGCCAGATCCAGAGCGTTTCCCATCATCGGCAGATGGCACGGGCTTTAAGGCACTTGCAGATTATGTACATAGCCTTGGCTTGAAGTTTGGTATTCACATCATGCGTGGTATTCCAAGAATTGCTGCACATACACATATGGCAGTAAAGAAAACTGACTGGACTGCAAACCAAATTGCTGATCCAAGCTCTATCTGTGGCTGGAATCCAGATATGTACGGAGTGAGAAATTGCGAGGCAGGACAGGCATATTATGATTCATTGCTTGAAATGTATGCTGAGTGGGGAGTTGATTTCATCAAATGTGATGATATTTGCAACACAAATATTTACCCGCACAATCCATATTCTGCATCTCATGAGGTTGAAATGCTTGCAAAGGCAATCAAAAAGTGTGGAAGAAGTGTTGTATTGTCTCTGTCACCGGGACCAGCACTTATCGAGAAGGCATGGCACTATGAGAACAATGCAAACATGTGGAGAATCACAGATGATTTCTGGGATGACTGGAAGCTTTTGAAAAACATGTTTGAACGCTGTGAGTTGTGGCAGAATCAGGTATCAAGAGGCAATTATCCAGATTGTGATATGCTTCCTATTGGAAAGCTGGGCAAAGGCTTTGGCGAAGAGCGTGACACACGTTTTACAAAGGACGAGCAGCGCACAATGATGACACTTTGGTGTCTGTTTGGTTCACCGCTTATGATCGGTGCAGAGCTGACAAAGCTTGACGAGTGGACACTTGGTCTTTTAACAAACAAAAAGGTGCTTTCAATGCTGACACCAGACTGCAAGCCGCACCAGATCGCAAGGGACGACAATCAGGCAGCATGGTCTGCACACAACGAAAAGACAGGTCAAACCTATGTTGCATTGTTTAACCTGTCTGAAGAAGTACAAATTGTAAATGCCGACATTGAAAGTATCATTGGGGTAGACGGCAGATGTCTATTCGAGCCAGACGCAGGACTTTCCTTAGAAGAGCTGTGGACAGGCAAGGTAGACAGCGCAGAAACAGCAGTAAGTGCAGAGCTAGCACCGCATAGCTGTGTTGTATATGAGGTAAAGTAATAAAATAGTGGTAATTAGAGAGAAGCGATATCATCAGCAAGCTCTTGCAGCGGCTTAGCATCCCAATCTTCCTTTACCATGAAAAGTGCATGATACAGGCGAGGAATGGTTCCTTCAGGAACCTCCTCGCTTTTTGTCTGCATTAATTTTTCGGCGAGTGCTTGGGCATTTTCCAAGATGGAAAGCTTTGCTTCGCGTATCTCATCAGGTGCATTCCATAGAAGTGACATATCATAATTATCAGTGTTGCCGCAGCGTGCCGTGCAGGTCGCGCAGCCTGGAGAGATGATCGCTTTTTCTTCATTTATGCGGCGGATCATGGCAGCGAGTGTTTGCTCATTTGCGCTTTTGTTTGCAGACACGCGAAGAGCTGTAAAAATAAGACGGTCGGTGTCATCAGTCTTTGGATTGTTGGCACATGTACGGGCGAGGCCGATCACTGCGCCAAGCAGTTCATTGTGCAGTGGTGTATTTGTACAAGACATAATTTAATTAGATCCTTTCTGTGCGAATTATTTCACCCTGTGGGGAAATAGTGGTAATCGTGCATGGAATTTGCTTGCCAGAGGCAGCGATTGCGTTTGCTACAGCTTTTGACAGTCCGCCGCAGCACGGAACCATCATGCGCACCAGATGAATGCTTTTAATTTCATTTGATGTAAAAATTTCAGTCAGCTTTTCACTATAGTCACCGTCATCAAGTTTTGGACATCCAATTAAAGTGATTCGTCCTTTAATGAAATCCTCATGGAAACGGCTGTAAGAATAAGCTGTACAGTCAGCAGCAATTAAAAGATCGGCATCATTAAAATAAGGAGCATTTACAGGAACAAGCTTAATCTGAATAGGCCACTGGGACAGGGCAGATGAACCGACAGCATCCAGATCGCGTGAAGCAGAGCTCGGGCAGGCATGAGTCGGAGCCTGCTGTGTAAAAGATTGAGCGCGAGAACCAGGACAGCCGGTGTGAATTGGCGCATCAGTTAATTTCAGCCCAGAGATAATGGAGGAAGTGGCAGCAGCTGGTGTTTTCGCAGCTTTTTCTAGCTTAGCAGCTTCCACAGCAGCCGCATCATATGCAGGCGCCTCACGTGTCACAAACGAAATCGCGTCCGCAGGACATGCTGGAAGACAGTCGCCAAGACCATCACAGTAATCCTCCCTCATCAGCTTTGCTTTTCCATTAACCATCGCAATCGCACCCTCGTGGCAGGCATCTGCACAAAGGCCACAGCCAATGCATTTTTTCTCATCGATATGTATAATCTGTCTAACCATAACAATTCTCCAATCTTAGGTTTTTTACACACTTATAGTACCCAGAAAAAGGACTTTTTGCAATGGTATTTTTTGTACTTCTATGCTACAATGATCTAAGCAAAACAGAAAGGTGGATGCGAAAATGGATTATCAGAAATGGGCGCAGGAGGTTGCGCAGAAAATCAAGATAAAGGAGCTTGAGGTTGCAAAACGAAACCGTGGAAAAATTCCATACACGGCAGAAAATGGTGCGTGGAATGATTGCTCTGGTGAAAAAATCGGCTGGTGGACAAATGGCTTCTGGGGCGGCATGATGTGGCAGCTCTACAAGGCAACTGGAGAGGAAATTTACCGTGAAAATGCAGAGGAGACTGAGGAAAAGCTGGATGCGGCGCTGAATAATTACTGGGTTATGGATCATGACAGCGGATTTCGCTGGCTGCCGACGTCTGTTGCCAAGTATCGTCTGACTGGTGACAAAAAGTCCGAAAACAGAGCTCTGATGGCTGCGTCTAACCTGGCAGGACGCTTTAATCCAGCAGGAAACTTTATTGTTGCATGGAATGGAAATGTTGATCCGAGAAGAAATGGATGGGCAATAATTGACTGTACAATGAATCTTCCGCTTTTATATTGGGCGTATGATCAGACAGGAGATCCGAGATATTACCACATCGCAACAAAGCATGCAGATACTGCAATTAAGGCATTTATCCGCGAGGATGGCTCTGCGAGACATATTGTTGAGTTTGACCCGGTAACAGGTGACATTAACCGCTCCTACGGTGGTCAGGGCTATGCGAAGGGTTCTTCCTGGACAAGAGGTCAGAGCTGGGCGTTGTATGGCTTTACTTTAAGTTTTCTTCATACAAAGAAGGAGCGCTATCTGGATACTGCAGAGAAGGTAGCAGATTACTTTATTTCCTGTATTCCAGAGAGCGGCTTGATTCCGGTTGATTTTCGTCAGCCGTTTGACTGCAGCTGGGAGGATGATATCGCAGCAAGCGTGGCAGCGTGTGGTCTGATTGAGCTGTCTAAGGTGGCAAAAGAGTGGAAAAAGAAAACTTATCTGGATGCAGCAGTTCGCATGTTAAAGGCGCTTGACGAAAAGAGCTGCAGCTATGATATAAAGACAGACTATTTGCTAGAACGCTGCACTGCAGCTTACGGTGATGAGAAACATAACTTCCCGATTGTATACGGTGATTATTATTATATAGAAGCAATTTGGAAGCTGACAGGAGAAGAATTGTTTATCTGGTAAAAATAAAAATGGGAGGAAAATAATCATGGCATTTGTACCAAAAACATTGGATTACACAGTAAGCCCATATACGGGACTGACACGTCAGTCTTGGATTGAGGCAGGAACGTATCTCTTAGAGGGCGTATTTCAAAATATTGCTCACTTTGAGGATCCAGTTGTTATGCCTCGAAAAGAGACAAAGGTAACTTACCCGCACAGCGCTGACGCTGTATGGGAGTTTAAGGCAGAGTATTTTGAGGGACTTGCACGTTCCTTCTTTATCGCAGCACCGCTGATTCATGACAATCCAGACCTGAATCTGTGCGGTTATTCCATTCGTGATTATTATAAGTCACATGTACTTCGCGCATGTACAAAGGGTGATCCGGTATCGGTAGGCCGCTATGAGGAGCTTCAGGAGATGGCTGGCGATTACAACAGAGCTTTTCAGCAGACAGTAGAGACATGTGCACTTGTCATTTGTCTGTGGGTTTGCAAGGAGGAGATCTGGGATACGTACACAAAGGAAGAAAAGGATGTAATTGCTGAATTTTTAAGAGGTTATGCAGATGGAAATACAGTTCCGCAGAACTGGCGTCTGTTTAACATGCTCGATATGGCTTTTCTTGATATGGAAGGCTACGAGATTGATGAAGAGATCATGCTTGATCATGCACAGAGCATTCTTGCCTACTATGCAGGCGATGGATGGTACAGAGACGGTCATTCATTTGACTATTATTCCTGTTGGGCATTTAATGTTTATGCACCAATATGGAATTTGTGGTATGGCTATGAGAAGCAGCCGTATATCGCAGCAAAGTTTGAGGAGCACTCCAATAAATTGATGGAAACATATGCGGATTTCTTTGACCGTGATGGCTTCACCAATATGTGGGGCAGAAGCAATATTTACCGTAACGCAGCAACAAGCGCTTTTGACGGCAACTTAATGCTTCATAACAGCACAGCCGATCCAGGCTGGCAAGACGTATTTCTTCTGGCTCTTTGCTTCAGTTTATGACAAGAGATGACTTCTTATTTAAGGGTGTTCCAACACTTGGATTTTATGGTCAGTTTACACCTCTTGTTCAGGGCTACTCATGTGCAGAATCTCCATTCTGGCTTGGCAAGGCATTTCTTTGTCTGCATCTGCCGGCAGATCATCCATTCTGGACAGCAACAGAAAATAATGGTACTTGGGAGACACTTGGAAGCAAAGGCACCAAGGTTACATCATTAAACGGACCGGCACTTTGCTTCTCAAATCATCAGGCAAATGGTGAGACTATTCTTCGTACTGGAAAAGTAGTAAAGAATAAAAAAGATGAGCATGGCATGTGGAACTATTCAAAGCTTTGCTTTAACACCAAGTATCCGTGGGAGTCAGCTGTTGCACAAGATATCGAAGCACAGCAGTATGTTCTTTATGATGGTGTTTCAGATGAAATTAAAAAGGGCAATGTAACATATTGGCACGGTCTTAAAAATGATGTGTTATATCGCCGTCAGTTCTTTAACTATGATTTAGAGAATGAGTGTCACTGGATTCAGGCAATTAATCTGGCTGATTTTACAGTGCCTTATGGTGTTATTCGTGCAGACAAGCTTCGTTTGTTTAGCTGTCCAATTCGCCTGACACTTGGCTCTTATGGTTTCCCGGACAATGGAACACAGATCATCGAAAAGACTGCAGATGGTGCAAAGGCAATTATCTTAAAGGGTCATGATCATACCGGAAGAGAAAAGCAGATGGCAATGACGATTTATGATGGATGGGATGAGCTGGAGATTGTTAAGAGCACAGGAACAAATCCAGATTCAGAAAACTCTATCGTGATTTATGCAAAAACTGCAAGAGAAAAGAAATATGGCTATCAGCGTATGTACTTATTTCACAGGTTATCACAAAGGAAAGTCTTGAGGATTTCACAGACGATGAGATTTTCCCAATTGAAAAAGTACATTATACAGATACAAAGAAGTGCGGAGCTACGGCCCTGTAACCATTACACTAAAGGATGGAACAACACGCACTATTGATTTTGAAGGTATTGAGGGACAGCTGATTAGATAACGAGTGTAACCCGGAAGTCTACGAAGGCGTCTCGGCGAAGAACATTCGCCGAGGCGTTTTCATGGAAAATGTGTAATAGAAAGAAGGCATAAAAATGCGTTTTTATACAGGAAAATTAGAAGGAACACAGCTGCTTTTTGCTGGCTTTGAGAAAGATCCTTTTTTATATAGAATAGAAGATTATGGAATGAAATTTTCTGATATGACTGAGCTTGTGTGCACGATTACTGATGAGCAAAAGGATAGGCTTTTAAATGAGAGAGAGGGTAAGCGTGCCTATGCGTTAGATGAAATTCAGATTTTAGCACCGATTGTGCGTCCGAGACAGGATGTGGTGTGTCTTGGAATCAATTATTCTGAGCATGCAAAGGAAGCAAGTGCATTTTCTAAAGAAGCATTTACAAAGGACAAGCCATACACTATTTATTTTTCAAAGCGTGTAAGTGAGGCTGCTGGAGATAAGGAGACGATTCCAGCTATAAAGGCTTAGTGGACAGTTTGGACTATGAGGCAGAGCTTGGCGTTGTGCTTGGCAGGGATGCAAAGGGCGTAAAGGCAGAGGATGCAGAGAAATTCATCTTTGGCTATACGATCATTAATGATTTCAGTGCGCGCAATTTGCAGACACGTCATAAGCAGTGGTATCTTGGAAAGAGCCTTGACAAGCTGACTTCCATTGGCCCATGTATCGTGACAAAGGATGAGATCGGCAATGTTGCAGATCTTGGAATCAGAAGCTATGTAAACGGTGAGCTTCGCCAAAACAGTAACACAGGATTCATGATTCAGACAATCGGTGGTGCAGTTGAAGAATTGAGCGAGGGAATGACGCTTCTTGCAGGAACATTGATTGCGACAGGAACACCTGCTGGTGTGGGAATGGGCTTTAATCCACCGAAATTTTTAAAGACAGGAGATAAAGTGATCTGCGAGATAGACAAGATCGGACGTCTTGAAAATATAATTGGAGAATGAATTATTGACAGAAAAAGAAGACATAATTAGAAAAAAGATTTTATGAAAAACAACAAAAAATATGAAATAGATATGACAAATGGCACGATCATGGACAAGCTCATTACATTTTCGCTGCCACTTATGCTGTCAGGCATTTTACAGCTGATGTTTAATGCTGTGGATATTATCGTGGTGGGACAATTCAGCGGCAGCCGACCGTTAGCAGCAGTCGGCTCAACGAGTGCGCTGATAAATTTGTTTACTAACTTTTTTATCGGTATTTCACTTGGAACTAATGTGCTGGCTGCACGTTTTTTTGCTTCTGGCAAGATAAAGGAAATGTCTGATACAGTCCATACTTCAATTCTTTTTGCTGCAATAAGCGGTGTTGTGATGATGATTGTAGGACTTTTATTTTCGCGTTTTGCACTTGACTGATGGAAACACCTGATGAGGTCATTGATATGGCTGCACTTTATTTGAAAATCTATTTTGTCGGTGTGCCATTTTTTATGCTTTATAATTACGGTGCAGCTGTGCTTCGAGCCGTCGGAGATACAAGACGTCCACTAGTCTTTTTAGTGATATCAGGTGCAGTCAATGCCATTTTAAATATGGTATTAGTTATTTTATTTCATCTTGACGTAGAGGGAGTTGCAATTGCAACAGTGATTTCCCAGATGATTTCCTGTGTTCTTGTACTTCGCTGCCTTTGCAAAACAGATGCATGCTATCAGCTTCATTTTTCAAAGCTGTCAATAAATGGAAAATATTTACGGCAGATTTTTCAAGTTGGAGTGCCAGCAGGAATACAGAGTACCGTAATTAATTTCTCTAATGTACTGCTGCAGTCATCCGTCAACTCATTTGGCTCAATTGCGATGGCAGGCTATACGGCAGCCAACAATTTGCTGGATTTTTATATACCTCAATCAATTCTGTCACACAGGCGTGCATGAGCTTTACCAGCCAGAATTATGGAGTTAAAAAGACAAAGCGAATGGATCGTGTCCTAATTGACTGCATCATTTTGTCAATTCTCATAGCAACAGTCATGGGCGGTGCATTTTATGTTTTTGGACCGCAGATATTAAGTGTCTACAATAAAGAGCCGGATGTAATTAAAAGTGGAATGGAAATCCTTTCATTTACAACGCTGACATATTTTTTATGCGGAATAATGGATCTTTTTCCAGGCGCGATGCGTGGAATGGGTCGCTCAGGCGTGCCAATGATCCTATCAATCATCGGAACAGTCGGCACCAGAATCTTCTGGATTTATGTTGTCTTTCCAAGAAACCGCGCACTTGACGTATTGTTTATCTCATATCCGGTATCATGGGGACTCACAATAGCAATGCAGGTATGCTGCTTTATACTTGTCAGAAGAAAAGTCCATAGAGAGATACAATAATATTTAACTAGGACTTTACATTATTTTTGCAATTCACGGGTTGAAAAACAGAAAGTGAGAGATTATAATAAGGAGTTGTGAAAGCAAACTAATTTTGCTTGTAAATTAGAAATAACGGAGGTGAAGTTTTATGGATGGTTGCGATAGTATAGGGCGAAGTAGAAACTGTAGTGTGAATGATTGCGATACAGCGAAAAGCCGCAGTATGCTGCAATTATCCAAAAACTGATCGTTTTGTATTGCTGTTTGCACTGCAGACACTTTGTCCTTTTTTATCACAATAAATTAATTGGATAAATAAGGAGGCAAAACAATGAAAACATTTAATGACAGCAAAAGCCAGCATCTTGAAGAGCTGGAAGCGCTCATCTCCAGTTCATTAAGTGAGAAAGAGCTGGAAGATCGCCTGTCAGATTATCATGACAATGATATTGCTGAGATTTTGGAAAAGCTGACGCCTCAGGAGAGACTGCGTTTGTATCGCATCCTTGGTGTAGACCGTACTGCTGAGATTTTTGCATATCTTGATGATGCAGGTCCGTACATGGAAGAGCTTTCACTAGAGAAGGCTGCAAATGTTGTATCTCACATGGACTCTGATGATGCCGTTGATGTTCTCGAGGATATGGACGAGTCGAGAAAGGCCGAGATCGTTAAACGTTTGGATCATGAGACATCAGAGGATGTCAAGCTGCTGTGGTCATATGACGATGATGAGATCGGAAGCTGCATGACCACAAATTATATCTGTATTCACAATGACTTAACTATTCGTCAGGCAATGAGAGAGCTGATTCGTCAGGCTGGCGAAAACGATAATATTTCTACCATTTATGTTGTGGATGAACAGGATAAATATTATGGTGCAATTGACCTTAAGGATTTGATTGTTGCAAGAGATACTGATACGCTTGAAAGCATTATCAGTCGTTCCTATCCGTATTTGCTAGATAACGAAAAGACAGATGACTGTGTCGACCGTATTAAGGAATATGCAGAGGATTCACTGCCTGTTTTGACACAGGAAGGAAAAATCGCCGGTATCATTACTTCTTCTGACGTAGTAGAGATGGTCGATGATGCAATGGGCGACGATTATGCAAAGCTCGGTGGTTTGACTGCAGAGGAAGATTTAAATGAAACAACAGTCGAGAGTATGAAAAAAAGACTCCCATGGCTTGTTGCATTGTTATTTTTAGGAATGCTTGTTTCTTCTGTAGTCGGTATGTTTGAAGCCGTTGTAGCTGTCTTACCAGTTGTCATTTGTTTTCAGTCCATGGTACTTGATATGGCAGGTAATGTCGGAACACAGTCACTTGCTGTTACTATCCGTGTACTTATGGATGAGAATTTAAAAGCAAAGCAAAAGCTTGGTCTAATTTTAAAGGAAGCAAGAATTGGTTTAGCGAATGGTCTTGTGCTTGGTGTGATGACACTTGCTGTACTTGGCATATACATTCATTTCTTTAAGGGTTATGATTGGGGACATGCATTTTTGATAGCAGCCTGCGTTGGCGGTGCGCTCATTACAGCTATGGTAATTTCAAGTATCGTAGGAACAGTTATTCCGATGTTCTTTCATAAAATTCACGTCGATCCGGCCGTTGCGTCAGGACCACTTATCACCACTGTCAATGACCTTGTTGCAGTTATAACGTATTATGGATTATCACTTATCATTTAATTGACATGTTCCATATTGTGGGTAGAGTCACTAG
>ENA-OQAZ01001188-OQAZ01001188.1-human-gut-metagenome-genome-assembly--contig:-NODE-1188-length-12980-cov-2.098576_pt1 | contig 12980 bp, 14 predicted proteins | sample MGYA00242737_ERZ504531 | MGnify/ENA primary metagenome ERZ504531 (study PRJEB26092, sample SAMD00036244) | human gut metagenome | host: Homo sapiens | study: EMG produced TPA metagenomics assembly of...
TTTATTTTTTTATTATCTTGTTTATCTTTGTAAACCACTTTTCCGTCGCAGATCGTCACTTTGACTTTGCCTCGTACGGTCCTGCCGTGGAACGGTGTGTTGCGTCCTTTGGATGCGAAGGTATTTTTATCGATCACATACTCTTCGTTCGGATCAATGATGACCACATCGGCGATCTTGCCTTCCGCAAGGGAACCTTTGTCCAGTCCCAGGATCTTTGCCGGATTGTAGCTCATCTTTTCTGCCATCTGCATCGGTGTGAGGTACTCTTTTTCTACCAGCTCACTGATGGTAAGCGGAACAGCTGTCTCAAGTCCGACAATACCAAACGGTGCTGCCGTAAAGGAACGTCTCTTTTCCTCTTCACTGTGCGGTGCATGGTCGGTTGCGATCACATCCATAATGTCATCTCGCAGACCTCGTTTTAATGCCTCTACGTCTTTTTTCGTACGCAGCGGCGGATTCATTTTATAGTTTGCATCGCCGGCATCGACATCTTTGGATGTCAGTGTAAAATGGTGCGGGCATACTTCAGCAGTCACATTTATCCCGTGTTTCTTTGCCTGTCTGACGATTTCCACACTTCCGTAAGTGGAGCAGTGGCACAGATGCAGGTGTGCTCCCGTCTCTCCTGCCAGCATCACATCCCGCACGGCGATGATATCCTCGACCGCATTGCTGATACCGCGAAGTCCCTGTTTGCGGATATATTCATCATCATTTGCCACACCACCGTCCATCAGGTCGATGTCCTCACAGTGTGCCATGACCGGAACGCCGCATTCTGCCGCAATCTTCATCGCTTCTTTGCAGAGCAGGGAATCCATAACGGATCTGCCGTCTTCACTGATCGCCGGTGAACCTTCTGCTACCATGGAGTCGATATCGGCAAGTTCTTTTCCCTTCTGCCCTTTCGTAATAGCACCGGCCTGCAGTACGTGGATCGGTGCCATCGCTTTTGCCTTGTTGTGTACATAACGGATATTAAGTCTGTCATCTGTTACCGGCTTTGTATTAGGCATCGCCAGCACGGTGGTAAATCCTCCGTGTGCCGCTGCAGCTGCTCCTGTCTCAACCGTCTCCTTGTACGTCTGTCCCGGATCCCTCAAGTGAACATGCAGGTCAATCAGGCCCGGCATAACGTAGCAGCCTTCTGCATCGATCACTTCTTCTGCCTCTTCCTTGATCTCCTGGTCTACCTTTACAATCTTATCCTCCTCGATCAGGATATCGTACCGGCCATCTTTTCTGGTGTCCGGATCAATCACTCTGCCGTTTTTTATCAGTATACTCATCTTTTGGATTCCTTTCTGTAAAACATCCCAAGGCATGCCATGCACACCCAGCATTTTCTTCTATCATTCTACCATACCAGAGTAAATGCCGCAAACCTTTTTTCGTCTCCTTGATTTTTACAAATGCAGATGCTATGATAAGTTTTAAAGAACAGCTGCCGGATTTTGCCGGCAGATACCACGGAGGTAGCTTTATGACTGTAAAACCGCCAGATTTCGGTGGAAAACCGTACCGCTCGCTGGATTATCATCTACGGAACCGTTACGGTGAAAAGATTTACAAAGTCTCTTTAGACGGCGGCATGACCTGTCCGAACCGCGACGGCACGCTCGGAAAGTGCGGCTGTATTTTCTGCAGTGAGGGCGGAAGCGTGATTTTGCCGGTGACAGGACACACCCGGTTCATCAGCAGATTGAGGAACAGAAGACTCGCCTTTCCCCGAAATTTCCGGCAACGCATTTTATTGCCTATTTTCAGGCCTACACCAATACTTACGCTCCGCTTTCATATCTGGAGCGTATTTTTACAGAGGCGATTGAACACGAAGACATCGTCGGACTTTCGATCGGCACAAGACCGGACTGCCTGCCGGACGAGACGCTGGATCTGTTATCGGAGCTGAATAAAAAGAAACCGGTCACGGTAGAGCTTGGGCTTCAGACGATCCATGAACGAACAGCCGCTTTTATCCGCAGAGGCTATAAACTTTCCTGTTTTGAAGATGCACTTGAAAAACTGCAGGAACGTAAATTAGAGACGGTCGTTCATACGATTCTTGGTCTTCCGGGCGAAACTACAGAAGATATCCTGGAGACCATGCGTTACTTAAATGCACACCACATTGACGGCATCAAGCTGCAGCTGCTCCATGTGCTGAAACACACCGATCTGGCAGATTATTATAGGCAGACCGGATTTCACATTTTATCAGAAGATGAATACGTTGATCTTGTGATCCGCTGCCTGGAAATGCTCTCGCCGGATATCACGATCCACCGCCTGACCGGGGACGGTCCGAGCGATCTGCTGATCGCACCGCTCTGGAGCTTAAAAAAACGCAGCGTCCTCAACCATATCCACCACGAACTGAAAGTCCGTGATACCTGGCAGGGACGTCTGTTTACCGAATAAAAGTAAAGCGGACACAGTTGAGACCCGACACGCTTTTGCAGAGATTTTTTACATAAGGAGGCATTTTATGGCTGAACCATTTACGCTTTATAAATTAATCATCTTATATATGCTTGACCGCGTGGATTTTCCGCTTACAAACAGCCAGATTTCCAGTTTTTTGCTTGACCGCGGCTACACAAACTATTTCACGCTGCAGCAGGCTTTTTCAGAACTGGAAGAGGCCAATCTTGTTAAGCCACAGACCATCCGCAATACCACACAGTTTCAGCTGACAAAGAGCGGACGCGAGGCACTTGGCTATTTCTGTGACCGCATCCCGAATGCAATCCAGGAGGAAGCCGATCAGTATCTTCAGGAACACAAGATTGAGCTGCGAAATGAGGTTTCGGTCACGGCGGATTATTACCGTACCACGGCAAAAGAATATGCCGTACACTGTGTCATAAAAGAAAAAGAGTCCGATCTGATCGACCTGACTCTTACGGTTCCGGACAAAAAACAGGCAGAAGCTATGTGCAAGTCCTGGAAAACAAATGCGAAATGGTCTACCAGTTTCTGATGACACAGCTCTCCTGAACACCGGGCAGAATTGAAGTTCGAAGTACAGAACCATTCTGCCTTGCATTTTATTCTTCATGCAGCCAGTCAGATGCTTCCTGATCTGCTGCTCATATCCGCTGTCACTTGGCTCATAAAACTTCACTTCACCGAGTTCATACGGCAGATAACGCTGCTTTGAGAAATGTTTCGGGAAATCGTGGCATATTCATAACCAATGCCCTCCCCAGCTTCCCTGCTCCGCCATAATGTGCATCCTGCAGATACGGCGGCACGGAAGCTTTTTTATTTTTCACCGATTCCATTGCCGAAAAGATCGCATTCGTTGCTGCATTGCTCTTCGGAGCACATGCCACATAGATTGCTGCCTGAGAAAGGATCAGCTGCGACTCCGGCATACCGACACGCTCGACAGCCTGTGCCGCCGCAACTGCACCTGAAGTGCCTGCGGATCTGCATTGCCGACATCTTCGGATGCACAGATCATGATCCTTCTGGCGATAAAGGTCACACTTTCTCCGGCATAGAGCATTCTTGCCAGATAATAAACTGCCGCATCCGGATCTGATCCCCGCATACTCTTGATAAAAGCAGAGATCGTATCGTAGTGATTATCTCCCGCCTTATCGTAGCGGATCACACGTTTCTGGATACACTCTGATGCCACGTCGATCGTAAAGTGGATTTTCCCGTCTGCAGAACGCTCCGTTGTCAGCACACCAAGCTCTACAGCATTGAGTGCAGACTGGCATCGCGTCTGCCGCTTCTGCCAGAAAATCTGCCGCTTCCTCATCCATACAGACATCATATGCCCCCATACCGCGTTCGCTGTCCGTGACCGCACGCAGAATCAGTTTTTTGATATCTTCTTTTTCAAGCGGTTTCAGTTCAAAAACTTTGGATCTGGAAAGCAAAGCACCGTTGACTTCAAAATAAGGATTCTCCGTTGTCGCCCCGATCAGCACCAGTGTCCCGTCCTCAACAAACGGAAGTAAATAGTCCTGCTGCCCTTTGTTAAAACGATGGATCTCATCTACAAACAGAATCGTCCTCTTTCCGTACATGCCCATCCGCTGTTTTGCCTCGGCAACGACTTCTTCCATATCTTTTTTACCTGCACCGTAGCATTGATCTGCGTAAAAGCCGCACTCGTTGTGCCGGCGATCACTTTTGCGATCGTTGTCTTTCCGGTTCCCGGCGGTCCGTAAAAAATAACGGAACTGAGTTTATCTGCTTTGATCGCCCGGTAAAGCAGTTTATCTTTTGCCAGAATATGCTGCTGTCCGACAATCTCATCCAATGTCCTGGGCCGTATCCTGGAAGCAAGCGGTGCTTCACTCTCCATTTTCGTTTCTCTCATATAATCAAATAAATCCAAAGTTCTTCCTCCCCTCCTGTGTTTCTTTTTCGTTTGAAAGATACCGCACAAGTAACTCCGTCACAAAGTAACTTTCTATGACATCCTGTCATTCCAGTACAAGCTTATCTGCTGTTACAAATGTATAGCCCTGCTCCTTTAACAGATCTACGATCCGAAGTGCCGCTTCCACCGAAGCTTCATAGCGGTCATGCAGCAGGATAATGGCATTTTCTTTTGCCTCAGACATCACTTTTTCTACGATCTGATCCGCATTTTCTGTTTTCCAGTCCAGCGGATCGATGGTCCAGAGCACCGGAAACATCCCAAAACCGCACTCCAGGTTTTGTTCCATGCCCCAAAAGGAGGTCTGATATATTCGGTGTCATAGCCGACAATGCTTCTGACCAGCTCACTCGTTTTTGTAATCTCTTCACATGCCTGTTTATCCGACATTTTTGTAACGTCCACATGGGACCAGGTATGGTTTCCGATCAGATGTCCATCTTCTGCCATCTGCTTTACCAATCTTCATTTCCTTCGATATTTTCCCCGATCAGAAAAAAGGTTGCCTTTACGCCTCGTTTTCGCAGACCGTCCAGCAGCTTTTTCGTATAGACCGGATGTGGTCCGTCGTCGAAAGTCAGGGCAATCTCAGGCGGAATATCCGCTGATGCCGGAAGTGATCTTTCACACCAGCGGATATATTCCACACTGCCGATTCCGATTCCGGCAAGCAGTACAAACAGATAGATGTGAAAAAGCATGTTTTTCCAGTTTCTGTATAAAAAATCCTTTCACCGGATTTCGCCCTTTCCGTTTCTTTCATGCTATCCTATGTCTGCCGGAATCCTTCTATGCTATGTTTTATGATCTTACTTTGCCTGCCGCAATGCCTCCTTTTGCCAGCAGCTTGCTGTAAGCTTTCTTTTTGTTCTTCGGCACTTTTACGGTTACTTTTTTCGAAACGCCCTTAAATGCCGCCTTTTCTACTTTCTTCAGAGATTTTACTTTCTTCAGGCTGATGTTCTTTAACTTTTTATCGCCTTTGAATGCATTTTTGCTGATGGTCTGCAGTTTGCTGCCGTTCACGGTAACTTTCGTCAAGTTTTTGCAGTTTTCAAATGCACTTCTGCCAATCTTTTTCACATTGCCTCCGATGAGCACGGAAGTCATCTTTTTATTGCCCTTAAAGGCGTTTGCCGCAATACTGGTCACTTTGTAAGTCTTACCATTTGCTTTGATCGATGCAGAAATTTTTACGGCTTTCTTTGTTTTGCCTTTGCTGCCATGCTCTTTACTTCCACGGTGTCATTTCCGGTGATCGTGTAGTTGAACACTCCGGCTGCATCTGCGATCACATCTCCGATCTTTCCGGCAGAACCAGAAGTGTTCTGGTCGGATTTGTTGTCCTTTGGTTTTTCGGTCTGATTTGGCTTTTCGGTCTGATCCGGTTTCTCCGTCTGGTTCGGTTTTTCTGTCTCAGTCGGTTTTTCTGTTTCAGTCGGCTTGTCTTCTCCTGTTTTTTCCGGAACGGTCAGTCTGATCTGTGCCGCACTGCTGAAACATTTCCTGCCTGTTCGGAAGTTGCATCCTTTACGACAAATTTCACATATTTTGCAGTAACTGGTCTGTCAAAAGAAACCAGTTTCCAGGAAGTGTCTGCCGTCCAGTTTCCTTCTGCCGCTTTTGTATAATCCTCGCCGTCCATACTGGTGTAGATCTCGTAAGCTTTGATGATACCGTTAAGACCTCCGCCCTGTCTTGGCTGATAACGAAGTCCGCCAAGTCTGACTGCCTCTTCCATTGTAAAAATCAGATAATGTTTCTCGTAGGAAGCCATGTCGCTGCATTTGTGTAGTTGGTATGCCAGATTTGTATCGGAACTTCCATCCAGGACATTGGCTGCTGCACCGTTCTCCTGGCTTGTCTCTTCCGAACCTGCTGTTACAGTCACTTTTCCGGTGTAATCGTTTGCACCATTTGCTGCCGGATCTTTGGAACTGTAATTTTTCAGGATATCTTCTCCGAGTTCTTTTAAGTTTTTGCCGGATGCCTCTGTCGTGTATTCTGTGTGACTTCTTGCAAATGCCCACTCAAAAGCAAACCAGTTGATATTCTGTGTGCTTTCGCCTTTCAGTTCTGCCTTTTTCTGATTGATCCACATCGTCCAACGCTTTTTGTAGAAGTCCTGTGTAAGACCTGCCCACTGACGGTTGGAGTAGTCTTTCAGTCCGCCGCTCTCTGCCTGCGGATAAGAAGCCCAGGTAGTTACCAGCGATTTCGCATTCAGTTCGTAGATATCTTTTGTGAAGTCATCGTCACCCTCTGCCAGTTTCTTCGCCTGTTCTGTCCAGGTTCCGAACAGGAATTCTTTTCTGGTTCCGAGCACTTCTTCCACTTTGTCGATCAGGCTTAAAAACTGATCAGATGCCTCGTTAAATTTCGCAAGATCACCGGACCGATAAGCACTTACCATCTCTCTGTGATATTTCTGGGAAGAGTTTGACAGTACCTGTTTGAGAATATCTGCCAGATCATAGAGATAACCGTCGCTCTTTTTCAGGGTATCGTAATCTTCAAGCAGCAGCTCTGCTGCTTTTTCCAGCTCTTCCATATCGTAGCCGATCACTGCATTTCCCCAGGTTGATGCCGCACCGATACTCTCTGCCGGGCGTGCATTGATGTAGGACTCCGGTGCACCCTGACCACGCATGTTCAGTGATGCCTTGTAAACGGTGTTTTCGAGGATCTTCATTGCCTCATACGCAGATTCACTCTTGGCTCCGTAACGTCTTGTCACATAATCTTTGAGCCACTGGTCGGTGTCGATCTCTGTCAGCGTTTTTGTTGCATCGTCACACCATACCGTTTCAAATAATAAATCATAAAGGACCGGGTTGTTCTGAGAACCTTCCGGCGTAATACCGATACCGGTCAGCATTTCACTGTTGTTTGCCGCATCGACAACACCGCTGACAATATTGTCCATATGTCCATGCAGTCCCATACGTCCGCCGAAGTTGTTCAGCATACAGTAAACCCAAGGTGTCTTCTGAAACTCTTTTCCGCCGGAGTAACTGCTGTCGTTCCAGTGTGTGTCCTTCTCTGCATAAAGATCAAGCACAAGTGCGTGCTCTTTTCTTCCGTTCAGTCCGTTTATCAGTCCGGCACTCGGGTTGCCCTGCCATGCCTGGATCACCCAGACTGCATCCTTGTCAAACTCCAGCATGGAATTTAACACTTCTGAACTTACATCACTTGTGGACATGTCACCGGTATTTCCGCCCTCATGGAATGGGTCTGTCGCATAATAATGTGTTGCATCTCCATAAACATTTTTCTGACACTCATAAAATAATTTTGCATATTTATCGTATGCCGCTGTGGTGGTACGCAGCATGTACGGACGCTGGAAGGAGCACCAGGTTCCCTGTGGGATCACATCGTTGCCTGTCAGTGCATACGCTCCTTTTGCCTTGCTCTGCACATCAACCGGAACCATGCCGCTGTATCCCTGAAGGATCGGCTGCATGCCGAGTTTCCGCATGATCAGCTGGTTCTTTCTTGCAAGCTCCGTTCTCTTGGTAAACCAGGAGTCATGGACCGGTCCGCCGTATCCGGAAAGGTTTGCCATATATGCCCATGCATAGTAGGCAGGTCCTGCGATATAATCTTTGATCTCTTCATGCGTATAGCCAAGTGCACTTAAAAATTCTCTCCAGACTTCTTCCTGTCCGGTGATATCCAGAACGATGTTGACACCATTGAGTGCCAGCCAGTCAAGTTCTTTTCTCCACTCATCCTCGCCCCAGAATGCCATCGAGTAGGACATCGTACAGTAGTTGTACGCATAACGCAGTGCCACTTTGCACTCTTTATGTACTTTTGATCCGACTTTTACAATACTTTTTGGCATCGTTACCTGGTCACCGACCTGGCTGATGCTCACCTTGCAGTAATATTTCAGATAATAGTTCAGGCCGTTTGCGATCGTCACACCGCTGTTGCCGGTGATCTTCACTTTACCGTTCACATCTTCGATCTCATAATAATCGGCTGCACCTTCTGCCTTGTCTTTTACTTCAAAGGTAAACCAGTTTTTGTACTGCTTACCAAGGTTACGGCTGACAATACCATAAACTTCATCGATCGTATCCTGCGTGGTAACTTCTGTATTGTATGCGGATTCTACATAGGAAACCGGTGCCTGAAATGCGGCTTTTTTTTGCTTCCCCGCTCTTTGTTCCGAGGATACGAACTTCATTCAGCACGGCTTTGGAACTTGCAGAATTGTAGGAAAGCAGGATACGCACACTGCTTGCTTTCTTTCCTTCTGCCTGATAAACCTCTCCTCCATCCGGACAGGCATCGGTGCCGGTTTTTTCCGCAAGTTTGCTGTAATTCTGACCATCGTTGCTGTAGTACAGCGAATACTGGGAATAGCCGTTTTTCGGGGTGTAAACTTCAATCCTTGACAGATCATACTCTGCTCCGAGATCAAAATCCACATATGCCGGATACTGGTCTGCACTCCAGGTATTGCTTAAATTTCCGTCAACAATGCGGTTCAGGGTCTCCTGACTGTAGTTGCTGTGCAGTGCGGTACTTTTCCATACGATATTTTCAGTATCCGCCTCTGCGATCGTTGCTTTGTTTGCAAGGATCTGGAACTCTGCCAGAGACAGGATGTTATTTTTTCCGTCATCGTTTGCTGCCTCAAAAACAGCCTTTACGGATTCGTATTCCAGATCTTTGACAGCAGAATCCACATCAGCTGCGTTGATCTTTACTTTGTTTGCATCACCGGTATTGATGTTTCCGGTCGCAAACGGCAGTGTTTCATAAGAGCCGTTTTTTATTGCTTTTCCGTAAAGCTTATAGGTATAGGATGCATTTTGATTGTCCTTTGGCAGTGCCAGAATGATCTGACGCATTTTCTGCTCTACGCCAAAACCAACTTCTGCAAAGGTCTCACTGCTGCCGGCTGCAAAGGTTTTCTCCTGAAGAGGAGATGCCGTTGTCTCATCGTTGTCGGTGATTTTTGCTTTGTCTGCGGATGCATTGACTTCGCTTTTCAGTGTCAGACTCTGCTTTCTGGTAGCAGCGATGTTTTCCAGTTCAACTGTTTCTTCCGCACCGTTATCAATATAAATTTCTGCCTCTGCGATCGCCGGCCAGAAACCGCCGGTTGCACCATTGTTCTTCGGATTGGAAAGTTCCACATACAGATGGGTCATCGCCTGGGCATTTTCAAATTCAAATGTATAACCATCGTCAAATTTTGCAGTCTTTGTAGATCCGGGTACACCGACCAGATCACTCGTTACGTTGTTCAGTGCATACTTCAGTGATACATCCACGCTCCACGGTGTATGGCCGGATTCGAATTTCAGCACTATTTTTTTCACACATTTCGTGTTTGCCTTCGGCAGTGCAAACGTTACCGTACATGGCCAGTTCGCCCCGTTATTCACCCACAAACTAGAAGGATTTCCATCCACCAGATTTTCCTTGACGTTGGCTCCTTCCTCGCTTGGAACGCTGATTTCACAGTCGGCTGCGATATTGGAAAGACCGCTCCCTGCCTGTGTCTTCACTTTCTGCTCCTGCACCTGTGCATTCTGGACTGGTGCAGCCATTGCCCCAATGCTTCCTGTCGGAACTGCCGTGAACATCATTACAGAAGCAAGCAGAACACTTAAAACTTTTTTTTCCTTTCATAAATTTCCTCCATCTTTTGTTTTATTTTCAGTTACCCTCTTTTATTTTCCAAACAGTCCCTGGAAAAATTTTACGATCGCATCGATGATGCGTGTAAAGAAATTTCCTACACTTTCTTTATCTACATGAAAATCCAGATTTTCCAGTTTCTGATACAGATCTTTTGCCTGATCTTTCAGTTTGTCCACATCCAGATCCAGTCCCTCTATCTTTTTCATCAGTTCTGCGATCTGCTTCTGATTTTCTTCGGAAAGCTGAATATCCAGCTGATCGCATGCCTGATCCACCACATTTTGAATATCCTCTGCACTGGTCAGTTTGTTCTCTGCCACTTCCTGTTTTACCAGTGCCATCAGATCTTCTGCTTTTTCAGAATCTCCGATATCCTCCACCAGTTGCCGGTCAGCACCAGTTCATCGTTTGCCGCATCGAGATTCTCATCGTCAATCTCTTCCCCGGTCATGGTCTCATACGCCTTGATCGCACCGACCAGTGCCGCCGTTCCGGAAATCGAAAACGGTCCTGCCACCGTGATATCCGCATCTTCGATGCCGGCCGTCAAAAGTGCATTGCGATACATACCTTCTGTACAGTAGGAAATATTTTTCGTTGTTACATGGATGCCGTTTCCGGCTTCTTTTCCAACGACCAGAACCGATGACAACGCTCTGGTGCCGATGATCGAAGCATCCAGATACTTATCCAGATATTCATGTTCATCCGCATTGGTGATGCTGATGATATCATAATCATCCACGTTGATGTCACTAAGTCCGAGCAATGATAAGACTGTCATCTGCTCCTGTGGACTTAAATCCGCTCCCAGTGCAAGATACGGCTTATTGATCACGACATCCACCCGGTCTGCAAAGACCGTGACACCGGAAGTAAGCAGCATCGTCGCTGCCAGAAGTACTGCTGTAAGTTTTTTTCTCATATATTCTCCCCTTTCTGTCTGATTCAAGTCGAACGCCATACGAATTGCTCCGTTACAAAGTAATTCTTACCATTCGTCAAGCGATATTTGCAATCCGCTTTGCTGCCTGATTTAGTTAAAAAAGCGAACGCCGTGAAACGTCCGCTCTCTTATTCTAAAATTCGGCAAACTCATCTGCAAGTGCCGCAAATTCTTTTAATGTCAATGTCTCCCCGCGTACATTTGCCGGAAAACTAAGTTTTTCAAAAGCTGCCTGGATCTGTTCTTTGCTTGCTTTGATCTCCGGTGAATTATTCAGGCCGTTGAGCAGCGTTTTTCTTCTCTGGTTAAAAGAAGCTCGGATGATCCGGAACATCAGACTTTCATCCTTTACCGTGGTAGGCGGATTTTCATGCAGGGTCAGTCGGATGACCGCACTTCCGACATTCGGACGCGGCATAAAGCAGTTTGGCGGTACATTTGCCACGATATATGGCTCTGCATAAAACTGCACTGCCAGAGACAGTGCCCCGTAATCTTTGGTGCCCGGTCCTGCCTGCATACGCATGGCAACTTCTTTCTGAACCATAACGGTAATGCTCTTTACCGGCACATGGCTCTCAAAAAGTCCCATGATGATCGGTGTGGTGATATAATACGGAAGATTTGCCACTACTTTGATCGGTCTGCCCTGATTGTATTCATCCGCAAGTTTCGCAATGTCCAGTTTCAGGACATCTTCATTGATCACGGTTACATTTTCGTAATCTGCCAGCGTCTCAGAGAGGATTGGGATCAGGTTGCGGTCGATCTCCACTGCCACAACTTTTCCGGCTGCCTCTGCCAGATACTGCGTCATCGTTCCGATACCAGGTCCGATTTCCAGTACACAGTCATCCTTTGTGATATCTGCCGAAGCGATGATCTTGTTCAGCACATGGGCATCGATCAGAAAATTCTGCCCGAATTTCTTCTGAAAGGCAAAATCATATTTTTTAATTACTTCTATGGTTTTCTGTGGATTTGATAATTTCTCCATTTTTTCCTGCCTTTCAGTCTGTGATGCGGTACATATTTCTTGCATTTTCGTAAGTAACCTGCTCTGCCTCTTCTCTGGAAATGCCCTTTAACTCTGCGATCATGTCGAGCACATAGGAAATATAGGCAGAACAGTTGCGTTTTCCGCGAAACGGCACCGGTGCCAGATATGGGCAGTCTGTCTCCGTCAGAATCCGCTCAAGTGGAATATTCTCCACCACTTCTTTTAAAACTCTTGCATTTTTAAACGTGACAACACCGCCGACCCCGATGTAATAGCCCATCTTGATATACTCTTTTGCCATCTCTTTCGAGCCGGAAAAACAATGTATCACACCTCCGGTCGTTCCGGCGTGCTCACTTTTGATCAAATCAAAACGTATCCTGTGCGGCCTCGCGGCTGTGCACAATGACCGGAAGATCTACCTCTTTTGCAAGCTCCATCTGCTTTTTGAACCATTCCTTCTGAAGCTCGTGGGACTCTTTATCCCAGTAATAATCAAGACCGATCTCGCCGACTGCGACTGTTTTTTCCATGGTGCACATTTCTCTAAGATGCTGCATCTTCACCTCATCCAGTTCACCGACATGATCCGGATGCACGCCGACTGCCGCATAGACATGCGGATAACGCATAGAAAGCTCCACACTGTCCTTTGCCCCCCGAAAACTTGCACCTACGTTTACAATGCAGCCGACACCCTGCTCTTCCAGCGTGGAGAGCAGGCAGTCTCTGTCTTTGTCAAATGCCTCATCATCATAATGAGCGTGACTGTCAAAAATCATACCTTCTTTTCCTCTTAGCAGATTTCTGCTCCGGACGGCATTTTCTTTTCCGGTACCATCAGGGAAAGTTCTCCGTTCTCATCCTCTGCACACAGCAACATACCTTCCGAAAGAACTCCGGCAAGTTTTGCAGGTTTTAAGTTTACCAGTACCATGACTTTTTTGCCGACC
>ENA-OQAZ01001189-OQAZ01001189.1-human-gut-metagenome-genome-assembly--contig:-NODE-1189-length-12961-cov-1.793595_pt1 | contig 12961 bp, 15 predicted proteins | sample MGYA00242737_ERZ504531 | MGnify/ENA primary metagenome ERZ504531 (study PRJEB26092, sample SAMD00036244) | human gut metagenome | host: Homo sapiens | study: EMG produced TPA metagenomics assembly of...
GAGTATCAAACCGATCTGGCACGACTGATGCATTCCCAATGCGCTGTTGGTCGAAGGCGATCCCGACGTGGGGCCCGTTCCATGCGTATGGCGGGTATTGGAACGTGCGTTCAAGGCATGATCGGCAAAGATGAGAACGCTGTCTAAGAGCATCATCCATTCAGCTTGCTCACAGTATTTTTCGTCGATATTCCAAGGAAAATCAGCCTCAAGGATGAGGTCGTGCCAACGTTTCATGGACTACAACTGGCACATTGGACATGAAGAATATGAAAGCAAGAAGTGAGCATGCGTGCATGGTTGATGAACATAAGTTTGGTGGATGGCTGGTTTCCGGCAACGTTGTTTTCAGTAACCGCAGTGCTGGCGGCGATACTGCTGGGTACTGCAATATGGGAGACGGTTGCCGGAAGTCGTGACGGTGGCAAACGCACGTTTGCCGTAGTCGTGTGTCCGGTAGTGATTGCGATTATTGCAGCATTGCCGGATTGGTGATTGCCTGGTTGCTGTCGGACGTGTTTGTGGTGTTCGGTGTTGAGCTGGGGCCGCATGTGGTCGCATGGGCCGGTTGCGGTTGCGCGATCATTGGATTCGCGATTTGCTATGCGGTGCAGCATAGGGGAGTGTTGCGTGCCGTCGCCGTTGTATTGACGGTATTCGCGGTGCTTTCCGCCGCCACCGGCATCGATCAGGCGTATGGAGAATATGCCACCATCGGATCACTGTTCGGCCAAGACACCTATCGTGAAGCCGACCTGACGGGAATGGCGAAACGCAGCGATTTGATTAGCGTCACGCAATGGAAGCAGGAAAAAGCAGACGGTAGCGTCAGCAATATTCCCGCACATGGCGAAGTCAGGAAAGTAAATATTCCAGCCACAGCATCGCATTTCGAAGCGCGAAAGGCGCTGGTATATCTGCCGCCTGCAGCGCTTGCCACAGCCAAACACAAGCCGGCGTTGCCGGTCATACTGATGATGAGCGGCCAGCCGGGCTCTCCGGGTCGCGTGTTTGCCGCGGGCGGCATTCAAACCATGATGGACGATTATGCGCAGCATCATGGCGGACTCGCACCCATTGTTATTGCGGCCGACCAGTTGGGAGACGATTCGCATAACACCCTATGCGTGGATTCGCCGGTGTACGGCAATGCGTTGACCTACTTGACGAAAGACGTGGTCGACTGGGTGAAAGCCAATCTTCCGGCGGCACAGCAAGCGCAGGACTGGGCGATCGCAGGTTTTTCACAGGGGGCCACATGTTCGCTGCAGATCGGTGCGAACCATCCGGATTTGTTCGGTACCATCATTCCCACCGGCAGCGAGCTCAAACCGACCAATGGCAGTGAAAGCAGTATGATCAGCCGGTTCTTCCACGGCGATCGCACCGCATACGAGAAGCAGATCCCCATCAACGCCATTCGCAACCATGCACCTTCGAACCAGATGCTTGTTATCGGCGCAGGGGAGCGTGATCGCGAGTCCGTGCGCAATGTCGAACGCATCGCACCGGTTGCTCAACAGGCGGGCATGCATGTTACGGCAGTCGAATCGCTTGACAATGCGCATGACTGGCATGCCGTGCAAGACACGTTGCGGTACGGACTTGCCGTATTCGGCTACAACACGGGACTGAGCGATGCCAAGCCGAAATTGGTCGACTATCCGAATCTCAAACGCATTTCAATCTGAATCATCGAACGGAAGTACTGTATTATGACGCAATCGCAGGAATCAACAGTGAAACCATTATTTGGCTTTCGTGCGCTTATGGCCGATCTTGCGACTGGATTCGTGAGCATCGCATGACCTTGGGGGTTTGTGCTGTTCATCACGCTGTTCAATGTCGGCATGCAGCTCGTATGCGGCATTAGACATACGCAATTTCCGCCGCAATTGTCGCGCGTGAGTTTTGACGCGCTCGCGCATGGGCGCTGGTATACCGCGCCGATTTCACTGCTGTCGGTGCCTCAGTTGGGTCGTCTGTTGATCGACATTCCACTGATACTCATCGCATTCGGCTTATGCGAAACGGTGATTGGAAAGGCGAAGACGGCATGGGTGTCGCTGATCACCACGCTTGGCGGCATAGCGCTCGGTATGGGATTATGCTCGCTGTTCGCAGGCAAAAGTCCGCAATGGCATGCGATTTCGCATGATGGTGCGATTTTGGGGCCGCTGGTTGTTGTGGTGGGCACGCTGATGTGTGCCAGCGCGTTCACCGCCATGCTGTGGCGTCGGCGTATTCGTGTGATCGGCTATAGCGTGGTGCTGATCCTGTTCCTGTATCGTGGTGAAGCCGGCGATTACTGTTTGCTGGCGTCGGCGTTGCTTGGCCATGTGCTTGGCTATTTGATGGCTTCCGAGAGTCAAGGTGATGTGTATAGGCATGGTGCCTTGTATGAGATGCGCAGGCTGATTGGTATGGCTGCCGGCGTACAGGCGTCGGTTCGCTGGTTGCCGTTTCCTCAAGACAATCATTCGGATTGCTCTCCATGTTCGGCTTGCTGACAGGTTCCACGGAATTCGACACGGAACAAGTGTTGGATTGCCTCAACGGTTCCTCGCATGCCAACTGTTTCGCGCAATATCGTATGATGCGATTCACCATGCCCGGAAACTGGCTGGTGTCGTTGATGCCGACGCTGATGCTGCTGTTGATCGCATGGGGTCTGTATCGCGGACGCCGTATTGCCGCAGCGTTGAGCGTGCTGTTCAATGCGTGCACAGTGGTGCTTGCGATGCTGTTTTATGTGGTGCTTCCGCTGCAATATGTTGGCGATTCGCAGGCTGATGCGTTGCCTGCGTTGGCTCGTCATGGTGCGTTTCATGCGATGTTTTCCACTATGGCATTGCCGTTGATTTTTATCGTTATCGTCATTGCGTTCCGTCAGTGTTTTACGATTCGCACTAGAAGTGAGATTATGTTGCGTGCTGCGGCAGGTGCATTGTCGGCTTTTCTGTTGTTGGGATTGATGTATGCCGGATATGGGCTTGCCTCTCCCGACGATTTCAATGAAAGTCCGCAATTGATCGCATTGCTTGCCGATTATGTGCAGCGATTGTTGCCGATCGGACTGCTGAGTGGTATCGAACCTGAGTTTGTGCCCGTCGGCCGAATCTCCTTGCTGGTATATCAGTGCGTCGGTCCGGTGTTTTGGATTATCGCTCTGCTGTGTGTTTGGGATTGTTTGCGGGATCGTTCCATGGTGAATGACGCTTTGCACCATCGTGTTGACGCGATTATTCCGCTTGGCGGCGAATCCATGTCATTCATGGCAACTTGGAAAGGCAATGACTATTGGTTTTCCGCAACCGGACGTTCCGCGATCGCCTATCGAGTGTCGTACGGCATCGCATTGACGGTGACAGGACCATTCGGAGATCCCAGCGAATATGCGGAAGATCTTACTGATTTCGCAACATTCTGCACACAACATTCCTGGACGCCCGTGTTTTACAGTGTGCACGAATCGCAGCGAGCCGAACTCACCAAAGCCGGATGGATTCGCTTGACGTCGGTACGGAAATGGTCGTCAATCCCAACGAATGGCAGACCCGAGGCAAGAAATGGCAGGACGTGCGCACCGCCATCAACAAAGCCAAACGAGACGGCATCACCGACGTGCTCACCACTTTCAAGGAGGCACCCTTCTCAGTACAAACGCAGATTCGTGAGATCTCCGCACAGTGGGCCGGCAAAAAGGCCCTGCCGGAAATGGGATTCACCTTGGGAGGCGTCGACGAACTGATCGACTCCCGGGTGCGCCTACTCTACGCGGTTGACGGCAATGGCAAAGTCCTTGGCGTAACCAGCTGGCTGCCCACCTATCGTGACGGTACGATCATCGGTTGGACGCTTGACTTCATGAGGCATCGCACCGACAGCGTCAACGGCATCATGGAATTCCTGATTGCACGCATGGCTGAACGACTACGCGACGAAGGCAACGTGGAATTCATGAGCTTATCGGCGGCGCCGCTGGCCGGTATGGGATCCAACGAAAGCGAACACGAGGAAAGCGAAGTGTTGCGTCATGCACTGCAAATGGTCGCAGACATCATGGAACCAGCATACGGATTCCACTCACTATTCCGCTTCAAACTGAAATTCCACCCCGATGAAGAGAAAGTGTATATCTGCTATCCCGACGCAGCCAAACTGCCACAAATATCGCTTGCCGTGGCACAAGCCTACGTGCCGTCGCTCACACCTGCCGAAGCCATGCGATTCGTACGTACGATTGCGCCGCGTGATTGACATGATGTCAGACTTGAGACGGTCCATGGTTCTGGGGTAGCTCGGGTCTACACTAAAGAACGGTTCATAAAGTACTACTTTTCCTGATGGAAGGGGCCAGCATGTCAGCTGAAGCAAACGTCGGCGTAGTCGGTCTTGCCGCAATGGGCGGTAGCCTCGCACGTACCTCGCACACCACGGCAACAAGGTGGCAGTGTTCAACCGCTCTTACGGCCGTACCGAAAAGCTCATGAACGAACACGGCAACGAAGGCGAATTCTTCCCGGCAAAAACCCTCGAAGAGTTCGTGGACAGCCTCGTCAAGCCGCGTACCGCCATCATCATGGTCAAGGCGGGAGAGCCGACCGACGCCATGATCAACGCGCTCGCCGACCTGATGGAGCCGGGCGACATCATCGTCGACGCAGGCAACGCCTACTTCCCGGACACCATTCGCCGCGAGAAGGAAATCAGCGCTCGCGGACTGCATTTCGTCGGATGCGGTGTGTCCGGCGGTGAGGAAGGCGCTCTGCTTGGACCTTCCATGATGCCGGGTGGCTCCGAAGAATCCTGGAAGACGCTGAAGCCGATTTTTGAATCCATCGCGGCCAAGGCCGAAGGCGAACCGTGCGTCACCCATATCGGTCTCAATGGTGCTGGCCACTTCGTCAAGATGGTGCACAACGGTATTGAGTACTCCGACATGCAGCTCATCGCTGAAAGCTACGATCTGATGCGTCGTGGCCTTGGCATGACTCCGGCTGAGATCGGTGACGTGTTCGAAGAGTGGAACAAGACCGAACTCGACTCCTATCTGATCGAAATCACCGCCGAAGTGCTGCATCAGGTCGACAAGAAGACCGGTAAGCCGCTGGTTGACGTGATCGTCGACCATGCTGGCATGAAGGGCACCGGCACGTGGACCGTGCAGACCGCACTGTCTCTGGCCGTACCGGTCACCGGCATCGCCGAAGCCGTGTTCGCCCGTGGTCTTTCCTCCGAAGCTGATCTACGTGAGGAAGCCGCCAAGCAGGGCTTCAATGGCCCTGACGGCAACCTGAACCTCACCGACGATGAGAAGAAGGCCTTCATCGAAGACATTCGTCAGGCACTCTACGCTTCCAAGATCGTCGCCTACGCCCAGGGCTTCAACGAGATTACCACTGCTGCCGAAGAATATGGCTGGGATATCGATCTGGCTGCCGTGGCACGCATCTGGCGTGGCGGCTGCATCATCCGTGCGAAGTTCCTCAACCGTATTTCCGAAGCGTTCGAATCAGGTGAAGCCAACGTGTCGCTGCTGTTCGCTCCGTACTTCAAGAACGCCATCGAAACCGCCGAAAAGTCTTGGCGTAACGTGGTGGCTCAGGCCGCCGTCAACGGTTTGCCTACTCCGGCGTTCGCTTCCTCGCTGTCGTACTTCGACGGACTGCGTTCCAAGCGCCTGCCCGCCGCCCTGATCCAGGGTCAGCGCGACTATTTCGGCGCTCACACCTACCAGCGTGTGGATCAGCCGGGCGCATTCCACACGCTGTGGGCCGAGCCGGGCCGCGAGGAAATCGAAGCCTGATAGACGTATTTCTGCAACGAATCTAGCGGATTAACAGATGAAAAGAGCCTCACGCTTTATGAAAAGTGTGCGGCTCTTTGTGTTGCGGCAAAATATGATCAGCCGCAAGGGAACTCGTTGAGTTGCTCCTGAATTATTCGCGATGCTGGTTGCGTGGGCTGCCGCCATTCATGATTGCGGCGACCCGTCGCGTCAGAGCGCGGGGAAGTAGTCGTTCCGCTGCGGCTCCGGCTTTGGTGAGGTAGCGTGGTAGGCAAGCGTGCGCCCCTGCTTCATCTTCCGATACGCGTAGGTGGCAAGCTGGTAGGCGGTGGCCGGTTTGGTCAGCGTGAAGAAATTCATGCCACGCATGTTCGCGCTTGGCGAACCTGTGGATGTCGGCCCGGGGCATACGCAGGTCACACTCACACCGGTATCTCGCAATTCGTACGACACCGCTTCCGAAAGCATCGTACGAACGCTTTCGACGCGAAATATATCGCCATATATGGGCCTGCCATCATTGAAGCAACAGAAGAGATGTTCAATATGCGTCCGTGACCCTGCTCGCGCATATCACGACCATAACGGTACGTAAGTTCAGCCAACGCGGCCATGTTGAGCTGCATCATCTCATGCTGGCGATGCCAGTGCGTCGAGAAAACCCGTCCAATCCGCAAAACCGGCGTTATTGACGAGATGATCCACTTCAAAACCTTGCGAAACTGTGTAATCATGCAACTGTTGCGGTGCGTCAGACTCGCTTAGATCAAGCGCAACCGTCTCCACATGCACGCCATAGCGATGTTCCAGCGTGCGCTTCACGTCATCAAGTTTGCCTTGACTGCGTGCCGTAATGATGAGATCATGCCTGTCGGCCGCAAACAATGCCGCCATCTCACGCCCAATGCCACTCGAAGCCCCCGTTATCAACGCATATGCCATAAAACCACCTTTCTTAAGTATTGATGTTCATGGTAGTCAATAACGCATGCAATAACGTCATTTGCAACGTAATGGTCCGGAACTTTTCGACTGGGCTGGCTGATTGACAGTTTTCATGCACTTCTCGCATGGAAAGTAATACATCATTTACATTAGTTATTTTGGTTTGTTCGTTCACAATGGGTGCGTCAGCATGAATGTGAAAGAACCAGTATGGAATGTTCGAAAGGCCATGTTTTTGAACTCATACAACAGGGCGGCCCGACCGACAAAGTCATTACAATGCATGTCGTGAAACCGGGATCATTCACAGCTTGCATTTGACTTCGTCCACTTGAAGTTCTTAAGTTTGATGGCATGACTTACGATTTCGACACTCCCGTAGACCGATCCGGCACGTATTCGCTCAAGTGGGAAGAGGCAGGAGATGCGCTGCCCATGTGGGTGGCGGATATGGAATTTCAAACCGCTCCACAGATTCGAGCCGCACTGCAACAGCGTCTTGACCACGGTATTTTCGGATATTCCATCGTCCCTCCTGCATGGAATCAGGCATACGTTGACTGGTGGCACCGTAGGCATAATCTTGATATCGACCCGGAATCGCTCGTATTCAGCACCGGCGTGGTGCCGGCAATCTCCAGCATGGTACGAAAACTCACCACAGCAAACGAAAACGTGCTTATCCAAACTCCGGTCTACAACATTTTCTTCAATTCGATTATCAATAATGGATGCCGCGTGCTTGAATCACCGTTGGAATACGACGGTTCCGGACATTACTCCATCAACTGGGCCGATCTGGAATCCAAGTTGGCCGATCCGCAAACCACGCTGATGATCCTGTGCAATCCACACAATCCCGTAGGCCGAATCTGGGATCGCGACACCCTCGCACGCATAGGTGAGCTTTGCTGGAACCATCATGTGACCGTAATCAGCGACGAAATTCATTGTGATCTTACCGATCCGGGATATGATTACGTGCCCTTTGCCTCGGTGAATGAGCAGTGCGCAATGAATCCGTGACCTGCATGGCACCGACCAAAACGTTCAATATCGCCGGTCTTAACACGGCTGCCGTAATGATTCCAAATCCCGTGCTGAGGCATAAGGTATGGCGTGCGCTCAACACGGACGAAGTGGCCGAACCGAACGCCTTCGCCATGACGGCCACGCTCGCTGCCTTCAACGAGAGCGAGCCTTGGCTTGAGGAATTGCGCGCATACTTGGCAGGCAACAAAGCCGAAGCACGAGCCATGATCAACGAATACAATGCTGCCGCGGCACCGGAACGACGCATCGCCCTGATTGAAAGCCATGCCACCTACTTGTTGTGGGTCGATTGTTCGAAACTGACGCACGATACCGCTCTGTTGTGCGAACATCTCAAGCGCAATCATCGGGTGATGTTCTCCGAAGGCGCCGAGTATGGCGGCAACGGGCATGATTTCATTCGCATCAACGTGGCTTGCCCGCGAAGCACCATGCAAGAAGGATTCAATCGTCTGTTCGCCGGGTTGCATGATTTTTCGGCAGAGTAATACATTGATCATCGATTGTGATATTGCTCACAGCCGCTAAAAAACGGCTGGTTTTGTGGGTTTTCACAAAATATGGAAAGGACGTTTCGGATGGTCACTGCCGTCCGTGACGTGTTGGCGATACTATGAAGCACATGACTGAAACTGTTTCATCCGTACTTGGCACGCCTGAAGAGTGGACGAATCCGCTGCGCGATCCGCGCGATCTTCGACTTCCACGTATTGCAGGCCCGTGCAGTATTGTGATTTTCGGCGTGACCGGCGATCTGTCACGCAAGAAGCTGCTTCCCGCCATTTATGATCTGGCTAATCGTGGCCTATTGCCGCCAAGCTTCGGTTTGACGGGTTTTGCACGTCGTGATTGGACCGAGGATCATTTCAAGGATTTCGTGAAGGAGAACGTGCAGGCGCACTGCCGCACGCCATTTAAGGAGGCGACCTGGAAGCAGCTCGCCGACGGTATTCGTTTTGTGCAGGGCACGTTCGATGATCCGAAGGCGTTCGAACGATTGTCGAACACTGTTGCCGAGCTTGACCGTGATCGTGGCACGCGAGGTAACCATGCGTTCTACATGTCGGTGCCGCCGCGCGCGTTCCCGCAGGTTTCCCGACAGTTGGCGGATTGCGGTCTGGCGAAGTCCGACAAGGGCGCTTGGCGTCGTGTGATCATCGAGAAACCGTTCGGGCATGATCTGGCCAGCGCTAAGGAGCTGGATCGTGTGGTGTCCGAGGTGTTCGACCATCGAGTGTGTTCCGTATCGATCATTATCTCGGTAGGAGACGGTGCAGAATATTCTGGCGCTTCGTTTCGCGAACGCCATGTATGAGCCGATTTGGAACAATAATTACGTCGACCATGTGCAGATTACCCACGCCGAGGATATCGGCGTGGCCGGTCGTGCCGGATACTATGACGGCATCGGTGCCGCACGCGACATCATCCAGAACCACCTGCTGCAGCTCATGGCATTGACGGCCATGGAGGAGCCGGTCTCCTTCTCCGCCGCTGATCTGACGGCTGAAAAGACGAAGGTGCTGTCCGCAGTGCGCTTGCCGAAGGATCTGGCGGCGCATACGGCCCGCGGACAGTATGCCGCCGGATGGCAGGGTTCTCATGAGGTTGTCGGCTATTTGGATGAGAAGGGCATTAATCCGGCTTCAACCACAGAGACTTACGCAGCGATCCGACTGGATGTCGATACGCGCCGTTGGGCCGGCGTGCCGTTCTACCTGCGTACGGGCAAACGTTTGGGCAAGCGTGTCACGGAGATTGCGTGGTGTTCAAGCGTGCCCCGCATCTGCCGTTCGAGTCGACCGCAACGAAGGAGCTCGGCAAGAATGCGATCGTGATCCGCGTGCAGCCCGATGAGGGTGTGACCATGCGGTTCGGCGCGAAGGTGCCGGGTGGCACGTCGATGGAGGTCCGTGACGTGTCGATGGACTTCGGTTACGGCCGTTCGTTCACCGAATCGTCTCCGGAAGCCTATGAACGTCTGATTCTTGACGTATTGCTGGGCGATCCGCCACTGTTCCCAACCACACGCGAAGTGGAATTGAGCTGGCAGATCCTCGATCCGATCGAAGAGTTCTGGTCCACGCTTGGCCAGCCGCAGCCGTATCGTTCCGGAACGTGGGGCCCTCAGGAAGCCGTTGAAATGCTGGCCCGCGATGGACACCGTTGGAGGATGCCGTGATCATTACCATGAAGAACACCGAAACCCGTGAGATTTCGGCGAAAATCGATGAATTGCACGAGGAGCGTGGCGAAGCGGCTCTGGGTCGCGTGCTCACACTGCTGATCTCCACGAATGAGACGTCGCTGGAGCATGATCTCGCCGTGGCGAACAACGCCAGCCGTGAGCATCCCTGCCGTGTGATCGCAATCGCGCCGAATTCACGTAGGTGGATGCCGCTGCCGATGATGGCAAGCCGCACACCTTTCTCGACGCGGAAGTGCGATTCGGTTCCGACGCTGGCGCGGGCGAAATCATCGTGTTGCGTCCGATTGGTGGCTGGTTCACCACCCTGATACATTGGTGATTCCGCTATTGGTGCCGGACGCTCCGGTGGTGGCTTGGTGGCCGAACGAAGCTCCGGCGAATCTGTCAAACGATTTGCTGGGTTCCATGGCGCGCAGCCGTATCACCGATGCCATGCATTCCTCGAATCCGATGCGGACCATGGATGATCTGCGCCGCAACTGGTCGTCGAAGAATGTGGACATGTCGTGGACTCGCTTGACTGTTTGGCGCGCAATGCTCGCTTCGATGCTTGACCAGCCGCCGCATCTTCCAGTAAGCGGCGTGCGTGTGACCGGACCAAAGAATTTCCTGCCGTTGAATCTGCTGGCCGCATGGCTTCGTCTTCGTCTGAACGTGCCTGTTGTGGTGGAAGACGATCCGAATGCAACCGCCGTGACCGGCGTGTATCTGACCCGTTCCGATGGCGTGCTGAGTTTGGAACGCCCATCCACCGACGATGGCATCGCCGTATTGAACGTTCCAGGGCAGTCCCCGCAAACCATGAGCGTTCCCGCACGAACCATCGAGGAATGCTTGAGTGAGGAATTGGGTCGACTCTATCCGGACGAGATCTATGCGGAAGTCGTGACTCAAGGCTGGGATCTTATCAATTCGAAGCACTGAATCGATTCTCCGAAACAATAAAGGAACAATGCAGGAAAAGCATATGGCAGAACGCACCACCGTTGTATATCCCAATCCTCAGATTCTGGCTGAAGCCGTGGCCGCACGTACGCTGTTGACCATCACCGATCTTCTGTCGGAACCGAATCGCACTCGCGTTGACATTGCCGTGACCGGTGGAACCGACGGCAATCGAGTGTTCGACGCCATGAACGCGAGCCCATTGAACGATGCCGTGGACTGGAGCCGCGTGCACGTATGGTGGGGCGACGAACGATTCGTGGCCGCCGATGACGATGATCGCAACGCCAAGCAGGCGCGTGAGGCATGGTATGGCAAACTGGTTGCCGACGGGCCGTATGCCGGCAGGCAACATTCATGCGATGCCGTCCGATGAGCGTAACTTGGAAAGCGTCGCGGCAGCCTCACCCGAACAGACTGATGCTGTGCTGGCTGAAGCCGCCGCGCAATACCAGCGTGAACTCATTGAACAGTTGGGTGAGAATCCAGCTTTGGACATCGCCATGTTCGGTATGGGACCGGACGCGCATTTCGCATCCCTGTTCCCCGACCATGGCGAGTCGGAGATCGACGATCCGCATGTGCTTGTCGCCGGTGTGCGCGATTCACCGAAGCCGCCGCCACTGCGCCTGACGCTGACCGTGCCGATGATCGCGCGATCGAAGCACACGTGGTGTTCACATCCGAAGCACGCAAGGCGGACGCGGTTGCTGCAGCATTCGCGCAACGCAACAATCCGCATGCGCCAAGCTCCTACGCCGATGGCGAGGAACTGCTCTGGCTTATCGACGAGGGTGCCGCCTCCAAAATATGAAAATAGGGAGTAGGCATTGCAGCGCGCCTCGAGGCATATGATCATTGGCAGTCCCTGCAAATCCTCTGCATGAATCGTCTTACGTTCAGCCAACGCATCGTCTGCACGCATCAGCAATCTCATGAGGTCGCAACACGGTAGTGCAAATGATCATAACGCTCATATCCGCAGGCTGCATGAGCACGCCAGAATTGGCAGGACCATGATGGTTCATGCATGGTCGAGCAAGTCGATTATGGCGCCGTGTGCAGCACATTGCTGGCACTCAAAACCTTGGCATTAGTGTTGGACTCCTAATTTAATGTTTGGTAAACCTACGTGGACTTGGAATAACGCAGATTATAGCTATAGGTTCATGAAAAACACCTATTTTAAGGCTTTTGATTCGCATGAATGGATGTTGGTGGTCTAATTTATGTGGATTGGAATGGTGCGGATACTGACAACGCAAAGAATCGCGCTATTCGCGCGGTAAGGTGGGGTTATGAAAGTAGTAGTGCAACGAGTGAGCCAAGCCAGCGTTGACGTTGTCAACGAACTGGGCACCATCGACCCCACCTTCGAACCGCAGCAGATCGGACCGGGCTTCATGCTGCTGGTCGGCGTGAGTGATGAGGATGGCGAGGAACAGCTTTCTTGGCTGGCCCACAAAATCCTCAACCTGCGCGTTTTGAAGACGAACAGGGCAAAATGAACCGTCCATCAAAGACATCGGCGGCGAAATCCTGTCCATTTCGCAGTTTACGCTGTTTGCCGACGTGAGGAAAGGCAATCGCCCCAGCTTCGTCAAAGCAGGTAAACCGGAACATGCCAACATCACGTGGATCAAATTCAACGAGGCGTTGCGTTCTGGCGGCGTGCCAGTACGCGAAGGCCGTTTCGGAGCGCATATGCGCGTCGGCCTGATCAACGATGGTCCGGTCACCATCGCCATCGACACCGACAATCTGTGATCAGTATTTGATTACAACACCGATTGTTGGGTGATATAAAACAATTGAGGGTCTGCAAGTTAAACTGCAGACCCTCAACTATTATAAATACTTTTTGATCGACGGTGACATTTACTTGTTTTCGGTAATTATCGTCACCTTGTTCGGATCAATCTTCGTTGGGTCAAGAGTCAATTCCTTGATGGACATCCGCACGAATCGTGCCGGACGAAGGATTGAATACACTATCGATAGTGCTGTGAATATCGCAT
>ENA-OQAZ01001190-OQAZ01001190.1-human-gut-metagenome-genome-assembly--contig:-NODE-1190-length-12957-cov-4.481060_pt1 | contig 12957 bp, 20 predicted proteins | sample MGYA00242737_ERZ504531 | MGnify/ENA primary metagenome ERZ504531 (study PRJEB26092, sample SAMD00036244) | human gut metagenome | host: Homo sapiens | study: EMG produced TPA metagenomics assembly of...
CCACTATCAAGGAGATAGGCCGGAGATTCCACAAGGATCATCATGCAGTTACGGAAAGAGCACTCATCATATCATAGATCCGTCCGGTGATCCTGGCTCCCATGGCGATCAGAAACATAGTTACTGCCCGCATGGTGGAAACACTCCCTCCGGTCATGATCCCATACTGCAGCATCACTCCCAGAGAAAAAATCCCGGCAAGCCAGATTCCCAGTCCCATCTTTTTCAGAAGATTGTAAAGCCCCATTCCCAGAATACTGATATGAAGCCCGCTGATCGCAAGGATATGTATGATCCCGGCCAGCTGATAGCGCATCTGTATTTCCGGATCCAGCTCCTGTTTATCTCCAAGCGTCATGGCACAAAAAACAGGCGCATCTTTTCCTGCTGCTTCCTTCAGGATCTGCCTGCAGCTTTCTTTTATCTCCAAAAGGAGCTGCCTGTAGCCGGAATACACTGCTGTTTTCTTTTGGAGCACAGCGTTCTTCATAAAATAATAACTATGACGACAGGCGTAGAATTGTCGACTATCAAAGCCGCCTGGATTCGCAGGACCTTCCACTCTTTTCAACGTTCCTTTAACCAGGATCCGCATTCCGGGTTTCAGATCTTCTTCTTTTTTGAGAAATATTCTTACATTTTCAATTGGAAATTTTTTTGACTGATGGATAAGATATGTTTTTTTCAGATAAACAGACTGGGAAAATTCTGTGTTTTCATACTGTTCCACTTCCCCGCAGATCATGGAACCAGGTGCGCTTCGATCTGCTCCTGCACATTTACCGGAAGGGGATTCCCCCTGATCAGAGGAATCCCCATAAGCTCCAGCGTGCCAAGACTCAGCACCATAAGAAAACACAAAAGACACATCGGCCTTTTCACCATAAATGTTCTCCCGTTTTCTGATATTTTGAAATGTTTTATTTTTTCTGTTCTTTTTTAGCCTTTGTGTGTGCCAGCAGGCTGTCGTTCCACTCATAGAACTTATAAAGCTGCATGTTCTGGCCAAAGGTCACTTCCTTGTTTCCTTCGATGGAAATCTCAACTTTGTCCACATCTGTTGCCGCGATCAATGTATTTACCACCGAATACACGGCAACCTGTTCCGAAACATCCAACGCATAATCCTGAAATACAGAATTATAATCTACATAGCAGATACCGTTTGCTCTCGTCAGGGAAAGTACCTCTGAATTCTCCGGTATTGTAGGATAATGTCCTTTTTCCAGCGGACCTCTTGCAAGCTGCTCCAGAACCACCATAGCTTTCGGAAGATTTCGTCTGTAACGGACACTTCTCTGTTCCGCTACCAGTTTATCTCCGTTTTTATTTGTGAAATACAGAGTAAAGGTGTCATAACTGTACACATCTCCATCGGAGCCGGAAACTCCACAAAGGTGTCGTTGTTCATAACTCCCACTTCTTCACCCCTGGTATCTGTCAGTGGCTTTTTACCCACACAGATCTCAACAGACTCCACTCCTGGAACCTGTAAAAAGATCTTCACTATACCTGCCCGCACCAGAAGTTCCCTGGTACGTGACATTTTATCATAGGCCTCATTGAATTCTATGTTCAGGATCCATCCTGTATGGAATAAGAAGAAATCTTTACCCCATCCGGAAAAAGTGAGATTCCGTTTTCCCTGGTCTCTCGGTTATTCAGACTCTCGGAAAAATTGCGCAGCATCACTTCTGTTGTTTCCTTCTCCGGAGTATATTTTTCTTCTTTCAGTCTCGTTTCATCGCTGTTGATATAATAAAATCTATACTGCTGTTCTTCGTTTTTATTTCTTCCCGACAAACCTATAAAAGCAACCAGACCAAGAAGGATGCAGGCAGCGGCCACACAGATGATCAAAATCGTTTTTTTCATGCTGTACCTCCTAGGACGGGATATAGGACAGTGGGATCTTCACGGTAAATGTGGTTCCCTCGCCCTCTTTGCTGGATACCTTGATGATTCCATGATGCATGGCTATGGAACTTCTTGTAATGGCAAGTCCAAGACCGGTTCCGCCGATCTCTCTGGAATGGGATTTATCCACACGATAAAAACGCTCAAATATCCTTTCAATGGAATCTTCCGGTATTCCCAGGCCGGAATCTGCAACTGTCACATAGAAATCCTTATGATCCGCATCCAGTGTTACGCGGACCCATCCCTCATCTACATTGTATTTGATACCATTTTCGACCAGGTTACTGATGGCAAGGGTAAATTTCACCTCATCCACATCTGCAGTTACCGGTCGGAACGAATCCAGGATCAGATCGATCCTTCTCTGATCTGCAATGGGCCGGAGACGCTTCAGGATATTCTCCAGCAGCTCATTGATATTCATATTTGTGATATTCATATCTGCTGCTTTTTTGTCCATCTTTACCAGGGAGAGCAGATCGGTGATGATCTTGTTCTCTCTGTCAATCTCTTCTGTGATATCAGAAAGAAATTCCTGATACAGTTCCTCCGGAACCCCCTGCTGTCCTACCAGCGAATCCGCCAGAACCTTCATGGAAGTCATAGGTGTCTTCAGCTCATGAGACACATTGGATACAAACTCCTGTCTGGATTCATCCAACGTCTTCATTCTGGAAAGCATCTTGTTAAATGCATCTGTGATCAAAGCTGTCTCTGTATAATCCGGTACCGAGATCTCCTCATTCTGATATCCGTCTGTAAGATCCTCGATTGCTTTCGTTACCCTGGCAAATGGCTTCACCAGGATCGTGGAAAGAATATAGCCAGAAAAATGGCCAGCACTACAATGATACCGATGATCAGAATCCCTTTCTGCTCCAGTTCATGGATGGTGGCTGTCACCTCACTGGAAGATGCCATGATCATCATGGCACCCTGCACCTGTTTTACATCCGGACTTTTTACCGGAACTGCCAGAATCAGCTTCTGGCTGTCAGAATCATATCGGTAGGCATCTTCTCCTCTAAAACAGTTCAATACTTTCTGAGAAACCAGAGTCCTGCCTCATCCACACCATAGGTATCCTTGATGATCCTGAAATCCCTGTCTACAATGAGAATCCTGCCACCATAGCTGTTGGACAGTAATTCCAGCTTGCTGTTCACCGTCTGAGAGCTGGTATCATTCAGATAATTCTCCTTGATCAGCAGGTCGCACATGATGTCACAGATATTCTCCATGCTCTGCACACGGTTGGCAATGGCACGGTCTTCATAGTTGGCAATGACCATTTCCGTTACAATGACACTCGGTACGATTCCCAGTATGATCAGGATGATCAGAATACGAAAGCGGAGACTTTTAAAAAATTTGCCGTTCTTTTTGATCTTCACAGGTTATGCCTGGAAATAGTATCCCACACCCCATTTGGTGTGTACATATTTCGGCTCACTGGGATTGGCCTCGATCTTTTCTCTCAGGCGGCGGATATGTACATCTACGGTACGGACATCTCCCGGATATTCATAGCCCCATACGATATTCAGAAGATTTTCCCTGCTGTATACCTTGTTCGGATTGAATACCAGAAGCTCCAGCACATCAAATTCCTTGGCTGTGAGATTGATCTCTTTTCCGGAGATAAATACGCGGCGTCCTTCGCAGTCCAGCTTCAGTTCTCCGACTTCCACAGTCTTGGCCTTTTCCTGCTTCTCCTGTTTGCTGCCTGCACGGCGGATGATCGCCTTGATGCGGGCTTTGACTTCCAGGATATTGAAAGGCTTGGTGACATAATCATCAGCTCCGTATTCCAGACCCAGGATCTTATCCATATCTTCTCCTTTTGCTGTAAGCATGATGATCGGAACATTGGAAAATTCACGGATCTGCTGGCATACCTCAAGACCGTCCATTTTGGGAAGCATCAGGTCAAGAAGGATGATATCGTACTCTCCTGCTTTTGCTTTTTCCAGTGCTTCCTCTCCGTCATAGGCACAGTCCACTTCCATTCCGTCCTGCTCCAGACTGAAGCGAAGTCCCTTGACAATCAGTTTCTCATCATCTACTACCAATACTTTCCTGCTCATTTAGCGCTCCTTACTTTATTGCTATTTTATCCTTTATCTTCTCATAGGTTCCTTCTTTGATGCCTGGTACATTCATGATATCCTCTGCTGAAGTAAAGGGACCGTTCTCTTCCCTGTAAGCGATGATCGCCAGGGCCTTGGATTCCCCTACACCTGTGAGAGTAGTAAGCTGGGATACATCAGCGGTGTTCAGATCGATCTTCTGCTCTGTACCGGTATCTTCTCCGGAAGCTTCCTGTCCGGTTCCGTTGTCCGTGTCATTTCCGGATGAAGCTTCTGTTCCATCCTGAGTGACTGCAAGGACCTGACTGTTTACTTCTTCCTGCGTTGGCACATAGATCTGCTGTCCGTCAGAAAGTCCCTTGGCACGGTTGAGATAGCTTGCCGCAGCTTCCGGAAGATATCCTCCGGCCTGCTCGATAGCCTGAAAAACACGGCTGCCATATGGAAGCTCATAGACTCCCGGGCTGGTCACTGCTCCACATATATCTACATAAATGTTCTGAGGAGTGTCTGAGATCTCCGGCAGCTGTTTTTCAGTCTCCGGAGTCTGTTCCTCTGCAGCCTCATTCTGTTTCTTCTGTGATATATCTGCCTCATCCTCTGCAGATTTCTTCCCGGATACTTCACTTTCCGTATCCTTCGGTTCTTCCTGCTCTGCATCCATTCCGGATGCTTCCGTACTTTCTTCCTGCACCAGTTCTTTCTCCAGAAATTCTGTTCCGTCATCCTTACAGCCTGTCAGCCCTGCCAGGATCAGTAACAAAAATATGGAAAAAACAAGCCGAACACTTCTGATATGTGATCTTATTTTCATAGGTAGGCGGTTCACTCCTTTCCGCCGATATGGCGGCAGGTGCCCCGTTACTCATGCAAAACCATACCTTATTTTAACGAAGTATTACAAATATTACAATACTTTTATTTCTATTTCCATTTGAAAATAATTACACCTGCAATACAGATCAGCATTCCCAACAGCTTTCTCCACTGAAAATCTGCTCTTTCCACACCGAAAATCCCCAGCAATTCTATAAGATAGGCCACCGCAAGCTGAGAAATGACAATAAGCATAACCGCCCGCGCAGGCCCCAGACTTCCCATACTCCGGATCACTGTGATAGTGATAAATGCACCGATCACTCCTCCGAGTAAATTATATTTATCCTCCACCTGCCACAGCATGCCGATACTTTCTCTGCCTGTGAAAAACCATGCTGCCACACAGACCAGAAATGCAGAAAACTGTACCCAGCCGGTTGAAACCCACAGACTGGTCTGTTTTGTTACATTTGTGTTAAATACCCCTTGAATACTCATCAGTGCACCTGAGATCAGTGCTGACAAAAATCCCCACATAAAAATCCCTCCATATATGCTCCGTTTCCGGTATTACTGCCTGAAAAAGGCGCTGCATATTTCTGCAACGCCTTTACGGTTTCTTATAGTTTAGTTTATGTGATTTTCCAGCAATTATACACACTGCCGCCCTGTTTTCGCATCCGCATAATATTTATATGCATGATCACAAAACGCTTTTTATTCCTGAAAATATTTTCTGAGATATATCCTTCCGGAAAACGCAATATGCGGCATCTCATAAAAAATGGCTGTTTCCGGACAGATCGGACGATAGAGCGGGTCTGCCACAATGATCCTGGCTGTTTTCAACTTTTCTTCCATGGCTTCCTCGCCACAGATGGCTTCATCTCCCCTGCGCAAAAGTCCCTCCGTGATCTCCAGCGGACAGAGCAGCTGAACTTTTTTTCCGTATTTCTGCTCTATGACTGCTGCCAGGGAGCCCATAGTAACCGGTTCTCCGATGATGGTAATATCCGGTGCGGAAAAAAACAGCTCATCTCCGTCGGACAATTCCCTGCTTTCTCCTGAAGGGGCAGACACTGCTGACAGACTGTTCCTTCCCTGAAAATAGATCACCTGCTCCGGAGTTACTTTCCACAGTTCCTCCTGTTTCCCTAAAATCTGTCCTCCGCTTTCCTCTGCGGAATTATCATTCTTATTTATCCACTCTCCACAGGAGCTGTCCGCTATCCGCTCAAGTGCATCCGAAATCTCTCCCTCATAGTCTTCCACCGGAGTCCCCACAAGAAATGGCGTACCGAATTTTTCTCTCAGCACATTGGCCGCCGGGATCCCCACAGAGGATATCACAAGGTTTACCGCTGCTTCACCGGCATGGGACAAAGCTTCCAGCGTATCCCCCATAGCCAGGTGGAAAGTATCTCCCAGCCATAGTTTTTCAGACGTTTTTTCATGGCATCTACTGCAGACTGCGGGCCAAGATCAAGGGGGGTTGCTCCAAGAATATTTAATTTCCGGCTTCTCTTCTCTGTAGATCTTTCAGCAGATCCTGTGGGTGCTTCTGAACACCTTCCGGTTTTCTCTGCAGCTCCTGTAAAATGTCCGGCGATCTCTGCCAGCGCCAGCCCTGCTCCGTATACATAGTCATGCATGCCGCTGGTCGGAACCGAAAATGCCGGGATTCCGATTCTTGCCGTAAGTGCACGGGCCAGTCCCGGAAAATCCGTTCCATTCATAAAAGGGATCGGAGAGCTTGCAAGTGCAATAAATTTCGGTTTCAGCTCCTTTGCCGCCTCTTCGATATCTTGAAGAAATTTCTCATCATTTCCCATAATGGCATCGATATCCGTAAGACCTGAGATAAAGATCAGACTGTCCTGATCGTACCACCGGATCTCATCATGGGTATTATAGGTAGAATTACAGCCGGAGGGATCATGCATCACTGTCATTCCTCCAAGCTCATACAATGCAGAGCAGACGCCGGACACGTCTGCCGTGTAGATCGGTATGATCCGATATGCCTGTCTCATATGCAGCTTTCGCACCCCCATCCCTTTCGAACGATCAGATCCTCCGGAGCTTTTTCCTCATTAAATGCCTCCAGCATCAGCTGTGCAGTACGTCTGATACCGTCAAAGCCCCAAAGCCCGCCGCCCTGTACCATATTGACAAAATTCCGGCTTCCGGTAAACCAGGCTGCTTTTTGTCCGACGGCAAGGATTTTTCCGGAATGCTGCCGTGGCCGCACTCTCATCTCCGGGCGGACAGTAGAAATCAGCTTCAGCTTCGGATAATTCTCCTTCAGCCAGAAAAATACTTCTTTTTCTTCCGGGCTGATACTGTCCAAAAAAACGGACCGTACCTGGAATCCATGAGTAAGAAGAAGCTTTGTAAGTCCCAATGGCCTTGGATGAAAAAGATAATCCACAACTACGGGAGTGTCACCGATGATCTGGTGTGCATAAGAAAGAGTCTCCTCGCATTTTCGGATCTCCGTTTCGATATCCAGGCCATTTTTACCGCCACTGTGCTGATCCAGCAGCTCCAGCAAATACTTTTCCTGCGTCTCTATCTCCTCATAGTCAAAGCTTCCGGGCAGGTATAAAAACGGCCTTCCAAGTCTCTCCGCCTGCTGCTGTACTCCGAATTTTCCTGCCGGATAACAGTTAAGGATCAGGCTTCCCTCTCCCAGGCTCTGATAATCCTCCCAGGTCTTACAGGCCGGTGCTTCCCGGAGACGGATTCCGTTCTTTTTCAGGATCCGGCAGATATCTGCACTCTCATCCAACACAAAATCACTGCCCAGGACTGTGACACATTCCGGATCAGCTTTCCTCTCCGGTACTGCATCATACATGGCACGGCGCAGCTTCTGATCCGGAGTCGGACCTGTTTTCTGCATGACAGGATCCATAAAGCACCGCATAAAAAAGATCTTCGGAAATCTTTTTTCCAGTTCTCCGTAGATGCGGTCCAGATCACTTCCCAGAAAATGATGAAGACACACAGTAAAAAGCAATACTGCCTTTGGCTTCTCATCCAGCCGGTTCAGAATGTCCGTCACTCCTTCAATGGTCACATCCTCCAGATTTCCGCCCAGAAGATCCTTTTCCTCCACAATTACAAAGGAAAAACGGTCTGCCGCATTCATCTCTGCGGCAGTCAGCACAACGCCACGCATGCAGTTATCCGCACAAACGTAGATCTGTCTTGCTTCCGGAACCAGCATTCCCGTATGTACAATATTCCAGTTTCCATGGGCCGGTGAATTAAATTCCAGCCCCGGCTGAAAGGGAACCGGAAAAGAGGCTTCCTTTATAAATATTTCTGTTTTTCCCGAAAGCCCTCTGCTACCAACTCTTTTTAACATGGGCTTTCCTCCCTGCATGTACTCAGGATCTGCTCTGCCAGCATCCGGTACTCTTCTGCCATCTCGCTGTCCGGATAGGCTTCCAGAAGAGTTTTTCCCCTGTTCTCTGCTTCCAGGACCAGCTCACTTCTGGAAAGCGTTCCCACAACCTGCGTATGAAAGTCCGCCGCCAGCGCCCGGACTTTTTCTTCCTCTCCCGGCACGTTCCGCCGGTTCAAGATCACGCCACCAAGGGACGCATATCCTCTGTTTCTGAAATTATCCACTGCCATGGCAATATTTGCCCCTGCATGGATGGCCATATTTTCTCCGGAGGTGATGATAAATACCTTATCTGCATACCCCTTTCGCATGGGCATGGAAAATCCACCACAGACAACATCTCCCAGTACATCATAAAAAACAATGTCCGGTTTATAGGTCTCATAAGCTCCGTTTTCCTTAAGCTTCTCAAGAGCGGTAATGATACCTCTTCCCGCACATCCAAGCCCCGGTGCAGGACCGCCGGCTTCCACACAGACCACACCTCCATATCCGATCTGCACCATATCCGTAAGCTTCAGCTCCTGGCGTTTTTCGTTATACAGTTCCAGCACAGTGGGAACTTTTTTTCCATGCCTGAGAAGGATCGTGGAATCTGCTTTTGGATCGCAGCCGATCTGCATCACTTTCATTCCTTTTTCCGCAAGGGCAGCTGCCACATTGGAAACCGTAGTAGACTTTCCGATGCCGCCCTTTCCGTATACCGCAACTTTTATCATTTTCTGTCCTCCGCTTTTGTGATCACATTGGAATATGCCGTTTTGGCGGAAACTCCACTGAGGCGGCCGATCTTTCCGGATAAGGAGCTGATCACATCCTGTGGTGCGTCAATGGCAATACTGATGATATTGATGCCTTTTTCCCGGTAAGGGATCCCCATTCTCCCGATAATATATTTTCCCGCTTCATGAAGAAAACGGTTGATATCATCGATCACGTCATTGTTTTCCACAATGATCGAGATCAATGCCACTCTTGTCTCCATAAGATCTGACTCTCCTTTCCGATATTATCAGCAGATCCTCGGCAGAAGCTCTCCTCCCGGCTGCGGAAGAAGTGCCTGCGTTCCGATCTCCGTAGTCATGACAACCTTTCCCGGCTGGTCTTCCGTAACTTCACCGATAATGGCTGCGTCCCTGGAATAAGGACATTTACGCAGTGCTTCCACGATCCTTCCTGCCTCTTCCTTTGGTGCCATGATCACCATTCGTCCCTCACATGCCAGATAAAGCGGCTCCAGCCAAGCATGCCGCAGACACCCTTTACCTCCGGAGCTACCGGAACAGCTGCTGCATCCAGGCGGATCCCTACGTTACTCTGTCCTGCGATCTCGTAAAGAACCGTTCCGACACCACCTCTTGTGGCATCACGGATCACATGAATGTTATGGGTGGCATCCAGCACCTCTTTTACAGCTCCCCACAGCGGTGCGCAGTCACTTGTCACATCTGCGTCAATGCCGAAATCCTCTCTTGCCAGAAGAATGGTGCATCCATGTCTTCCCACATCACCGGTTACAATAATGGCATCTCCCGGTTTTGCCAGCTCACCGCCTACCTGAACGCCTTCCTGGATCTCACCCATTCCGGTTGTTGTGATAAACACACCGTCAACCTGGCCTTTTCCTGCCACCTTAGTATCTCCGGAAACGATACGCACTCCGGCTTCTTTTGCTGTTTTTTCCATGGCGGCGGCGATCTCCTCCAGCTTCTCCATGGGAAAACCCTCCTCGATGACAAAAGCGCAGGTAAGATACATCGGTTTTGCTCCCATACAGGCAAGGTCATTAACTGTTCCGCAGATGGAAAGCTTGCCGATATTTCCCCCAGGAAAAAATGCCGGAGAAACAATAAATCCATCGGTGGATACTGCCATTTTTCCTGCAGGCGGAACCAGCACTGCCGCATCATCGGCTGTGAGATCCGGGTTTGCAAAATGTGCTTTGAATACTTCATCGATCAGTTCTGAGGTCTGACGGCTCCGGCACCGTGTGCCATGGTCACTGTTTTATTTTCCATAATATTATCTTCTTTCTATGCTGGGTCAAAGGAATTTCATATCGGTTTCATCCTGTCAGATCTTCCGGATACGATCCTTCGTTTGTACTATATGTAATGTATCATGTTTCGCAATCCATTAAAGCGGACATCAGTTTCCGTACATAAAATATGCGGAACATGCTCCTTCATTGGATACCATACAGGCACCTACCGGATGCTGCGGGGTACAGACCTTTCCGAATACCTTACAATCTGATGGCCTGCATTTTCCCTGAAGCACATCCCCACAGCGACAGGCCGGATTTGGCCTGCCCTGGATCGGCGGCACTGCATATTTTTTTCTGGCATCAAAGGCTTCCCACTCCTTCCGGAGCACCAGCCCGGACCCCGGGATCACACCCAGACCGCGCCATTCAGAATCGCAGGGCTCCATCAGTTCATCGATCAGCTTCTGTGCCTCCGGGCTTCCCTCACTTTTTACCACACGAGGATAGCAATTCACAAAGAACGGTTTTCCTTCCTGAAAACGTACCAGTGCAACAGCCAGTGCCGTAAGCAGCTCCTTCGCTGTAAAGCCTGCCACCACCCCACTGATGCCTTCCTCTGCCAGATGCTCGCAGAGCGCAGTTCCTGTGATCGCATTGACATGTCCAGGATAAAGGAACACATCCGCACTGCCCTTTAATGCCTGATAAGCCTGGGGCATGGTCTTGTTTGCCACAAGGAGCGAATAATTGGAAAGTCCGTCCTCTCCGGCCTTTTTCACGGAAAGACAGCAGGCAGGCGTGGTGGTCTCAAAGCCAACGGAAAGAAATACCACCTGCTCTTTTGGATGCTCTTTCGCATATTTTTCTGCATCTGCCGGTGAATAGACGATCCGTATCCTGGCGCCTTCTGCCCTGGCATCTGCAAGGCTTTTCTTTGTTCCCGGTACGCGGACAAGATCACCGAATGTGCAGATCGTCACCTGTTTTTCCAGAGCAAGATAAACGGCCTCGTCAATAAACCTACCGGTGTTACACAGACCGGACATCCCGGTCCTGAGATCAGCTCCACCTGCGGCGGCAGAAGCTTGCGGATCCCCAGACGGAAGATCTCGTGGGTATGTGTTCCGCAGACCTCCATGATCCGCACCGGCGGCCCCTGATATCCTTCTATGATCTCTCTTGCTGTTTTTTTCCTCTCTTCCATCACAGCAGTTCCTCCATCAGCTGGTCTGTCTCTTCCTCGTCATCATCGGTGATCTTTGCAATGGCAACACCTGCATGCACCATCACATAATCCCCCGGCTCCAGGTCTCCCAGGAGCTGGGCGGAAACCTCTCTCTTTGCGCCGCCTGCATCCACCACTGCTGTTCCGTCACTGATCTTTACTACTTTTGCTGATAATCCTACACACATATCTGTGCCTCCCATCCTGCATTTCTGCTGTATGCTCCATGCGTTATCATAAAACATTTTTGATCCGTATCTGCATGATCTCGTCTATATTTATCTGTGCCGCTGCACATAAGCCATCCCATACACCGCCTGTCCCAGTGCGATCCCTCCGTCATTCGGCGGGATCAGGCTATGCTTCAGAACTTTAAACCCCATTTCCGTAAGGCCATCATCTACCAGCTCCAGAAGCAGCCGGTTCTGAAAGACACCGCCACTTAATGCCACTTTCCGGATTCCGGTCTGCCTCTCTGCTTCCTCACAAGCTGCAAGGATCTTATCTGCCAGTGCCCGGTGAAATCCATAAGCCAGCTTCCCGGGATTCTCTCCTGCAAGCCTTGCCCGGACCAGATATGCAACGATCTCACCTGTATTTAAAATAAATTTTCGTTCATCTTCAGACGCTTCTGAGATGCCTGTGCTTTCCGGAATGTCTTCCTTTTCTGACATCCGTATCTTCAGATTTTCTTCCGGATTTTTCTTCTGCATCTCCCGCTGCTTTCTCCAGGCCTCCGCCGCAAATTCCAGTGCTGTGGACGCTTCTCCCTCAAAGGTGGACGCTCTCCGGATTCCCAGGATCGCACTGACTCCGTCAAAAAGTCTTCCTGCACTGGTGGAAGTCACGGCATTGATCTTCCGCTGTGCCATAGTCACCAGTACCTTTGCTTCCTGATCTGTGCAAAGTCCCAGTTTACGGACAGTGTCCAGGGTTTTTTCCAGATTTCCCGTATTCTGCCAGATCAGGGAAACGGCGATCCGCCAGCCTTCTTTTGCGGAAATATCTCCGCCAACCTGGACAAAGGGTTCTATACTTCCAAGCCTTGTAAATCCCTGACAGTCTGCAACCAGGAGTTCTCCGCCCCAGATGGTTCCATCGGTTCCATAGCCTGTTCCGTCAAAGGAAACCCCTATCACCTTTTCTTCGCAGTCATTTTCTGCCATGCAGGATAAAATGTGTGCATAATGATGCTGCACCCTCAGAACCGGAAGCCCTAGCTCCTCTGCCACCACTGTGGAATTATATTTAGGGTGAAGATCACAGACCACTACCTCCGGCTGCACCTCCAGAAGTGTTTCCAGCCGCCCGATCGTTTCCTTCAGGGCTTTTACCGTTCGAAGATCCTCAAGATCTCCCACATAAGGGGAAGGATAAAAAACGGTTATCCACACCAATGCAGAAGGTGTTCTTTAAGTTCTCCACCTGCTGCGATCACCTGGCCCTTCCAGGGTGTGGAGACCATAAACGGAAGAGGCGCATACCCGCCGGGAACGGCGGA
>ENA-OQAZ01001191-OQAZ01001191.1-human-gut-metagenome-genome-assembly--contig:-NODE-1191-length-12956-cov-1.825162_pt1 | contig 12956 bp, 15 predicted proteins | sample MGYA00242737_ERZ504531 | MGnify/ENA primary metagenome ERZ504531 (study PRJEB26092, sample SAMD00036244) | human gut metagenome | host: Homo sapiens | study: EMG produced TPA metagenomics assembly of...
TCGAGCAATCGTCGAATGTCGGCATGATCATCGCCGCGGAGAAGATGTCTAACGAGCAGCGATATGAGTTCATCAGCAAATTCGGTATCGGACAAGACAATGGGCTTGGTCTTCCCGGCGAAGCGGATGGTCTGCTGTATTCGGCCGATCAATGGGATCTGCGAACCCAGAACACCGTGCTGTTCGGCCAGGCGTATACGACCAATGCGCTCCAGTTGACGAACGCGGTTGCCGTGATCGCCAACAAGGGCGTCAAAAAGCCGCAGCGCATCATCAAGGCGATCAGCGATGCCGAAGGGCATTCCGAAGAGCAGAAGCCTGAAGGCGAAGCGACGCGCGTGATTGACGAGCAGGTGGCCTCACAGGTGATGAATGCCATGGAATCCGTGTCCGACCACTATTCCCAGTTCGTCAAAGTGGATGGTTACCGTGTCGCGGCAAAGTCCGGTACCGCGGAAGTTGCCGGTGCGGACGGACGTCTGTCATCGATTATCAGCGATTATTCTGCGATTATTCCTGCGGATAATCCTCGTTTCGTCGTTACGGTGGTGTTGAAAGATCCGCAAAGCGGTTATGGTGGTCTGACGGCAGGCCCGGTCACTGCGGAGATTGGTGAATTCCTTATGCAGAAGTACGAAGTGCCGGCGTCAAGTCCGCGAACTGATGCTATTCCAGTGACTTGGTGAGTGTGTGAGCATGAAGAACGGAGGGGCGGAAAGATGAGCGCGGTCAGCGAATCCATGAATAGGCGAATGACGTTGGGTCTGCTTGCCAGCAGATATGGCTTTGACCTTGATCCCGCGTTCGCTACCGAAGTGACGGTCACGTCCATTGCCGACGACATCGATTCGGTGCGGCCGGGAGCGTTGTTCATGCCGTCCATGCAGGTGGATGAGCAACAGTTACGGCAGGTGCAAGCGCTTGGTGCGTATGGTGCGGTGGTGCCGCATGCGTTGCGAGGAAAAAACGGATGGCGTTCAGATTCCTTTGATTTATGCCGAACCGACTGCGCAACAGTTGGGCAAGCTTGCCAGCGAGATGGCGGGCAGCCATCCGATTCGCTGGCGGTGTTCGCCGTGGCTGGCAGCAATACGCAAACGGTGGAACAGGGTGTGAGGGATCTCGCGGATTTCCTGCACATGCTCGGCAATCCGGTCGGCGTGATTAGTGCCGGCAATTCGCAATCGTTGGAACGATTCCTTGATCTGAACTATCCATTGTCGATTCTTGACGTGCAGCGTACGATGGCTGTGTGCGCCGAAGACGGCGCCGCCGCTGTGATCCTTGCGCTCAGCGAGGAAACGTTGAATGACGATGCGTTGCAGTCGGTGAATGTTGATGTGCTTGGCTGCGACGACAAGGGTCTCAGCGAGGCTGAGATCGTCAAGTCGGTCGCACGGTTTGGATGCACTGTCGGCAAGCAGACCCACATCGCAGGTCGTACGCAGGAATCCGATGCGCTCGCAGCGCAAGCGACGGAGGCATACGGGCAGACGGACAGCAGCGCGTTGTCATTGTCCATCGCCATGGTGCTTGCGGCCGGCGTACGTAAAGCCAATATTAAAAGCGCATTGCGTGTATCTCGAGATCTGAACTAGTCTCGATCGGAACGGATGCGGACGTCGAATAGTGATAATCGTAAACAACGTGAACAATATGCAGTACATCAACACAGAGGAGAAATCAGAGTGAGCAGCCCGACCATGATGCCAATGAGCTTGGAGGAAATCGCCCAGGCGGTTCAGGGACGGCTGATTGCCGGCACCGCGGCGATTGATACGCCTGTGGCCACCAGCACATTCACTGATTCACGACAGATTGTTGAAGGATCGGTATTCGTGGCGATTGCCGGAGAACGCGTGGATGGCCACGATTATGTGTCGAAGGTAGGCGCTCAGGGCGCTGTTGCCGCTAATAGTCGACCATGAGATCGACGGTGCCGGAGTGCTCAGATCGTGGTGGAAGATACGGTGCTTGCCTTGGGCGCGTTGGCCAAGCACAATATCGAACGCCGGCGTGCGTTGGAAACGCCGTTACGGTGATTGGCATCACCGGTTCCGTCGGAAAAACCACTACCAAGGATCTCATGAAGGCGTTGCTGGCGCACATAGGACCGACGATTGCGCCGGTCGGATCGTTCAACAATGAAATCGGACTGCCGCTGACTTCGCTCAAAGTACATGCGGAAACTCGCTTTCTGGTTGCGGAAATGGGTGCCAATCATGTTGGGGAAATCGCGAATTTGACGTCGCTGGTGCCGCCGGATATTGCGGTCGTGTTGAAAGTCGGCGTCGCGCATCTAGGGGAATTCGGCTCGCCGGAACGCATCGCACAAGCCAAATCGGAAATCATCCGTGGTCTTGTTCCAGGTGGTCTTTCCGTACTGAACGCGAATGACGAGCATGTGGCTGCGATGAGCGCCATCGCTCCGGGCGACGTGATGTGGTTCGGACTTCCGCAGAACAATGACGGCAAGCCGGCAATCAGCGCGCAACATGTGCATTGCGACGAATTGGACCATCCGAGCTTCATTTTGGACAATGGTGATGGCGAGCATGCCGAGGTCACTCTGGGCATTTGCGGTCAGCATAACGTTATGAATGCGTTGGCGGCTGCTTCGGTAGCGATGCATTTGGGTATGTCGATGGATGAGGTCGCGTCCGCGCTGTCTGACGTCACGGCCATCAGTCCTCATCGTATGGCTGTTTCCACGGTGCACAAGCCTGAAACATCGTTCACCTTGATCGACGATTCGTTTAATGCCAATCCCGATTCCATGAAGGCGGGGCTTGACGGATTGTTGCGTTGGAAGGCGGGTGCTGAGACCCAACCGTTCCGTATTGCGGTGTTGGGTGCCATGCTTGAGCTTGGTCCGAATGAAAAGGATTTGCATGCTGCATCGGCCGGTATGCGGTGGAAGGCGACGTTGACGCGTTGCTGACGGTCGGCAGCACATCCGATGCCTCTTTGGACGCTCTGGCCGGTGCCATGGCTGAAGGTGCATCCGCTGCGGGATGTGCTTCCCATATTGATTGGGTGCACGACATTGACGAGGCCGATCGTCTGGTGACGCAACTCGCCGTGGAACATCCGGGCGCTGTGGTGCTGCTTAAGGCTCCCACGCTTCCGGCTTGAGCGCTTTGGCCGAACGTTGGCAGGCCCTGGCTGCACAATAGAACAAGAATATTTGGCAAGATTCGAATAATCGAATAAACGACGTTATCTGAAGAATGTCTGACTGAAACGGAGAACATCAGGTGATTTCGCTCATCATCGGAATTGTGTGTCGCTGGTTGTGACGATCGTGGGCACCCCGCTGCTGATTCGTTTGGTGCACAAGCTGAATTATGGGCAATACATACGTCAGGATGGTCCGAAATCCCATCTAGTCAAGCGTGGCACGCCTACGTTGGGTGGCGTGGTCATCAATTTGGCGGTTGTGTTGGGCTGGGCTCGTCGGCGCTGTACCGCTTCGTCACGCGGGGTGAGACTCCGTCGTGGTCTGCGGTGCTGGTGCTGTTTGCCATGTTGTCGATGGGATTGCTTGGTTTTATTGATGATTTCGCGAATGGTTCGTAAGAAGCAGAGCGAGGGATTGACGGTTAAGGGCAAGTTCATCGGTCAGTTCATTCTGGCTACCATATATGCGGTGCTGGCGTTGATTCTGCCTACGAATTCCGGTTTCCCCAGTGCCCAGGCCGGCATGAGCTTCATTGAGGAGCCGTTCTTCAGTTTCGAATTCGCGGGTAAGGTCGTGGCTATCGTGCTGTTCGTGATTTGGGTGAACTTCCTGATGACCGCGTGGACCAATGCCATCAATCTGACTGATGGTCTTGACGGTTTGGCAGCTGGCTCTTCGATGATTGCGTTCATGGGATATGCGGTGATCGCTTTTTGGGAGTTCTACCACCTTAAGGGATCGGGGCATGAGGGCTTTACCTACGCGGTATCTGATCCACTTGATCTGACCATTATCGCGGCTTGCGCGGCGGTAGCATGCTTCGGGTTCTGTGGTACAACTCCAATCCGGCTTCAATTTTCATGGGAGATACCGGTTCGTTGGCGCTTGGCGGCCTGTTCGCTGCCATGTCCATCGCCACGCATACGGAATTCCTCGCGATTATTCTCGGCGGCCTGTTCGTCATGGAAACGTTGAGCGATGTCATTCAGGTCGGCTATTTCAAGATGACGCATAAGCGTGTGTTCAAGATGGCTCCGATCCACCATCATTTCGAATTGAAGGGATGGCCCGAAGTCAAGGTTGTGATTCGCTTCTGGATGATTGAACTGCTGTTCGTGCTGGTCGCTTGGTGCTTTTCTATGGCGATTGGGTTGCCCGTTCCGGCTTGTGACAGTCGATGCTCGGTCTGTTGCCGTTGCGAATGAACGCAATATGACTGTGATATTAAGGCGTATGAGGTTCTGACGATCGAAGGATGATGGATATGGATATGAGCGGTAAGACCGCGATTGTGGCGGGTCTTGGAGTTTCTGGCCAGAGCATGATGGAGGTGTTGGGTTCCCGCGCCGAAAAGGTGTTGGGCGTGGATGAGAAGAAGCCTGATGCCGATCTGCACTCTTTCGACCACATTGATTGGGATCATGTCGACTTGGTGATGACTTCTCCGGTATTCAATCCGAGGACCCCGTTCATTCTCGAAGCGCAACGTCGTGGCATTCCGGTGATGAGCGAGGTCGAGCTTGCCTGGCAGCTGCGGGTGGATTGCGATGCCACTGGGCATCCTGCGCAATGGATTGGCATCACCGGTACCAATGGCAAGACCTCCACTACGGAAATGACTTCGGAGATGTTGACGGCTTGCGGTTTGACCGCACCTGCTGTCGGCAATATCGGCAAAGCGGTGTCCCATGCCGCAGTCGATCCGGCAAATGATGTGCTGTGTGTTGAGCTCAGTTCTTTCCAATTGCATTTCACCGATTCTCTTGAGTTGGATTGCGCGGCGATCACCAATATCGCTGACGACCATCTTGATTGGCATGGCGGTATCGACAATTACGCGTCCGATAAAGCGAAGGTCTTCCACCATGCAAGAAGGCGTTGGTGTACAACGCGGATGATGAGCGCGTGACCAAGCTGGCATTCGCAGCCGAAACCGCGGAAGGCTGCCGTAGGGTTGGATTCACATTGTCGGAACCGCAAGATGGCCAGATTGGCGTGAAGGACGGCTGGATCGTCGACATGTCCGGCATCGCGGGCGGTGAGGCGGGCAAGCCTGAACAGGTTGCCAAAGTTGCCGAGTTCACACATCTGACCGAGCCGGATGGCACGGTATATCCGCATTTGCTCGCCGACGCATTGACCGCATTGGCGTTGGTGTTGGGACTTGGCGCGGATAAGGAGAAGGCGATCGCATCCCTGAAGCAGTTCACTCCAGTGGCCACCGTATCCAGACCGTCGCCACCGCCACTACGGCGGATGGGGGAGCCATTCGTTTCGTTGACGACTCCAAGGCGACCAACGCGCATGCGGCCAAGGCCTCGCTCAATAGTTTTGCCGATAAATCCGTGGTGTGGATTGCCGGAGGACTGGCCAAAGGCAGCAGTTTCGAGCAATTGGTGGCTGATCAGGCGCATACCATCAAAGCCGCGGTCATCATCGGCAGGGATCAGCAGCCGATGCTGGATGCGTTCAAGACGAGCGCTCCCAACATTCCTCTGACCATCATCGATCCGGCGGATAATGGGGTCATTATGGAACGGGCGGTTGATGCCGCGGGCGAGTATGTCCAATCCGGTGATGTGGTGCTGATGGCGCCTGCATGTGCGTCGATGGATCAGTTCAAGTCGTATGCCGATCGTGGAAACCAGTTCGCACAGCAGGCTCAGCGTTGGGTGAACGAGCATGGAAAGCCTAAACCAGGCAGGTTGATAGTAGTCGTCAGAAAAAGAAGGCCGCCGTCGGAAAGCAGGTCGACGATTTTCATGGTTATGTCGGTCTGCGAAGCTGCTTAATCCGATTTGGTGTTTTCATGGGTTCAGAACCGCGGTGATCATTCTCACCATTTTCGGTGTGATCATGGTGTTTTCCAGCTCTTCGGTAAACATGATTGCCAACGGACAGTCTCCGTGGTCCCAAGCACTGAAACAGGGGGGATTCTGCGTTCTTGGACTTATCGTGGGTGTTGCCTGCATGATGATTCCGGCGGAGCTCATCAGGAAATTCAGTTTCGTCTTCCTGATTATCGCTTTGCTTTTGCAGTCGCTGACGTTTACCCCCTTGGGTATCGATGTCCAAGGCAACAAAGGTTGGATCGGCCTTTTTGGATTTACCTTCCAGCCCGCCGAAGTCGTTAAGCTTGCGTTGTGCATATGGCTGCCGCGGGAACTGATCTACGCGCAGAAGCAGATAAACAAAGTCGGACCATATAAGGCATATCTCAAGTTGATTGCGTGGCTTGGTCTTGCATTGCTGTTGGTTGTGAGTGGCAAGGATCTTGGCACGGCATGATTCTGTTCGCGATCGCAGGTGCCGCGTTGCTGTTGGGAGATTTTCCTGGCAAATGGTTGGCTATCGTGGCATGCGGCGGTGCGGTTTTGGTTGGCGGACTCGTTATCACCAGTCCGAACCGACTCAGCCGTATCATGGCCACATACCAAACTTGCTCCGCATCCGACATGCAGGGGGTCTGCTATCAGGCGGTGCATGGCAAATACGCCATGGCCTCCGGAGGTTTGCTTGGAGTGGGCATCGGCAATTCCGGAGAAAAATGGGGATATCTGCCGGAAGCGCACAACGATTTCATTTTCGCCATCATCGGTGAGGAAACGGGCTTTGTAGGCGCCTCTCTCGTCATTCTGCTGTTCTTGGTGCTTGGATGGTGCATGCTCGTGGTGGCTTTGCAATCGCAGGACAGGTACATCACTTTGGTATTGGCCAGCATTACCGTGTGGATCGTCGGCCAGGCATTCGTGAACATCGGCGTTGTGGTGGGATTGTTTCCGGTGATGGGTGTGCCATTGCCGTTTGTGTCTGCGGGCGGTTTCGTCGTTGATTCTGTGTTTGGGCGCTGCAGGCGTAACCATCAGCATGATGAAACAGCAGCCGCAGATCCAAGCGGAGATGCAGCGGGTCTGAGTGTCGGCTGCGACCGCAGCATACGCTACCGCGTATTGCGGTGTGCAAACGTAGATGAAATGTGAGCATCCGCGTGTGCGACGGTATGGCGCGCGGCGTACTGGGGTGCCGTGGGCTAAGCTCGTACACTATGAGCAATCAGAAGCATATCGTTCTTGCCGGCGGTGGTACGGCAGGTCATGTCAATCCTCTGCTCGCAGTGGCGCATGTGATTCGCGAGCTTGAACCAGACGCGATATCGCAGTGGTGGCACTGTCGTCGGCTTGGAACACGATTTGGTTCCCCAGGCCGGTTTCGAACTGGAAACCATTGAGAAGGTTCCTTTCCCACGCAGGCCCAATATGGCGGCGCTGAAGTTTCCCGCGCAGTGGAAGGCCGAAACGGCCAAAGTCCGTGACATTCTCACCCGTCATGAGGCGCAGGTGGTTGTCGGCTTCGGCGGATACACGTCCGCTCCCGTATATGCGGCAGCGCACAAGATGGGCATTCCGATCGCGATGCATGAGCAGAATGCCCGTGCCGGAATGGCCAACAAATTGGGAGCTCGCTGGGCGTCCATGATTGGCACCGCCTATGCGCAAACCGGCTTGAAGCCACGCAAGGGTGTTGAAGCCGAGCGTGTGGGATTGCCATTGCGTGCCGAAATCGCAGCGATAGCCCATGGCATGGAACATGACCGCATTGCCACAAGACAATCGGCCGCAGCGCAACTCGGTGTCGATCCGAACCGTCCACTGGTGGTGGTGACTGGAGGGTCGCTGGGCGCGGTGAACGTGAACCGTGCGGTGGCGGCTTCCGCTAGGGAGCTGCTGGAACACGCCAGGTGATTCATCTGACTGGGAAAGGCAAAGATGATGAAGTGCGTTCATTGGTGTCGGTGAGCGCCGGCGAACAGGTGCTTGGCGAGCTTGGCCCGGACCATGGCAATGATGGCGATTATCGTGTTGCGCCGTATTTGGAACGTATTGATCTCGCATTCGCTTGCGCCGACCTGATTATCTGTCGCTCTGGGGCCGGCACCGTATCGGAATTGACGGCTTTGGGACTCCCCGCGATTTATGTTCCGCTGCCAATCGGCAACGGCGAGCAGCGATTCAACGCCCAGCCTGTCGTCGATGCGGAAGCGGTCTGATGGTGGCCGATCGCGAATTCACCGCCGAATGGGTCAAACAGCATGTGCCGAAGCTGCTTGCCGATTCGGATCTGCTTGCCAAGTATGGCGACAACGCCTGGCAATACGGTATTCGAGATGCCGCCGAAGTCATGGCCAAGCGCGTGCTTTCCATGATTGACGAAAAGTAGGCTGCGGCGACGGCAGGTGCGTTCGTCGCATTCCAAAATCCCACCCATGATCGGCCATATGCGAGACCATGGGTGAGACCATAATGGAACAAGCTAGAAAAAACATGCAAGAGGAGCAGTCGTGTCTGACAACCAGCGTGAAGCCGGTACCATCGTTCTTGATCCAACCCATGCGTCGTTCAGTCCGCAGGAAGGCGTGAATGATTTGGGGGCAACCCATTTCATCGGCATTGGAGCGCGGGCATGAGCGTGCTCGCTGAAATGCTGCACGAACAGGGCGTTGAAGTGGACGGTTCAGATCGTGAACCCAGCGCCAAAACCGATCGTCTGCAGGGAATCGGCATTACCGTCGAATTCGGGCAGCGCGCAGAAAACGTCGAAGGCAAACATACCGTCGTATTCTCCAGCGCCATCAAATCCGACAATCCGGAAATCGTCGCAGCATACGAAGCAGGCGAACGCATCGTGCACCGCAGCGACATTCTCGCATTGCTGATGAACGCAAAACGTGCGGTGACGGTCGCAGGAGCTCATGGCAAAACCACGACCAGTTCCATGCTGGCCCATATCCTCACCCATGCCGGTGAGGGAAATCTGGCCGATCCAAGCTATGCCATCGGCGGATCCATCCAAGGCAAGGATGGTGTGACGATTGACGGAGGCCATGCTGGTAAGGGCGACGTTCTTGTGGCGGAAGCGGACGAATCCGATGGCAGCTTTGCCAAGTATCATCCGGAAATCGCCATTGTCACCAACTCCGAAGCCGATCATCTCGACCATTACGGCACGCAGGAAAACTATCGTGCGGCTTTTGTCAATCATGTTCAGCATGCCGAAAAATCGGTGGTGATGTGCGGCGATGATGAAGGCAATCTTGCGGTATTGCGTGCTCTCGATCCGCAGACGGCCAAGCGTACGGTCGTGTATGCGACGCAGGATACGGTTTCGTTGGGTGATTTGAACGGTGCCGCGTTCGTGCATATCGAATCGGAAAGCGAAAGCGCGCAAAGCGGTGCCGAACATTTCACCTTACACATGCCCGCGGGATTGTTGGGCGAACATGAGCGTATGGTTCCGGTGACGCTTACCGTTCCAGGCATTCACAACGCGCGCAATGCCTCCGCTGCGATTATTGCGGCCGCGTTGTTGGGCGTCGATGTCGAGAACGCTGCCCAAGCCGCCACGTCGTTCCTTGGAGCTGCCCGTCGTTTCCAAGTGCGTGGTATGGTCGGCCAAGTGACTGTCGTTGATGATTACGCGCATCATCCTACGGAGATTTCGGCATTGCTGGATGCGGCGCGCCGCAGGTACCCGCAGTCGGTGATTCGCGTGATCTTCCAGCCGCACCTGTTCTCCCGGACCATGTTCTTTGCGAGTGAATTCGCTGAAGCATTGGCCAAGGCGGATGATGTGATCGTCACCGGCATTTTCCCCGCACGTGAAAAGCAGGAGGACTATCCGACGATTAGCTCCGCCACCATTGTGGACGAGGCGCTTAAGCTTGACCACACGCCTGCCGAGGATTGGATTCGCGGAGTGGAGGATATGCATACCGCGGCACAGATGATGACGATGCGTGCTCATCATGGCGATGTCATCTTCACTGTTGGCGCAGGCGACATCACACAGATGGACGAGGTGATGCTGCACTCCCTTCAGGCTCATCGTTGGGATTGTGAGGGCTGATGACGCGAAGGGTCATCAGTTCAGGTACGGGTTCGATGGTTCCGCAACGACGCCTGAAAATCAGACGTCGCATGGTAGAACCATCCAAGCCGGAAACACAGCGATGCCGGAAAGCAGGTTCAGCCGAAAGGCCGTTCCGTCGCTGGTGGAGCGGGACGCGCGTCTCTTCCGGGAAGAAGACGCAGGAAAATACGGTTGAGAGTGGCAACAAAGGCAGCGTGAGTCGTTCGAGATCAGGCGATTTCGTGGACGCGCGCAATCTTGCCGGCGAGGATTTCGTTTCGAAGACATTGGAGGAAACCATAGGCACGTTGGGCGTGGTAACGCGCCCGAAGGTGGTTGATTTCAGTGCGCGTCTGAAAGAACGACGCAAGGCGAACGCGCGTGTCGTCGCCATGCGCGCGTGCGTTTCCGCTGCTGTCATTGTTGTTGCAGGCGCGTTGGTATGGCTGTTTTTCTTCTCATCGGTATTCCGTCTCGAGTCCGGCAATATTAGCGTTGTCGGCGCCAACGAATGGGTGAGTGAGTCTCAGGTGTTGGATATTGCGGGCCAGCAAGCAGGAAAATCGATTCTTCTCGTGTCGAACAATGACGTGGAAAAGAAAATCAAGGAGATTCCTGGAGTCACTTCCGCGCAATCCAAGAAAAAACTGCCCGACTCCCTTGAAGTGACCATCAAGGCGCAAAAGCCTGCTGCGATGCTCAAGACAGGCGAGGACAGCATGACCGCGGTCGACAGCAAGGGGCGTATATTGAATTCCGTCAGCGGAGCTTCCGTGGAAGGAATTCCCGTCATTGAAGTGAAGGATGTCGAAACAAGTCTGAGCAATCGTTCCATCAAGGAGGCGTTGAAGATCCTCAGCTCATTGCCGGAATCGATGCGCAACTCCATCACCAAGGTGACTGCCGAAACCCAGGATTCCATCACCACGGAAATCAATGGGGGAGACCGTGTGATCGTATGGGGCGATTCATCCGGTCTCAAGTTGAAGAAAGCTGTCGTCGATAAAATCATCAATGATCCGAATGTGATCGGAGACAAGCATAACGTCAACGTGTCTGCGCCGTTGCGTCCAATCATCAAATAGTCGCGTTGATATACGAAGAACCCCGGTTGCCTTGCGGTACCTGGGTTCTTCGCGAATAGGAGGAGAGAAGGAGAAGTTCGATTATTGGAGGCCGTCAGGCGTTCGGATTGGCCTTCAACGCAGGAGCGACGGAGACCGCGGGATCGAGACGCGGAATCAGCGTGCACTGCGTGGCATGGTACAGGTCGGACTTGCCCGGCCAGACGGTACCGATGACCTCGTTGTCTTTGTTCAGCTGGTGGAACCAAGAACCGTTCTTATGGTCGATCAGGTATTCGTCAATGTACTTCCAGAAGGTCGCATACCAATCCTTGTACACCTGCTTGCCGGTGACGGTGGCCAGTGTGGCCGAGGTGTTCACGGATTCGGCAAGCGTCCAGTGCATGCGGTCGGTGACAACGGGCTTGCCGTTCCAATCGGTGGTGTAAGCCAAACCGATGGTGCCTTCGGCGTTCCAGGCGTCGGCAAGTGCCTGAGCGAACAGGTTCTCGGCGGCTTCGATAAGCTGCTGCTTGCCTTCTTCGGAACGCTGCTTGGAGCTCAACGCATACTGGGTGATGAGACGTGCCCACTCGATGCCATGGCCCGGAGTGGCGCCGTACGGCTTGAACTGGTCATCCGGCTTGTCATGGTTGCATTCGAGATCCGGCTGCCAATCGGCGGTGAAATGCTCAGGAATACGCCAGTTATTGTTGGCTGCCCATCCGACCACATGATCGATGATACGACCAGCGCGCTCGCGGTATTCCTCGTTTCCGGCCACATCGGCAACGGCAAGGAATGCTTCGGTGGTGTGCATATTGGCATTGATGCCGCGATAGGAGTCAAGCTCGGTGAATTCCGTGTTCCAAGTATCGACGGCCAGACCGATCTCGTCATCCCAGAAATGCTTGTCGTAGGTTGCCAGAGCCTCTTCGAGCAGCTCGTCCGCGTCCGGGCGGCCGATAAGCTTGGCGGAAGTGGCGGCAAGAATCACGAAAGCGTGGGCGTAGCAGACCTTGCCTGCTTCATGGGTGGAGCCGTCTGCGGAAATGGACGGATACCATCCGCCGTTTTCATCGTCATGCAGCGGACCGCGCAGGCCGGCGATGGCCTTGTCAACCAGTTCTGCGGCGCCCGGCTCGCCGTGCAGGAACCCCAAGGAATACACGTGCGCCATGCGGCAGGTGATCCACGTGTGGATGTTTTGGGTCAGATCCGGATTGCCGGTATCGTCCAGCCAGTAGGAGCCACCCTGCGGGGCGGGGAAATTGTGTCCGAAATGCAGGAGCTCGTTGGTTTCCGCCTCGAGCAGGGCATGGTTTTCTTCGGAGCCGAACACGTAGGCTTCGGGAGAGTAAGTGCAGGTCATCGATCAAGTCCTTCCTTGACGTCGTCTGCTGTGACGTGATAACTAGGTTGATGTATTAACTATGTTAACCACTTAAGCGGTTAATGCAAATCGACACACGGAATTTGATGGTGGGATTCTGATGATTTGTGATGGGGGAGAGCTGGATTCTTCGTATGTTGATTTGACGAGGTTGTCTTGTGAAGAGGAGTACCTAAAAACGTACCTTGCATGCTGTTTAGGGTGGTAGACAGATGGAACTTGGAAGAGATTAAGCAAGCCGGAGGAGGGATTTTTGCCCACATTTTTTTTAGAACATCCGGCACATCGGGGGTAATTTGGAGTAAACCCAGGATCTTCGAAAACCGTTGGAAATACAAGAAAAGCCGCCATTTCTGGCGGCTTTCAACTCGTGGAGATGCGGAGTAGTAACCCGGTCCGATAACCGAACCTC
>ENA-OQAZ01001192-OQAZ01001192.1-human-gut-metagenome-genome-assembly--contig:-NODE-1192-length-12947-cov-2.035881_pt1 | contig 12947 bp, 15 predicted proteins | sample MGYA00242737_ERZ504531 | MGnify/ENA primary metagenome ERZ504531 (study PRJEB26092, sample SAMD00036244) | human gut metagenome | host: Homo sapiens | study: EMG produced TPA metagenomics assembly of...
CACATCTGCCGCACTCCCAGGCTCCATGGTTCCAACATATCCACCGGCACTTTCACGCCCTATGATATGTGCAAAATTATAAGAATTACTATTCTGAATCTGAACTCCAAGAAGTTCTCCTGCATATCCACCGGCTTTTCCGGTATCACCGTCTCCGTCTGTTGCAAGAACATGAAATCCGCCTATCGCTCCGTAAACATCTGAACTGTCTATAATAGATGCAACTACAGTCAACGCTGATAACAGTCCTGTCGTAGAAAGAACATGATCCAGAACACTTGCTCCTCCGATAGCCGCCGTACTTCCCATAGCAGCTTTCCCAATATAGCCGCCGGCATAACGATAACCACTTACCGCATATGCACTGTCGCTTCCGTAATAACTGCTGCCATCTTCCTGCTGCAGATTCTTTGGCTCGCTGACACGGGTATGCCTCAGTTTATGTACATCAGAATTACTGATCTGCACACCGGTTCCGCATCCGATAAAGCCTCCTGCACTTCCGGCATCCGCATCGTTGGTGCTGTCTTTTTCAAGAGTCCCTGTAACGGTAACAGTAAACCCTTTTTCTACAGAATTAACACTGGCATTACTGATCACCGGAACAAAAGCATTAACCAGGGAAAGTAATCCTGTCAGATCAACTACTTTTGTAAGAATTGATGACTCAGCTCCAATCTCTGCAACCGCTCCGGCTTTTACCAGACCTCCGAAGCCTCCGGCATAACGAAGACCTTCTACTTTCAGAAGATTTTCTACTGCCGTTCCTTTTCCAGCGTCAACAGCATTTGATGAATTATCTACATGACCGCTCTGCATCTCTCCAACGAAGCCACCTGCATAGCCTTCTGCGTTTTCAAATCCGCTGTCAGCCGTAACAGTCAAACCATCTGCGGTACCAGCAACTTTGCAGTTTGTAATTTTGCTGGAAGCAGCCTGCAGGACACTTGCCAGTTCTTTCAAACTCAGGATTTTACCAAGGACACTGTTCAAAAGATCTCCTGTGGCATCTCCTGCCTCCGCCGCACTTCCGGAACGCATGATTCCGATATAGCCACCGGCATGATACGGTGCAGTGACTTCTTTTACATTGGTCACATCAGAGTTCTTCACCATGACTGCTTTTCCATTACCGATATATCCTCCGGCATCTCCAATCGCCACATCATCATTTTTTCCGGATGCTGTTACAACTAAATTGTTTCCTTCAATAGAAGAATCGGAAATTCTCGGATAAGCCACATCCATAACACTGAGAAGTTGATTTACATTCAAGAGGCCCAGTAACTTAATAGAACCTGTCTGTGCCACATCACCAGGCATCAGCCTTCCTGCAAAACCACCGGCATAGCTGGTTCCCTTTATATAAGAGAGTCCGGTAATATTGGTGTCTGTGTCTGCTTTGAATCCGGAATTGTTGTTTCCATAGTTGATATCTACTGCCTGTCCGTCACCCACAAAACCGCCCGCCATATCCGCGGATACCTGAGGATCATCTCCATTTGAAACATAGGCAATAGACGTATTATTGAACTCCGGTCTCAGGGCACTGACAACTCCAAGCAGATTCTCTAATTCAAATTCCTGTCAGTTTTGATGTAGTGGAATCTCCGGCACTTAATGCATCTCCGGCTTTGGCAAAACCTGCAAAGCTCCGGCTTTTCCTGATGTTGCAGCTGCAGTAACCGTTTTCAGGTTGCTGATCTTTGTGTCCCTTGCTCGTCCACTAATACATTCTCCAATAAAACCACCGCTGTAACCGTTCTCATTTTCGGTAGACACACTGTATCCTGACGAAACACCTGAAACAGTACTGTCAACTGTAAACGTCTCAATCATTTGACCTACAGAAAGAAGGCTGTCAATTTTCAAAAGCGGTAATCCAAGAAGTTTAATACCACCAACATTAGCAAGAGTTCCACTTCCGAAATATCCGGCAAATCCTCCTGCACACTTTCCGGCCTTTACAGAATTCAGATTTGTGACGGATGTTCTCCTTACTTCTCCACCTGTTCCATAACCGATAGTACCTCCGGCACGACCATTCTCCTGATCTGACGCAGTAACTGTAAGTCCCAAAGAGCCTCCGTTTACGGAACAATCTTTACATTCAAAACGCATGTAGTCTGCTGCTGTAACTGTTCCGCCAAGGACATCACCGACACTGGTCATTTTAGCGTAACCTAAGATTCCTCCGGCATTCTCTGTTGCTGAAACAGACATGCTTTCTGATGCAGTAATACTATTAGAATGCTCATTAAAACTGTAAGAAATACTGTTTTTTGCAAGCATACGATTCAAAGCTTTTGTAGTTGATTTTGAACCATCTGCAAGTTCTGAAGTATTAGAAACCTGAACAGCTCCGGCATATCCTACAAGTCCGCCGGCATATTTGCCACTGGCATCTAAGGATATCGTACTTCCGCCAATGGTACATCCGCTTATAACAGAAGGGCGAAGTCCCACCAAGTTCAAAATATCCATATCCGTAATATTACCGTTCAACAAACCTGTAAGAAGTTTTTTCACAAGATCAAGAAGACCTTTATTTTCATCAATAGATGTAACAGCACCAAGGGTTGCTAAGCCGGCAAATCCTCCGGTATAATCTTTTCCGGACACTGTACCAAGAGAAGAAATACTGCAGTCCACGGCATAACTGTTACGCATTTCTCCTATAAATCCACCTGCATAACCACTTTCCTTACCAGAGCTTCCTGTCGCAGATACATTTGTGCTGCCATTAATGCTACATCCAAGCATTACTGTATTGACCGGGAAATCAGCTATTTGGATTCCCAGATGATCCAGTGCACCTGCAACAACTGCATTGGAAGCACGGCCAATAAATCCTCCTGAGTAATCTGTACCATTAACACTCTCAGTACCATTAACTGAACATCCAGTCATTACAGCACCTATTGTTTCACCAGCAAATCCACCTGTATAATTCTGCCCAGATATCGTATTGCTACCGGATACTGAGCAATTACTGAACACCGGATTCACATAACCAATCGGAATCAGGTTTCCAACACTTAGAACGCCTCCATTCAAAAGCGTTGTAATCAGATCCCCAAGACCTAATACTGGAATCAAGTTTAATAGAGTACTAAGTGCGTCAGTTACTCCTTTAAGCACTCCTGAAAGGGCTTCATATTTTGTAATACCCGAAATGTACCCGACAAAACCACCTGTCCAGCTGTTTGCATTAGATACTCCTGATAATCCTTCTACATGACAGTCTAATATCTGTACATTTCCTTTTACAACGCCGGCAAAAGCTCCTGTTGAAAAAGATTTTGGATCCTTTTCCAACCCACTTGATAATCCCAGGACTTTTAAAACTCCGGTCAACACTACACCAAGCAAACTAAAATCTTTTTTAATAGAATTCGTTGTCGTTGATACAGAAACTCCTGATAAGGTAAGATTTTTTACGACAACCTGTTTTGATGAAATCTGTAATGAACTGTCATATGGGGTCGATAAACTTCTGAAAAATCCAACACCATATTCCGTGTCCGAGCTACTTCCATTTGAATAAGCACTCTGATTAATTGCTGTGTCCTGTACAATCTTTACGTTACTGATTTTGACATTAGCACCTTCTGTCATTCCCTTGCGGCCTTCCATATTTCCCTGGAAGTTCTTTATAGGAGTCCAGTTATCATCTTTCCCATTAGAATTTGTCCCTTCTTTGGAAAGATCAATATCACGAAAGATAATGTAATTTGCATCCTTGCTGTATTTATATCCGGAGCCTGCAATATTGGTATTACTATGTTTTGACGTATCATAAGTAAGTACATAAGTTTTATTCTCATCAACTGTTATACTTTCCGAATCTATATCATCAGTAAAACCACTTTCATCCCCACTGCTTGTAAAAGCTTCTGCATCATCACTTCCTGTCTCAGCTGCTTCCTCGCTATCTGACGGAATCATATCAATCAAATCACTGTCATTTACAGTTTCATCTGCTTCAACGGATGCCGCTTCGGAATCACTGGCAGTACTTTCTGTTGCAGTTACTGTCATATCGCTGACTCCTGAATCGTACTACTTACATACACATAACACTGTGTAGCTTTTGTACCAGCTATATCCCAAGATGGATTATCCAAATATTCTGTATCATTCAGCTTATGAGCACCGTTTTTATTAGCATACAATTCCTTTCCGGACCAATTATATGTATCATTAAACTTTACAATATCCGCATCACCCGGATAATACAGTTCCGTTTTGTATTCTGATGTATCCGCTGCCGGTTTCCAGTCTGTATATCCGCTCAGTGCTCCCCCCAGTATTCCCTCATTTTTCTTTCTTGTTTCATATACTCGCCAGATTGGTTCTGTTACTTCCACATCTGTTCCAATTGCCCGAAGCTGTGTTTCATTTCCAATCAAAATGTAATTTTTATCACCGATCTTTTTTACTACCTGACCGAAATAATTTCTTCCTTCATAATCAGATGGATATGCATTTGAGATATTCTGAGTTGTCTCCTCTGTTCCAGCCTTGTTGGCAAGAAGCTCCGGTGTTTCTGTTGTAAATGAAGAAGCAAGCACATAATTATGTGTTTTGCTGTAAGTAAGATACGAACCATCTTCCAAAGTGAACACCTGTCCCATTCCAACCTTTTCAGCAATATAATCCTCACTCATTACGGGTTCGCTGTCTGAGTCTTCTTCCTGCATCAGTGCCAGCTGGTAGCGGTTATACACATAAATCGTATCTGTCGCTGAATCATATACCATATTGTCAGTGTGCTCAGATGATGAAGTGATGCTGCCTGTAAAATCAGATGGGAAGTTCCAGACATTTTCATTATCTATTGGAATATCATTCATCAAACAATAGGAAGCGTCTGATGCATAGGTAAGTTCTGCACCATCTGCAAGAACCTTATCCCCTTCACCAACATTTCCATCTTTGTCTCCAGAAAACATCTGTGTTCCTGTACCGATTTGCAGAAGTTGCTGGTAATTGTAGATACATATTTTTCCATCTTCATAATCTGGATTTACTTCTTCCAATGTGTCCGATGTGTTTTCGTCATCCATAATTGTTTCTTCTTCATCTGTAAATCCTGATCTTCAGAATTGTCGAATTTTTCTGTCACCTCAGAACTAATATCTGTATTTGGCTCTGATTCGCCTTCAAAAGAATCAGGAATATCACTTTCCGTGATATCAGATGTTTCAGATGTATCACTGCTGAAACCATCCTGCTCCGATATATCTGTAATTTCACTATTGGTCTGCACATCCATTCTTTCTGAATCTTCATCATTCGCAACTACGACTTGCGAAGATAATAATGTAACACACAGAACGATTGCTGTAATTCGCCTTAAAACACTCAATTTTTTCATTAAAAAATCGCCTCAAATTTTCTGTCATGGTTAACTTTTTGTTACTTTTAACCACTCTGGCCGGATAACTGCCGCCGTCAAGCACTGGATCATTTTTGTGGAAAACGCCTCACATTCGCCATTTGAAATCATCCGTATTGCTTCTTCCGGTTCATATTTTCTGCGACAATTCTGATGTAGATACCATCCGTTCTTGTGCTGCTAAGTAACATACAATTCTAATTGCGTAATCTGTCAAATTTTTCAGTTGCATCGTTATCCCTCTAATCTAAACCCTGCGAGGTCTTAGTTTATATCAAAAAAAATATCAAAAATTGATATCTTCATTGTTTTTCGCTGATAATCTTTCTTATCAAGTATCTTATCAGGTACGATATTATACACTATTAAACTCATAAATATAATGTTCAATGAAGGAAAAATTTTTCACGTTTTTTTGTTCGAAGTGTTCCATTTAAGACTAATATGCAAAAAAAACGAACCACACTAACCATGTGATTCGTTATCTTTTATAACAATTTCAATATTTTTAATATTATGAATCTCATCTTTGCCTCTCTAAAAGATTCTTAAAAATTCTACATTACTTCAAGAACCCGAATTGCTATCAATCCATTTCGAACTCCAAGCACTTCTGCTGCATTATTAAAATCTATATTCGTTATTTTTTATTATTTTCTGCAAACGATACGAAGCAGTTCGATAATGAATAAACATTAATTCAGAAGTCTTTTTTAAGCTTTGGTTGACATTCAGATAACACTCCAATGTATCAACCAACTCTCCATTTTTCTGAATATCGTACTGGCGAAGTTTATTCAATGACTCTGGTATAAACGCTTGCAACTGATTTATATCTTTCATCTTTTCTATTACATGATAAAAGAATCCTATCTTTGTACTATCTATAACTGACTTACTCTCGTCTCCGATCATTCGTCTGATAACTTTAATATATTTAAGTGCAATTTTAGAAGATTTAAAAGACTCCTTCATTCATGGTATCCTGTGACAGTTTTACCTATACCAATCAAAAAATCTTTTTCAACTCCCCTATTAACAAGAAATTCCTGTATCGTTTGTTGCAGTTTCTCCAGTTTTTTACGAAACTCCAACCCGTTTTCCTGTTCTGTTTCTCTGTGAATATATACAATCTGGTTGGTTTGCAAAAAAAAATATGCTTCCTCGGTAAATAACGTATAATTTCGTTTTCGACCATTTCTGTTTCTTTTATCTGGGCATTGGTAAATTTTTCCATATTCTTTTTTGCATCCATACGGAAAGTAACAACCCGATATATCTCTGCATCATTAAGCCCATGCATACCTGCAACTTCATTTTCTTCATCATTTGACAGAGAACCATTTAGCAAACGATATTCCAGATCTCTGAAATATCGTTTTTCAAGATTTTCTTCTATTACATGTCTGATCAAACTAAACTGTAATGTAATGATAATATTCTCTAACGCGATAAAATCCAATTCCCTCAATGGTTCATTCTGTTCTGAAACAACAAAATACATTTCCTGTCTTTCAAAAATATTGAGCTTCTTAATATATTCAATATAGTTAGTATTTTTTCTTTTTTGACACAAATATTGATATCTTGTTATAATTTCAGGCTTATATTCCGTAATATTTTTTTTCCATTCTAAAATGCTGTGTTTCCGAATTACTTGGAAAAAAGCAAGTTCCATCTGCGTTATATAAACCGACCGGATTCCCGAGCATGGTACTGATCAAGAAAAAAATTCTCTCCATGGATTCTCTTGAATCTATCACGTTCAGTAAAATATTACTTAAATTATCATGTGTCATCTTAAAATATTTCAATTTTGCAGTTTCGATATCATATAACTGAAGTAGTATATGCTTAATAATTCCCCAAAAATGCAAATCCTCAGGAATTTCTATCACGTAAAAATGATACTCCTGTGAAAATTCCATTAAAATATCAAACAGTCTTTTCAGGTGTTCGGTTCTCTGACAGCACTTTACAATAAATCCACTTACCTGCTTTTTATCAAATTCTTTTAAATGATACAAAAAAGCATCTTCCTCTGTGGCTTCATAGGCTCTCATACTCGTCAGGAGCAGTTCACCCCCCCCAGAAATTTTTCCATATCTGCCACTTCAATGATTCGGACTCCTTTAATTTCACGATCAATTCCGGAATCATCATTTATCAGCTGCATTTCTGGAAATTTGTTTGATTTAAGCAAGTCCTTTACTGTATACCCCATTTGTATTCCCTTCCTTTTACAATTGAATTGATTCATCTTTCTTTTGCTTTATTATGCCATATCTATTTTAATATATTGTTGGGGTTATTTCTATAATTGTTTTTCATATTCGCTAGTTTGTTTTCTTAGCTATTCTGATAACTCATCGGTATCTGGTTTTATAATCTCCGAGACCTTTATGCCCTTTAGTAGATTGTCATAAGTTTGCTGCACATCCAGCAATATTTTATGTACTTTACAATGCTCTGTTGCATTTCTGGAACAAAACCCATCCTCTTCTAAACAACGATTTAATTTCATGGTTACTTCCGTGGAAGATATTATGTCAAACAGAGAAATATCTTCTGTTTTTTTTGCAAGTGAATACCCACCTTTTATTCCTTCGCAAGCTGTAATTATATTCGCTTCTTTTAATTTTTTTGTTATCTTTGGAATATAACTTTCTGGAATCTTTAATTCATAAGCTAACTCAGATGCAGTGATTACTTCACTACGACAAGCCAGATAATATACTATTCTGATCGCATAATCCGTTGTAATTTTTAATTGCATAATTGCTCCTCTCCAAAACAGGAAAAATCCCGAATTATTATCCTTGTGCTTCATCTTTTATCGCCTCAAGTCTAATAAATTCGGGATATTGTATAACCTTTCCTCTTTATCTCATTATCAGCTTTTTCAGTTCTTCTTATTTATTCCTTTAAAGAATACCATACCAACCATGCTGATCGCAAGACAAAAAACATCAAAATCATCAGCCATGTCTACCTTCTATAGATAGCTCTTTATGATCCGCAATTGCTCCAAATTTAATGACAGAAGGTGCTCCTGCAATTGGGTTTCCATTGACATCTACATACGCTACTCTATCTGTTGAGCTTCTTCTCCATTCTCGCAACCGCCAGTAATTCTTCCTCCAGACTCTGTACAGACATTTGTTCCGGTGCATCCAGATCTGTTATCTGGTCTGAGGAATCCTCTATTTCAACCGGATTTTCCGGTTCCTTTTCTGATTCCACTATTTGTTCACTCTCTGAGAGTCGTTCGTCATCTGCCAAAATTTCCGGTTCTGTCTCCTGATTTTCAATGTCACTGATAAAGTCCACCGTCTCCTGTGATTCCCTTTCCATTTCCACACCGGCACCAGATGCTTCGGTTACATTTAATGATAAACCACATATAGAAAAAATCAAAATCCAAGAACAGATGATTTTCAAGTATTTTTTCCATATATTATGCCTCATCTTGTGATTCTCTCTTATTTCTTCTCTGGCTTTCATATGTTAAAATGCTTAGACAAATCAGCGAACCAAACAGCAATAAGAAATATCCCATAACAGGACTGTCATCTCCGGTCTTTACACTATTGATCTTTTGCACTTTATCTGAATAGGACGGTCTAGATGGCTGTGACGGATTTGAGGGCTGTGTTGTATTTGGTTTCTCTTCTCCCATATAACTGTTCTTAAAAGAGATCGTTTCTATTTTCTCCCCCTTCTCATTAGCTACAATCGTAACAACTTTTAATTGATTTGATTCATTATAGTAAGCCTCAACAGTTACATGGTATTTATTTTGATCATATTTGTAATTATCTTTTTTCTCAGTTGTCTGACAAAGGGTATAGTGATACTGTCCTGCTGTCTTCACATTCAGCGTAATCTCAGTAGCTGCATTCTTTTTCATTGTCCAGGAATACTGCATGTTGCGGCCTCCCGCGGGCATCGGGGCATCGCTTTGATCGGTTGTCATAATATAAGAGAATTCATCTGCAATACCTTCCACTTCACTGTCAAAGATCTGTCTCACCGGAATTTTCACTACAGTACAGTTATCAGATGCAAACGCTGATATCTGCATGCTCAGAAAAAGGAGCATAGTCACCAATATGATAGTTACTTTTTTTAAATCAAGGATTTTCATGTTTTTTCTTTCCCTTCTTCTTTAATTTTCTATCTATCAGCAATAGAACGATAATTAGCAAAAGTATCCAGTAGATAATCGGCACCTGAATCATCTTTTCTTTTAATTTATCAATTCCAGTTCCCAGATTCTTGGCTTTCTCTTTCTCAGGATAGACTGATCCGTAAGCTTCCTACTAATATATTTCTTCCATTTGTCATGTCTGAGGTACATGTTATCAGAAGAACCAAATGGTCATTTTCCGTAAGTTCAAAGTTTCTTTTATGTAAAGCATTGTCTGATATTTCCTGCAGATACGCCTGTTTTGTTCCGTCGTCCTCTGAACTGACACTGAACAGCCGTTCATTATAAGCATCTGCCTGAATCAATGCATAAAATTCAATTCCATGATCTTTTCCATCAAAAAAAGATTTCCGTATGGATGTTCGTCAAAATACTCCTTATCTGCGAATAGCCCCACATCTCCAAACATCATGTGTTTTTCCATATGGTGTCCATAAATCATATTATTAAAATCGGAAAAATCCGGTTTGTTTGCACAGTGCAAAAATATGGAACCACTTAAAGAATATTTGCCTTCGGCATCCGTATTCATATAGGTATCATCATCATCTGTCTGTAACAGCGGATAATTAACGTTTGTTTCATTTATTCGAATCCAGCCAATAATATTCGGATTGATTTTCTGCAATTCTTCAAAAGATTTCGTATGTTTTTCTGTTGGAATATAGGCTTCGTAGTTCTTCGCATCTGCCGCCTGATATACCTGATTGGAATCCCATAACATATAGCATGATAGGAACATTATCATAAGAATCAGCAATAACGCTATAAAATTCACCATATGATCGACTATTTTGACTAAAAACTTTGCTGCTTTTTTCATATGAAATATTCCTGAAGTTTCCTTTCTTATTGCAAAAGGGAATGCGACGGAGTATCGCCGCACGCATTCCCTTTGTTGTTACTTTTATGATTTTATGTAATTATTTCTGTACTTTTTTTGCGTTTTGAAAGCAACGAATCCAAACAGTGCTGCTGCACAAAGAACAACCATCAAAACGTATGGAAGAGTGTTCATGATAATACCTGTTGTTGGTACGTTGTTGAATCTGTTGGTTACGTCAACAATGTTCTTATTCTGGCCAAGTTTCTTGTCAGATACTGTAATTTCTTCATTATACTTTTGTGCGGCTTTAGTAGATTCTTGTGTACCATTAAGTGTAACTACAGCACTTCCTTTGTAGTTAGCTTTTGCATCCTCAGTTACGGTAATCGTTGTTCCTACTGGAAGCTTTGTGAACTTCATATTCGCACCATCTGTCAGTGTAAATATATGAGTAGTGCCATTTGTAAGAGTAATTTTTGTACCATTTGCATTTACACCACCGAGGGTATTCTCATCTGTTCCTGCCGGGAAAGCAAACACTGCAGTGAAGCTAAATGTGTCACCTGTTGTAGGTTTAGTTGTCTCACCTGTCGTCACGTTCTTTTCAACCTTTTTAGATACATTTAAGGAACCAAGGTTGTCATAATCAGTACCCGGATTTGATGGATCTATACCTGTACCTGCTTCCTGGACATAAGTGTTTACGAATTTAAATCCGTTATCATTTCCATTACTAATATCTACTTTTCCAATGGTTGAATCAGCTTCACCCTTATCATTTTTAGTCTTGCTAACAACGATATTGGAAATCTCATAACCACCAGTTGCTGTATTGGAAACATATACATCCATAAGATACTCAGCTTTGGACATGAGCATTTTTTCTTTCTCACCCTTATCGTCAAGTCTCAATGAGTTTCCTGTTTCTGTTACTTTGTAACTATACTTACCAGCTTCCTGATATGCAGGAAATGTTACAGCCCATCTCTTAGTTATAGTACCTTTTCCATCTGTGGTTTTAAACTCAGCCTTGTCAATTGCTACCGCTGCATCAGTATCTACTAAGTTATTAACACTTCCTCCATTTTTCTGCTGTACTGCACTAAATGTAAAGTCAACGTCCTTTTCTACTTCAGTGTTAAAAACCTTTGTAATATACGCTTCCTTTGTCATTGTGTCTGTCCCTGCTGCAAATGCCGGCATTGCCAGTCCCATTGTCATAGCACCTGCTGCGACAATAGCGAGCATTTTCTTAGTGAATTTTTTCATGCTCATTGTAGTTCCTCCCTTGTAAATTATTTTGTTTTTTATTTGATTAACGGATCCGGTAATTAAATTCCCCTGCTCCGAATAATCGCAATGACTTTTCCTTTGACATCTTTTATATCAATGCAGCCATAGATTCGGCTGTCCGATGCCTGAGGTCTGTTATCTCCAAGTATAAATACCTGGCCATTCCCGACTGTGACCGGGAAATCCACTCCATCTTTAAACTGGGTGGTATCAAAGTAAATGTCCTGAGATATCTGTTCTGCACCATTATCTTCAGTCCGTTTTTTGTAATGTCAACGGTGTCTCCTGCTACCGCCACAACACGTCCGGTCGTGGTTCTGCCGTCATCTTTAAACACTGCAACGTCACCGGAAATAAACCTTTTATCCAATCGGTAATATATGACCAGATCACCGTCTTTGATTGCCGGTTTCATGGAGACATCATTTATTCTTACAATTCCATAGAGAAATGTAAAAATAAGAAATACTGCTAAGACAATAAATGCAATCTTCAATAACAACTGAACAATATCCTGTGCTACAGATGTTTCCTGTACTATATTGTTGTTTTTATCTGACCGTTCAGTTTCGTTCTTCATCCTATCCTTCCATAAAAAAGGATGCCCATACTTCTAGGGGATTTATTTGTTCTAGCTTAACTCGGACATCCAAGGCATTAGTTTATACCCCTTATTATAGTGGTTTATTTTTTTATTCCAATGCAACAAACATGTAAAAAGACTGATGTATTTTTGCAAGTTTTGTTCCATAGCAGTATCTATCTTATTTCCCGTCTTTTCCTGAAAAACAGAACCATGACGATACTTATGGCGAATAGTAACCATACATGCCTGCTTGTTCTCAGACGAACCCCTGTTTCCGGTATTAATTGTGTGTTTTCGTTTGTGATTTTTAACTCAATCACATCCCCATGCATACCTTTAATCGTCTGTCTCAAAATGGCTGTATTTCCGTTTTGACTAGCCTGCTTCGGCTGAGAATACTCATTGTCTTTACCTTTTTGGGAAATCCAGACATTATATTTTGATGTATCAACAGTTTCTGTTATTATGATATCCGAAGATATATCTACATTTTTTTAATGTAACTTTATCTCCATGTTTCAAAGAAGTTCTAATTGTTCTTGCTTACGCAGCTTTTTGACCCAATCTTTCCCAAATTCAGATGAAATTTTCCCAATATTCCAAAATGGGCTTTCATTTGCCGGTTTCCAAG
>ENA-OQAZ01001193-OQAZ01001193.1-human-gut-metagenome-genome-assembly--contig:-NODE-1193-length-12932-cov-1.388520_pt1 | contig 12932 bp, 17 predicted proteins | sample MGYA00242737_ERZ504531 | MGnify/ENA primary metagenome ERZ504531 (study PRJEB26092, sample SAMD00036244) | human gut metagenome | host: Homo sapiens | study: EMG produced TPA metagenomics assembly of...
CACAGACCGGTGAACAGGCGGTTTCAGTGGCAGAACCTCAGGCACAGGTGCAGCCACGGGCTGTAGTGGCTGTCAATCAGTGGATCCGGGATGGAAACCGCTGGTGGTACCGTCATGCAGACGGAAGCTATACCACCAATGGATGGGAAGTGATCAACGGAGCCTGGTATTACTTTGACGGAGCCGGCTGGATGGTAACCGGCTGGTTAAAATGCCCGAGCGGCTGGTATTATCTGACAGGAAGCGGAGCGATGGCAACGGCTGGATCCAGCTAGGAAGTACCTGGTATTATCTGAATGAAAGTGGAACGATGCAGGCAGATACCTGGATCGGAAACAATTATGTAGACGGAAGCGGAGCCTGGATCCCTGGAAAAGTAAAAGCACAGGCCGGCTGGGTACAGAGCGGAAGCCGCTGGTGGTACCGTCATGTAGACGGAAGCTATACCAGAAATAACTGGGAAATGATCAACGAAAGTTGGTATTATTTTGATGGAGCAGGCTGGATGACAACCGGCTGGCTGAAGCTTGGAAACAACTGGTACTATCTGAATCCGGATAATGGAGCGATGGCAACGGGCTGGATCCAGCTGGGAAGCACCTGGTATTACATGAATGGAAGCGGAGCCATGGAGACAGACACCTGGATCGGAAACAGCTATGTGGATGCCAATGGTGTATGGGATCAGTCAAAAACAAAGGCTCAGGCTTACTGGGTTCAGAATAACGGTCGCTGGCTGTATGTGCAGGAAGATGGTTCTTATACAAAGAGCACCTGGAAAACGATTGACGGAAAAGAATACTATTTCGGTGCTGACGGTTATATGGCAACCGGCTGGCTGAAGCAGGGAAGCACCTGGTATTATCTGAAACCGACCGCCAAGAACAGTGCAGAAAAAGTAGGTGAGAAAGCCTATAATTACTGGGTGGGAACAGCTGGGATCGGTGGTTATTACATTGATAAATACGGCAGAATGGTAGCCGGTAAAGATTACAGCATCGGAAGTTATATCTATACATTCGATGCCGGCGGATTATGCACGAACCGGGAAAACCGTTATCTTCAGGTGACTGATAAGAATGGAAGAAAATACAATGTGGAAAAGAAAACATATCTTTCCGATCCTCAGGTGGGCGTGGATGTAACAGAGGATGAGTTCCTTGCGGCAGCTGTCTATGCAGAGTCTGCAAACCAGGGACTCACCGGTATGACAGGTGTCGCGATGGTTATGTTAAACCGTATGCGGACCAATAAGACCAGCACGGCTCCATATCCATCAGAAGCGAAGAATATGATTTATCAGGCAACACAGTTTGAAGTGGCAAGAGACGGAGCACTGACAAGAAGCCTGAATCTCATCGTGAGCGACAAAGGCGGTACAGCGATGGAAAATGCAAAAAAAGCTGTTGCGAACGCCAGAGCAATCTGTGATGCTTACGATAATAACAAGACCGATGAGCTGAGCGATGAAGTGAAAGGTATACTGGAAGAATTGAAGATTCCGGAAGGTCATACTAATGCTGGAATATCTGGGATTTATGACACCAAAAGCATTTGAGAATGCGAATCTGGATCCGGAAAAAACACATGCATTTACCTATAAAAATACGACGTTCTACAGCACCTGGATCAAAAAATCCTGATACTATCCATCATTGACAGTCTACAGGAAAGAGTTTATAATATTGTCGTGAAAAATTTATCACATACAGTTGCAGGAAAACAGGTGAAATTCCTGTACAAGTCCGTTACCGTTAAAGTCGGAGTACTCTCTGTATGGTGAGGACTGTAAACATTTGCGGCAACCGAAGGATTACAGAGTAGAAATGAGCAGGAAAACCGTTGTCTTTTTGACAACGGTTTTTTACTTTACAGGAAACTGCTTTCCTGCAAAGTAAAAACGTTCCGCGAGGATGTGCACTGCGGCGTATAAGGTAGATGTCGCAAGCGACCGCGCAGGCGCGAGAATGTGCCAAGACACATTCTTGGTTCATGTATGCAGGCAACAAGAACAAAGAAAAAGTAAACTGTGAATTGGAAAAAATAATATGGATAAAAAAACACACCGCACCGGTCTGGAAGGATATTATGCGGTAGATGAAAAAAACAGAAAACTTCGTTACGGTTATACAACCGGTTCCTGTGCGGCAGCTGCGGCGCAGGCGGCAACGCGGATGCTGCTGACCGGAGAAAAAGTGGAAGAGGTGGCTTTACAGACACCAAAAGGAATTTTACTGCATCTGCTGATCGAGGAGATTTCCATGGATGAGGGAAGGGTGCGCTGTGCCGTGCAGAAGGATGGCGGTGATGATCCGGATGTAACGACGGGAATCTATGTATATGCAAACGTTTCCCGCAAGGATGCACCACAGATTACTCTGGACGGAGGGATCGGCGTAGGAAGAGTGACCAGACCGGGTCTGTGGCAGGCAGTTGGCGAGGCGGCGATCAACAAGGTTCCAAGCAGATGATCCTTGAAAATGTAGAGCAGGTCTGTAAAGAATATCACTACACCGGAGGTCTGGATGTGCAGATTGAGATTCCGGCAGGAGTGGAGCTTGCAAAAAAGACGTTTTAATCCACGCCTGGGTATCGAAGGCGGAATCTCTGTTCTTGGAACAAGTGGCATCGTGATCCCGATGAGTGAGACAGCACTGGTGGCCAGCCTGCGGCTGGAGATGAAGATGCTGGTGGAAGGCGGCGGGTCTTATCTGGTGATTACACCGGGAAATTACGGTCAGGCTTTTTCAAAAGAACAGACAAGACTGGATCTTACCTATCGATGAAATGCAGCAATTATGTGGGGGAGACCCTGGATATGGCAAGAGAGCTGGGTGTAAAGGGTATCTTGTTTATCTCCCATATCGGCAAATTTGTGAAAGTAGCCGGCGGAATCATGAATACCCATTCCCGCCAGGCGACAGTCGAAGCGAACTGATGGCAGCGAATGCGATCCGGCGCCGGCGCAGATCTGGAGACAGCAAAAGAGATTCTTGATACGATCACCACGGAGCAGAGTGTGGAGATTTTAAAACGAAAAGGTTATCTGGAAGCTACGATGAAAGAAATCAGTGACCGGGTAGAATTCTATCTGAATAAAAGGGCAGGCGAACAGCTGGAAGTGGGAACTATCTTATTTTCCAATGTATATGGAAAGCTGGCAGAAACCTCGAAAGTTCCGGAACTCGCCCGAAAAATCATGAAGCAGGCAGAAAAAAAAAGCACACAATCAATGTGCAGATAAAGAACAGAAACCAAATCAACAGAAAAACGAGGAGAAAAAACTATGAGTGGAATATTATATGGACTTGGAGTGGGACCCGGAGATCCGGAACTGCTGACACTGAAAGCCCTTCGTCTGATCCGCGAGAATCCTGTGATCGCAGTACCAGGCAACGATATAAAAGCCAGTGTCGCTTATCAGATCGTAAAAGGAGCATATCCAAAACTGGATGAAAAAGAACTGATTCCGGTGCTATGCCGATGACAAAAGACAGGGCAGTACTGGAAGACAATCATAATAAGGCTGCAGATGCAGTGGAATCTTATCTGAAACAGGGAAAAATGTGGTGTTTCTGACACTGGGAGATCCTACTATATATTCCACTTATCTGTATGTACATAAACGTATCCTGGAACGCGGTTATCAGGCTGAAATCGTGAGCGGGATCACTTCTTTCTGTGCAGTGGCGGCCCGTCTTAATATGGGTCTGGCGGAGATGGCAGAACCGCTCCATGTGATTCCGGCGACCTATAAAGCAGAAGAAATGGATGAGCTTTTAAAACTGCCTGGAACCAAAGTGCTGATGAAAAGCGGCAAACGCCTGAAAAAAGTAAGAGACAGCATCCTAAGAAGCGGACAGAATGCCGTAATGATCGAAAACTGCGGCATGCCGGAGGAAAAAATCTATGCATCGGCCAAAGAGATACCGGAAGAAGCAGGATATTATACCCTGCTGATTGTAAAAGATAAAAAGTAAGAAAAAAGTAAGAGTGCCTGACACCAGGGACAAGAGAGGAGAAAACATATGGTACATTTCGTAGGAGCAGGTTCCGGTGCACCGGATCTGATCACACTGAGAGGAAAAAAATTTCTGGAAGAAGCAGACGTAGTGATCTATGCAGGCTCACTGGTCAATCCACAGCTTCTTGAATACACGAAAGAAAACTGTGAGATCTACAACAGTGCGAAGATGACACTGGAAGAAGTTCTGGATGTGATCTTTGCAGCGGAAGAAAAGGGGCTGACAACGGTACGTCTCCATACCGGAGATCCTTCTTTGTATGGTGCGATCCGGGAACAGATGGATGTTCTGGAAGAAAAAAATATTGCATTTGATTATTGCCCGGGTGTCAGCAGCTTCTGTGGTGCGGCATCCGCGCTGAACCTGGAATACACACTGCCGGATGTATCACAGAGCGTGATCATAACCCGAATGGAAGGAAGAACTCCGGTACCGGAAAAAGAGAGCATCCAGTCCTTTGCGGCCCATCAGGCAACGATGGTTGTCTTTTTAAGTACAGGCATGTTAGAAGAACTGAGCAGAAGACTGATTGAGGGTGGTTACACCGCCGATACTCCGGCAGCGATTGTATACAAAGCGACTGGGAAGATCAGAAAACATTCGTCTGTACAGTAGGAACGCTGGCACAGACAGCAAAAGAAAACAATATTACAAAGACCGCACTGATGATCATCGGTGATGTGGTGGCTCACAGCCACTATGACCGGTCAGAACTGTATAATCCGACATTCACCACAGAGTTTCGGGAAGCAACAAAATAAGATGAAAAAGACAGGAATCATCGCATTCACAGAACATGGCTGTGTCCTTGGAGAAAAACTTCTGAGAGATCTGCAAAATCAGAATCAGGAAGTGTGTATGGCTTTGTGAAAAGTAAATATGTAGAGCTTCCTGAGAAACATCCTTTTCGGAAAGTGAAAGGAACCCTGAGAGAATGGGCAGAAGAATGGATCCCCCGACTGGACGGAATCATCTTTTTCAGTGCCACCGGGATCGCTGTGAGAACCATCGCTCCTTTTGTGGTAAGTAAGAAAACAGACCCGGCGGTTGTGGTGATCGATGAACAGGGCAGCTATGCGATCTCTCTTCTCTCCGGTCATCTCGGCGGAGCAAACGAACTGACGGAATTCGCTGCAGAAAGCATCGGAGCGCAACCCGTGATCACCACAGGGACAGACGTAAACCACACTTTTGCGGTGGATGTCTTCGCCCGGAAAAACAATCTGGTGATTTCTGATATGGAGCTGGCAAAAGAGATGGCGGCGTTGCTGATCCGGGGAAAAACTATTGCCTGGGGAGCCGGAGAAGGATTCGTCTTTCCGAAAGAACAGACCATTCCGGAACAGCTGCGATTCCGGAAGACGGAAAGCCCGGATGGGAAACAGGGAACTTTATGGTTTGCAATCCCGCAAAGTGACAGAGAACAGGAAGAAGCCCTGGGAACAGAGCAGACTCGGATGCTTCATCTGTATCCGAAAAATGTGTATCTCGGGGTGGGCTGCAGGAAAAACACACCGGAAGAAAAGATCGAAACACAGATTCAGAAATATCTGTCAGAACATGGAATAGCTGCAGAACAGATTATCCTGGCAGCCAGCATCGATCTGAAAAAAGAAGAGCCGGGACTGCTGGCGTTCTGTGAAAAATATCACCTTCCTTTTGTGACTTATCGTGGAGAAGAACTTGAAAAAGCAAAAGGTACCTTTACGCCATCTGCATTTGTCAGCAAGATCACCGGTGTGGACAATGTATGCGAACGAAGTGCCAGCCTTGCCGGCGATGGCGGAGCATTTATTATGAGAAAACAGGCCGCAGAGGGAGTGACCGCTGCGTGTACAATAAAGAAATGGAGTGTGAGCTTTGAATAAATTATATGTAATCGGTATTGGACCGGGAGAATACGAACAGATGACACTGAAGGCAATTCATGCAATGGAAAAAAGTGAGGTAATTATCGGCTATACAGTATATGTGGATCTGGTAAAAGAACATTTTCCGGGAAAAGAATTCCTGACCACTCCCATGAAAAAAGAGGTGGATCGTTGTGTAATGGCTTTTGAAGAAGCCAAAAAGGGAAAAATAGTTTCCATGATCTGCAGCGGAGATGCCGGTGTGTATGGTATGTCCGGACTGATGTATGAGGTTGGTGTCAACTATCCGGAAGTAGAACTGGAAATTATTCCCGGTGTGACGGCAGCGACCGGCGGTGCGGCAGTACTGGGTGCTCCGCTGATCCACGATTTCTGTCTGATCAGTCTGAGTGATCTGCTGACACCGTGGGAGAAGATTGAAGCACGTCTGCTGGCAGCTGCAGAGGCTGACTTTGTTGTGTGCCTGTATAACCCGTCCAGCAGGAAGCGAAGCGATTATCTGCAGAAAGCCTGCGATCTGATGATGCAGTACAAGAGTCCGGAGACCGTATGTGGTATCGTAAGTTACATCGGAAGAGACGGGGAACATTATGAAGTGATGGATCTGAAAATGCGGGATACGAAGGTAGACATGTTTACGACCGTATGGGTGGGTAATTCACAGACCAAAGAGATTAACGGTAAGATGGTAACACCGAGGGGATATCGAAATGTATAAAGTTCTGCTGTTCGGCGGTACGGTGGAAGGACGCACTGTGGCCGAATATTTGAATGAAAATAAAATACCTTCCATGGTATGTGTCGCTACGGAATACGGAGAAAGTCTGCTGCCGCAGGGTGAATATCTGGAATTATCCCACGAACGTCTGGATGAAAAGCAGATGGAAGAGAGGATGTTACAGATGGAGAACGGGCTGGTCATCGATGCGACCCATCCGTATGCCCAGGTAGTGACGGAAAATATTGAGACCGCCTGCGAACGTACCGGAACTGCCTATCTGCGGGTGGTGCGTCAGGAAAGCCGGCGTCTTGAAGAAGAAGAAACCATTACATATGTAAAAAGCATCCGGGAAGCGGTGGAATATCTGGAAAAAACCAGTGGAAATATTCTGGTTACCACCGGGAGCAAAGAACTGTCTGCCTATACGGCACTGACCGATTATCAGGAAAGAATCTATGCCAGAGTGCTTTCTCTGGTGGAAGTTGTCTCTTCCTGCGCAAAACTTGGCATTGAAGGGAAACATCTGTTGTGCATGCAGGGACCTTTTTCCCGGGAAATGAATATCGCACTGATCCATCAGTTGATATCGCATGGATGGTAAGTAAAGAATCGGGAAGAGCCGGAGGATTCCTGGAAAAATATCAGGCGGCAAAAGAAACCGGCTGCAGGATGATCGTCATCGGACGACCGAAGGAAGAACAGGGTGTGGAACTGGAAAAATGTATCGAGTATCTGAACCGCCGATTCCTCTCGGAAGAAACTGTTGCAAATGATGCAAAAATCGAAAAAGTCAATACTTATACAGACAATACAGACAATATAAAAAATATAGAGAATCCTGGCAGCGGGCAGGTAAACATGCAGGAAAAGGCTGAGCAGGAATCTGCCATGCAGGAAGCAGTAACGCAAAATACAGAAGCGGTAACCGAAGAAGAAGAAACTGAGGATATCCTTCGGGGGCAAAAGGTATCTCTCGTGGGAATCGGTATGGGAACTGCAGATACTCTGACACAGGAAGGAAAACAGGCACTGGAGTGTGCGGATCTTCTGATCGGAGCAGCACGGATGGTGGAACATATCCGGAAACCGGGCCAGGAAGTCTGGACCGGATACAAACCGGAAGAGATCTGCGCCTATATTGCGGCTCATCCGGAGCACAGAAACGTGGCGATTGCCCTCTCTGGGGATGTCGGATTCTACAGCGGAGCCAAAAAACTCCTGGAGACACTGCACCGGGAACTGCCGATGGTACAGAAAAAAGTGTACTGTGGCATATCTTCTATGATTTATTTCTGCGCAAAACTGGAAACACCGTGGGAAGATGTTCATCCGGTCAGCCTTCATGGAAGAGAGTGCAATCTGCCCGGACTTCTGCGTATATACGGAAAGGTTTTTGCTATTGTGGGAACGACAGACGGCATCGCAAAATTGTGTCAGAAGCTGCAGCGCTACGGCATGGGTGATGTGCGGGTAGAGGTGGGCGAACGGCTTTCTTACCCGGAAGAAAAGATCACCCGGGGATATGCCTGGCAGCTGACAGAACTTGAGACGGACAGTCTCAGTGTCGTGTTATTTACCAGAGAGGGAAAAGAAGCCATCGTGACACACGGGATCCGGATGAAGCATTTATCCGGGGAAAAGTGCCGATGACGAAAGAGGAAGTGAGAGGCATCTCCCTGTCAAAATTACAGCTGACACGGAATTCGATTATTTACGATGTGGGAGCCGGAACCGGTTCTGTATCCGTAGAGATGGCGATGCAGGCGGTAGAAGGCCGGGTATATGCGATCGAGAAAAAAACCGGAGGCTGTGGAACTGTTATATAAAACAAAGAAAGTTTGCAGCAGATAATCTTGAGATTGTCGAAGGACTGGCGCCGGAAGCTGCGTGGATCTGCCGGTACCGACCCATGCTTTTATCGGAGGCTCCTCCGGTAACATGAAAGACATCCTTAAACTGCTGCTTTCAAAGAATCCCAGGATCCGTGTGGTGATCAACTGCATCGCTCTCGAATCCGTGGGAGAGGCCATGAACTGTCTGAATGTTTTGCCATTGAGCAGGTGGATATCGCACAGGTGCAGGTAGCAAAAGGCAAAAAAGCGGGATCTTATCATCTGATGATGGGACAGAATCCGGTCTATGTGATTTCCTGCCGGGGAAAGGAAGAAACAAATGAATAACAAACGCAAAGTGCCGCGAATCCTTCTCGGGGCAGCCGCGAGCGGAAGCGGAAAGACACTGCTCACCTGCGGACTGCTACAGGCATTAAAAAACAGAAACCTGCAGGTTGCTTCTTTCAAGTGTGGACCGGATTATATTGACCCGATGTTTCACAGCCGTGTGATCGGAACAAAAAGCAGGAACCTGGACAGCTTTTTTGCGAAGGAAGATACCCTGCGGTATCTTCTGGAGAAAAATGCAAGAGACTGTGAGATTTCTGTGATTGAAGGCGTGATGGGTTATTATGACGGACTTGCGGGGATCTCTCCGAAAGCCAGTGCCTATGATGTGGCAAGAATCACAAAAACCCCGCGGTGCTGATCGTAAATGCAAAGGGAATGAGTCTGTCTGCGGCAGCTTTTGTCAAGGGCTTTGTGGAATACAGAGAAGACAGTCAGATCCGTGGTGTGATTCTGAATCAGATTTCCCCAATGATGTATCCGCGGTTAAAGCAGATTATCGAAGAAACCCTGCCGGTGAAAGTGTACGGGTATGTTCCGGTGGTGAAGGACTGCGTGCTGGAAAGCCGTCATCTGGGTCTGGTGATGCCGGAAGAAATCGCAGATCTGCATGATAAACTGATGGAACTGGCAGAGATCCTGGAAAGATCCGTGGATATTGACGGACTTCTGGAACTGGCAGAAGATGCAGAGGAACTTCCTGTTCAGGAACCACTGACCGATTATCATACAAAAAGAACCGTAAGGATCGCTCTGGCGAAGGATGAAGCGTTCTGCTTTTTCTACCAGGACAATCTGGAACTTCTGGAAGAAATGGGTGCGCAGCTGATTCCCTTTTCTCCCATTCATGATGAAAAACTCCCGGAAAATATAGACGGAATGCTTTTTCATGGCGGATATCCGGAACTGTATGCAAAAGCACTGAGTGAGAATAAAAAAATGCTTACTTCTGTTCGTGAAGCGGTACAGGCAGGTATTCCCTATATGGCAGAATGCGGTGGTTTTATGTATCTGCATCAGGAGATGGAGGACATGGAAGGACACAGCTGGCCAATGGCCGGGTTATTCCCGGCAAATCCTGGCGTACGCCCCGGCTTACCAGATTCGGTTATATTACCCTGGAAGACGGAACGTGTTTTGGGAAGAATGTGGGAGGAATCCGGGCCCATGAATTTCATTATTTTGATTCGGATAACTGCGGGGAAAGCTATACGGCCAGGAAACCACTGAGCAGTCGGTCATGGAACTGTATACACAGTGACAGACAGGGAATGAGCGGATTTCCGCATATGTATTATTACAGCAATCTGCAGGTGCCGGAACAGTTCTTACGCACCTGTGAGGAAAGGAAGGCATAAGTATGACGTTAGAGGAAACGCTGGAGAAGATACATCCGGCAGATAAGACAGCCATGGAAGCGGCGCTGGCACACTGGAACAATATTGCTATGCCGCTTCACAGTCTGGGACGGCTGCAGGATACGGTCGTTCGTATCGCCGGTATGACAGGGAATGCCAGAGTGGACCTGAAGAAAAAAGCTCTGGTGGTCATGTGCGCCGATAACGGTGTGGTGGAAGAAGGTGTGACACAGAGCGGGCAGGAAGTGACCAAAATCGTAGCCGAAAATTTCTGAAAGAAAGGGCTACGGCAAGTATCCTCTGTAAAAAAGCAGGTGCAGATATCTTCCCGGTGGACATCGGGATTGCCACGGACAGCACGATTCTTCAGCATAAAGTGATGTACGGAACAAAAAATATGGCGAAAGAGCTGCCATGACAAGAGAACAGGCTGTTCAGGCACTCGAAGTCGGCATCCATATGGTGGAAGAACTCAAAGAAAAAGGGTATGGAATCATAGCAACCGGTGAGATGGGAATCGGCAATACAACGACCAGCAGCGCAGTGACTGCCGTTTTACTGGAACAGGATCCGGCAGAGGTAACCGGACGCGGTGCAGGACTTTCCGGTACAGGACTGAAAAAGAAAATTTCTGTGATCAGAGATGCGATTGCCTTGCATAAACCGAAGAAAGAAGATCCGATCGATGTGCTCGCGAAAGTAGGCGGACTCGATATCGCCGGTATGGCAGGGGTATTCTTAGGCGGAGCAGCCTGTCGGATCCCGGTGGTTGCTGATGGATTCATCTCCTGTGTGGCCGCATTGTGTGCGATCCGGATCTGTCCGGCAGTGAAAGATTATGTAATCACATCACACAAATCAAAAGAACCGGCAACGATGATGATCCTGGAGGCACTGGATATTCCGGTATTTTTAGACTGTGATATGTGTCTGGGTGAGGGAACCGGAGCGGTAACGATTTATCCGATCTTGATATGGCGCTGGCGGTATATGGAGGCATGTGCACGTTTTCCGATAATCAGATGGAAAATTATGTGCCATTGGTGTAAGAAGAGAAAGTGAAGGAAATCAGAGATGTTTCATGTAGTAACAGGAGGAAGCGGCAGCGGAAAATCTGCATTTGCGGAACAGTGTATCCTGGATTGTCAGGGGAACAACAGAATCTATATTGCGACGATGTACCCGTTTGATGAAGAAAGCCACCGGAGGATCGCGAGACATCGCGCCATGCGGGCAGAGAAAAAGTTTACGACGATTGAGCGTTATACGGATCTGGAGCATCTTACGATACCGCAGGGGGCAGATATATTGCTGGAGTGCATGTCGAATCTGACGGCAAATGAGATCTATCAGGAAGGCGGAGCGGGGACAATACGGTAAAGGCGGTTCTGAATGGAATCCACCATCTGCTGGAGCGGGCAGAAAATCTGGTGGTAGTGACGAACGAGGTCTTTTCCGACGGCATCACCTACGATCCGGAGACAGAAAAATATCTGGAAAAACTTGGTGCGATCAACTGTCAGATGGCGCAGATCGCAGATACGGTCACAGAGGTTGTCTACGGAATTCCGATTTTTCATAAAAAGACAGGCGAGGAGAGAAAAAATGAAGAAATTTTATCATAGTTTTCTGATTGCATTTTCCATGTATTCGAAGATCCCGATGCCCCAGTGTGAATGGAATGAAGAAAATATGGCATATGCCATGTGCTTTTTCCCATGGATCGGTGTTGCCATCGGCGGAGTAACCTGGCTGTGGGGGACGTTCGGAACGTATCTTGGGCTTTCCTCAGCCTTTTATACCGTGATCCTGACATTGATCCCATGGTTTCTTACCGGAGGGATCCACCTGGACGGATTGTTGGATACGGCAGATGCGATGAGTTCATGGCAGGAACGTGAGCGCCGGCTGGAGATCCTGAAGGATTCTAATTCCGGAGCATTTGCGGTGATTACCTGTGTGGTTTACTTTATGTTTTATTATGGTGTATACAGCCAGATCAGTGCCCGTTCCCTGGCGATGATCCCCTTTACATTTTGTCTGTCCCGGACATTAAGCGGTCTGGCGATCGTGACATTTCCGAAGGCAAAAAAGACCGGGTCGGTTTCTGCTATGGCACGCGGGGCGAAGGATAGGCAGGTAAAAACCACGATGTGTGTGTATCTGCTGATACTGCTGGCCGGGATGCTTCTGGTGGACTGGAAACTGGGTCTTCTGGTTTATGGAATAGCGATTCTGGTTTATGCCCTTTATTATCGGAATGCGATGAAGTATTTCGGAGGAACGACCGGGGATCTGGCGGGGTGCTTTTTGTCGCTGTGTGAGGTGTTTATGGCTTGCGGGGCAGTGCTTGGTGCGCTCTGGCTTTAAAAGATGAGATTGAATAACTATGCTGTGTAAGATTTTCCCTGCGTCCCCTCTGCGACACCACGTGGGTCTGCGCTCGGTTTGAGCCTGTAGTCTCAAACACGTGCTCGACAAGCACTGCGGTATCGCAGAGGGGACGCAGGGAAATCCAGGCAAAGTTTTGGGGGAGACTGAGGTGGCTGGTATGGAGAGGGTCACTGGATATCCCTTAAAAATGAAGGAATAGATAGATATAGTTGTTCATTGGGATGTAAAATAGATAAATAAGTATAGCAATAAGTCCTAGAGCGTGTCTGAAAAATCATTTCCGCAATCTGCAAGCCCCACTTTGCGGTATATTTTACCCTCATTCGGTTGCCGTAGCCCGCTACGCCGCCTCATTCGGATAAAATCTCCCACAAACTGAGACT
>ENA-OQAZ01001194-OQAZ01001194.1-human-gut-metagenome-genome-assembly--contig:-NODE-1194-length-12903-cov-2.588134_pt1 | contig 12903 bp, 12 predicted proteins | sample MGYA00242737_ERZ504531 | MGnify/ENA primary metagenome ERZ504531 (study PRJEB26092, sample SAMD00036244) | human gut metagenome | host: Homo sapiens | study: EMG produced TPA metagenomics assembly of...
ACCTTCAACTTCATAATTACACCTCTTCACTAAATTCAAACTTAACACGTAATTTAATTAAATACTCTTTCTCCCCCTAGATACTACACTGACAAACTTTGTTAATTTAAGAAGTTTTTTTCAATTGAGTCTAACGATATCCTTGTTCTTTTTTTATTTGTTCTTCAAGTTCTTTAGCAATTTGCATTTTTTCTGCTTTCTCAATTGGAATTGCAATAATAACTGCATAAACAATTCCTATAATCAATGAAACTAGTAAAAAAATATTACATAAAACAAAGCTGTAACGAGGTTCCATATGAAATATGACGATAATGGTTGGTAATATCATCAGACTCAATAGCGCAGAAGTAAACACATGTGCTCTGTGCCAAACCTCAGGATAATCCTCCGTTTGTGGAATTCTAATACCAAAAATACTGTTGGGACTTGTAAATGGCATAACTATTGCGCTAATAATCATTATAACTAGATAAATAATACATCCATAAGATGGTTTGTGTAAAAAGACTTCTTTTATGATGGTTTCATTTGACCAAAATATAAAGCTACAAATTGCAAGGACGGTAAATGACGCTACATATATTAGCATTGACTGTACATACTTATAGGCTATACTAGTTGCAATTAAGATTGCTACAGGTAGAAAAATGTAAATATTCATTTGATACTGTAACTTACTATGTATTTCATTTATTACCATCAACGAGCTCACAATATGAGAAATTGTAAGTGCTAATAAATATTTTTGTTGTGTAAGCATTTTTTACCTTCTTTCTTAATTTGTTACGAAAAGCTTTTCTTGTAAAACATCGTAACACCATATCTTCTTAATATCCATCAATCTCTAGTTGAATCTTCTTCTGATTTGAACTCAATTATTAGTTGAATTATTCTACAAATACTGAAGTTACATTATGTGTTTTTATACCCATGCTTTCAGAAATATGCACGTAAATTTCTTATTTATCGGACTAAAGGCATCCATTTTACTTCACCTTCGTCTGATGATTTTAATGTTCCGCTGAATTTATTTGTTTTATAAAATACAACTATGTATCTAGAGCCGTCTTCTCTCGGCCAATCTTTTGTCCCACAAATTCTTGGATTTTCTATTTTTAATCCTGTTTCTTCATATACTTCACGTATTACCGAATCTACAAACGATTCTCCTTTTTTAACGTGACCACCGGGGAATGTCAAGCCTCCCCAATTTTCATCTATCTTATCTTGTACAAGTACATTTCCTTTGTCATCATATACCATGCACATATTATAGCATACAAAACAAGGCTGATGAAATACTTTTTACTTTGCCGGGAAGTTATAAATTGCGGCGTAAAACCCACACGCTTGCGTGTGGATGAAAGCTGCTTTTTCTGTGCAAAACTATATTTCTACTACTTGACATTAACATAGAGTAAACATATTATCTATGTATAATAGTGCAAAGTTCAAAATGAAAGTGAGTATTTTAGAGATGCGTTAGAAGCACAGTATTTGGAGGGGGTAATCATGGCACGACCAAAAAGTAATAATGTACAGATTAACATTTCCATTCCTTCCGAGTGGAAAGAACAGCTTGAAAACCTTGCCCGTATCTATCTGTCGAAGAAGGAACTACTATTACCTTCCTTGACCTGATGCGCAGGGGGATTCAGGAAAAATATCAGTTAGGAGAAACAGACGATGAGCGAGGAACAATATCATAGTGCTTCGCATTGTAAATATCTGACGCAGTACCATATCATCTGGTGTCCGAAATTCAGATTTTCGGTATTGCAGAATGGTGCAGATGACACACTCAAAAATATCCTTGCAAATATCTGTAATCAGTACGGATACATAATCAAAGCGTTGGAAGTGATGCCAGACCATATACATATATTTGTAGATTGCCCACAGACAGTTGCCCCTTGCGATATAGTAAGAACATTGAAAAGTATCAGTGCAATTGAAATGTTCAAGGCATATCCACAATTAAAACAGTTCTACTCTCGGTGTGGAGTATTATGGTCAAGAGGATATTTTGTATCTACGTAGGTCATATAAGTGAAGCTACGGTAAAGAAATACATCGAGGAACAGAAAGATCATGAGTGACAAAGAATACAAGAAACTTCTGAAACAATATCATAAACTTTCTGACAGGCATATCCTAGTTGTAGAAACTGATATGCCTTATCCTGATGTTCTGAAAGTCGTGGCTCTTTCTGATAAAATCCGCAAAGCTGGCAACGAGCTTGTTAGTCTTATGAGAAAGAATTACGACCAGCTCATGCGTACCAAGAAATATCGTAAACTACTAAAAATGTACGGCAATACTGAGGATAAGGACAAACTTAAAGCTCTCGCTAATCAGCTCAATGATATGCAGAAATCTTATAATGTTACATGGGATTTTTGCAGGACATCTATGATTCCTATAGGCAAGAAATACAGTATAGATGCGGTGTTTGCTCTCACAAAAGCCGAAGACATATGGCGAGTATGGAAAAATGTCTTTATGATAACGGTAAGATTACACATTTCTCAAAATACGGAGAATTACCATGTATCAGAGCAAAACAGATAAATCGTGGTATTCCGATGTTTGTTGAGGATGGTAAACTTCGATTCAAACTTAGAAAGATGCAATTCGGGATTCATGTCAACGACAGGTTTCAGTCTGATGAAGTTAACGCCGTTTTGTCTTATCTTGAGAATCCTGACAAGATGGATGCTGATGCTGTCAATACGCTTATAGAAGAAGCCTGTTGTATAGATACTTACAGACCTTGCTATGCTACTCTTGTTCCAAGATTGATAAGAGGTAAGTACAGAGTATATCTGCATCTGACAATAGAAGGCAAAGCTAAGCCTAAATATGATAGATTCGGCAATCCAAGACATAAATACGGTAAAGGCATGATAGGTGCTGATATAGGAACGCAGACAGTTGCCTATACTTCTGATACTGAAGTCGGACTGAAGAACCTTTCAGAGCGTGGCAACAGCATACAGACTTCTGAACGCAAGGAACGCTTATATTATCGTGCTATGGACAGGAGTAGACGGGCAACCAATCCACAGAATTACAATCCTGACGGCACTATCAAGAAAGGTAAAAAGACTTGGAAATATTCTGATCGCTACAAGAAGCTGAAAGCCAAACACACTGAATTATGCCGTATAAATGCAGTAAATAGACAGCTTGCAATAAACGAAGATGCTAACTATCTGCGAAGTCTTGGAGATACATTCGTCACAGAACCTAAAAATGCAAGCAAGCTGATGAAACGGGCTAAGAAGACTACTGTTAATAGCAAAGGCAAATTTAATAAGAAAAAGCGCTTTTGGCAAATCTATAAAGAATCGTTGCCCGTCTGGATTTCAAACTACTGTTGAAAAGAAATTCAAAGTCACAGGCGGCGCATATATAGAAGTTCCGAATAATTATAGGGCAAGCCAATACGACCACACGGCAGATGACTACATTAAGAAAAAGCTGTCTGATAGGCTCTACAGACTTCGAGACGGAACATTGGTACAAAGAGATTGGTATTCATCATTTTGCTCTATTGTTACGACTACAGAACGCAGGATATAGACAAAGATAAATGTATTACAGATTTCGGCAGGTGCTATGACAAAGAAAAAGCCTAATCGCATGGATTAAGGCTAATCATATCAAAATACTAAACAGTGGAATTAAAGTAGCTTAACAACTAAATGTTAGGGAGATTGATTGTACTTCCTTGTCGTAAGACAGAAATTTACCGCTAATGTGGTCGTAGGACTGCTTGGTAATGAAAGCTCTGATTCAAACAGGTTTACACTTGTAACTCCAAAGCCTGAAAATGGTGTACGATTACAAGCTACACTTGGCAATCAGAACCCCACGGGCTTGCCCGTGAGAGCAGTCAGGCTAGTATAATACATGTGGCGAAAACCATACGCCATTACAGTCATAATTTATTATTAGTATTAGGAGAAATTGCAATGAATACTCCCAAAAAGAAAAAGAACCGAATATATACCATGCTATCCGGCATAACCTTTCTGGTTTTTCTTGGCTGTGCTGCATATCTTATTTTTTATCTTGGAATACAGCCATACTACTTAAAGCAACAAAGCAAAAAGATAAATGCTGCTTACTATAATTCTTCGGAATTTGATTCCGGAAATAAAAATTCCGACGGTCTGCTATTGAAATTTTCCCAGCTTTTAAAGACAAACAAAGATACAAAGGGCTGGCTCAGAATTCCGGGAACCAATATTGATTATCCTGTCGTTCAGGGAGAAAAAAACTCCGATTTTTATCTGCACCATAATTTAAAAGGAGACACGGATAAAAATGGCTGCCTATATATTGATGCCAATTGTAATGTAGAGACTCCTACAAAAAACATTGTAATCCATGGCCACAATATGGAATCTACTCGAAATGATGTTTTTTCAACTTCCAAAATATAAAGATATGGAATTTTACAAAAAGCATCCTATCCTCATATTTGACTCCATCTATGATGAATCCAAATGGAAAATCATTTCGTTTATGAGAGTCTCAGGAACTTATTCCCATAACGACGGCTTTGATTATATGCAAGGTGAATTTAATGATAATGAGGAATTTCTAGACTTTCTTCATCAAGTAGAAATGCGTTCTCTCTATCAGTGTCCTGTGACCGTAAATGAAAAAGACTCATTACTTATGCTCTCAACCTGTACCTATGAAATTGACAACTGCCGTTCTGTTGTTGTTGCCAGAAAACTTCGAAAAGGGGAATCAGAAGATGTGAACACCTCAAAAGCTTATCTGAAAAATGATGTGTTATATCCTGATGATTGGTATTCTAAATATGGTGGAAAAATGCCTGTCGCTAACTCCTTCACAGAAGCCATATCTGAACACACTCTTGATTGGTATGATGGAAAACGGAAGCATTAAATTTTATTCCTTGTCGGTCAAAAAAAGAAAGGATACATATCAATGCCATCCTTTCTTCCATATTTTTTATTATTTTTCTGCTTTTCTTTTTTTGTTCATAACAATACTCAATACCAACATTGAAATACCTAATATGCCAACAACAATTGCAGAAAATAATTCTCTCACCTGTTTTAGGTGCATTTTCCGGTGGGTTTGTAATCACTGTTACTGTTTCTTTTGGAGTTGTTGGTTTCTCTAAAATTACTGTCGGTGCTGCTGTCGTCGTCACTGCTGATGTTGTTACCGCTTCGTATGTATTCGAAAAGACTACGTCATCTGTTTTTTCCGTAGCTCCATTTTCCACTGCATATATTACAGACTTCAAACCACCATTTCCATCATTTTCAATGGAGACTGTTACCGTGTAAACAGCACTATCATAAGTAAAATGTTCTGCATTACCCGCTTCCTGAGAAATGAAATAATTATATCTTCCCGGTTTTGTATAAGTCATGGGACCAATTTCTACTTTGCCATTATCCTTAATCGTAACCTCTTTTACATCTGGCATAGGGTTTGTTTCATTTTCAGATTTAATTACCACTTTATACTCAATACCTGAAGGTACCGAATCCCCTAGTGTCTTAATCTCTACCGGAATAGAAGCGGTACAATATACCTTTTCTTCTGCATATGCCTGTGTCTGGAACAGCAGAAGTGCAACGAAACATGGAAGTAGCCGCAATATAACAAACTGTTTCATCTTGTTTTTCATATTATAGTACCTCCATCTTTACTTGTTTTTTTATTTATCCAACCGTCCAAACAAGACAACTCGTTCATTCGTTCCTGCTTCAGCGCAGGTTGATATTCCGATAATCTTATCATCATGATTCAGAGGAATATCACGATACTGAACTGCTTCGTCCTTAATATATTTCAAAAGGGTATCTAAATTGTCTTTACCTTGTACGGTCGGATTATAAATTTTGTTATTAAATTCCTGAGTCTCTACACACGCAAACAATGTAATCTTATATGTATCATCTAACAAAAACAATGCTCCTGTCTTGTGCTCCTGAAAATAATCATCATTTTTAAATTCAACAACATCTCCAAACATAGCACCATATTCCATATGATGACCATAAATAATTGAATAACTGTCAGTAAAATCACAAGCATTTCGATAGTCTAAAAAGATAGAACCTGAAAAGGAAAATTTACCAAATACATCTTTGTTCAAATATTCCTGATTATCTTTTCCCTGAACAACAGGATAACTAATATGGGTATCAAAAATTGTAATCCACCCAACCACATCCTTGTTCAACTTCATAAGTTCTCCTAGCGTAATGCTATTCGGCCCATCCCCAGTAGGCTGGTATTTGAGCAAATCATTGGATGAAAATGCCCCACGATATATCATTATGGTATTCCATAAACGAATAACCACCATATAACAGCATAATCAGAACCAACACCATGGCTATAAAACTAAGTATTTTATTTCCAACCCTTGCACATTTTACTGCTATCCCCACCTTGATATCCTTTCCATATCACGCAATTACTTGTTTCACGTGTAAAAACTCTCACAAACTTATTCTAATTTTTAGTATTCTGCTCTTTTCTTACGGAATAATACAAATGCTACAGCACCTGCTAAAACAACCATAAGTGCATATGGTCCGTAACTTGAAGCAAAACCTGTTGCGGAACCGGTCCTGTCATTGGTAAATGCAACTTCCTGTGTCTGTAATGAAGTTCCAGCATCAATGGTACCTGTTGCTGTTTTAATATTTCCACTTCCACCGGCCTTATTAGTACCATTCAATTTTGTCTCAAATGTTGTTTTATAGTCGTCTGCTTCTAGCTCTTTAATTGTATAGGTATCATTTTCAGTTAAACCATAAATTTTCACTGTATCTCCATGTTTCAGTTCAATTCTTGCAGCGGTACCTTTTTTAATTGCCGGTTGTCCTTCTAAATTATACCATTCGCCTTCTGCACCGTTAATTGTAATTTCAAAGATAAACTTTTTATCTCTTTCACCATAGTTACCAGTTACTGTCTTACTAATAACTAAATCGTTTACTGTTCCGTCTGGCTTTGGAACTGGGTTCTCTGTATCCGGCTTATTAACACCATATGTATTTACAAAAGCTCCACTCTTTACAAGTTGCCCATCTTCTTGGTACAAGACTAAAGATGCACTTGCAATATAAAAATTGGTTCCATCTGTAGCAACAGTAACATCTAAATATCTCTCTCCGACATCATATTTAATGCCTTCATAGGTCCCCTCTTTCTGCTTTACTTTATAACGGTAAGTCCGATACCTTCCGTTGTAAATTTATCTGCAACTAAGGTAAATGTAAGTTTTTTACTAATAGATGTCTCAGTTAAATCTTCTGCTGCCGGTGCTAATTCAATTGTTCCTGGTTTTACAGCACCTGCTGGCGCATTTTTAAACGGTGGCTTTAAATCCTTACCACCATTTGTTGCTTTTGCCTGTTCTGCTGTTAAATTAGTAACCTCAAATTCAAATGTTGTATTTGGAGCATATACATCTGCTCTCTTATACAAATTTACATCAAGTGAAGCGCTTGTTACAGGTTCTGCTGCATTCACTGTTTTCATAGTTCCCGGCAATAATGTAATTGCCATTGCCACCGTCATAACACCTGCTGCTATGCGGCTAAAGATTTTTTTGTTTTTCAAATTCATAGTAAACATCCTTTCTTTTATTATTTTTTTGTTTTTCGAATTCATAATAAACATCCTTCTTTTATTATTTTTTTTACATATTCTATAGGAAGTACCAAAATACTACCTTTATCACAGAGATACATATGGATTATATTTCTCTGTCAGATTCATTGATATTGTTTCTCCAATCTGCCTCCGTAATACACAATAAATTACAAATCAGCGCTTCAATTACAATTCATTTTTTCTTATAATTGTAATCACTTTTCCCTTAATCTCTTCCATTTCTACTGCACCGAAATATCGACTGTCCTTTGCTCCCTCACGGTAATCACACAAGATAAAATATTGATTTTCTCTGAGCGTAACCGGATATGATACATTATTATCATACATAGGTGTCGAATAATATATATCATTTTCTGCAAGCAACGAACCATTAACTTTTACTTCTGCTTCATTGGTGATTTCTACCGTATCGCCATCTTTTGCAATGATTCTCCCAGTATACGAAACACCTTCTTTTTCAAAAATCACCACATCTCTAATGCTAAAGTTATTCTCCAAGCGATAGAAAAGCATCAAATCTCCTGCATTGATTTTCGGTGACATATCTTTATTTTCATTGGTGTAATCCCAAAAATCACACCAAATATAATATACACCAATGCCACCAGAAAAATCAGTCTTTCAAAGAATATGATAATTTCTTCTTTTTGAAACAGTTTTCTTTCTTTTGTTTTTAATTACCTCTCCAGGATCATCTATGTCCTCTGCCTCTTTGGCGGTTCCTTTGGCATCATAAACATTCTGATATTCTTCCTGCAATTCATCCAGCTTTCGCCAAACGTCTTTTTCATCTATCCCCCCGAACATTTTTTTTTCGGAACTTAAGATTTTTTAACAAGTTCGAAATATCCTTCATGTTCTTTGATGCCATAAGATTCCCTTCCCGAAAATTATTTTTTACAGTTATTCTCTTCAGCCTAACTTTCTAAATTTTCCTTTTTTTCCTGCCACAAAACAAGCTACTGCCAATAATGCACAACCAAGTAAAATGATAAATGGCTTTGCTCTATTGTTCAAACCGGTAGGAGTCAGGTCACGTGAGTTGGTACATGTAGTCGATTTGTTCTCAGAAATTACTACATTCTTAATTTCTGAATTCCACGTTGTAACATATCCTTCTGATGAATAATCATCTTCCGAAACGCTGGCAGTACAGCCATCCGGTACTACAAATTCAATGCTTTCATTATGTTTCAGACTGAAACTATATGTAGAACCATTTGACGTTACCTTTCTATCATTCGGGAAGGTGTCATCATTATAACTTACCGCCGCTTCACTCAATGTCAACGTGAATTTAAATGACTTATCCCGTTCACCAAATTTGCCTTCTACTTTCTTTGTAACTTTAATCGTACGTGTCGGCTTATAAATATTGGTGATTGTCGCTGAATTTGACTGACTTCCTTTATAATTAATTCCGCTTGCACCAATTGAATACTCAAATTGTTGTTTTGCATTTACTGGCAAATTATTAATTGTTTCATTAATGCTGTCAGTAATCTGAACCAATGCATATCTATTGTTATCTTTACCATTGAATGTTCTGTCAACCTTTTCAACAACTGTATATCGGTCACCATCCTGTAAGCCTAACTCTGAAGCTTGAATCGTTCCACTTGCGAAAAGCCCTCCGGCATCATTCGCATTCACTTTTTCGATTTCTTTAAAATCACTCAGTGTTACTAATTTCTTCTGATTTCCATTTACTTTCGCTAATTCAACGGTCACCTTGTAATCCTTCGGAAGATTTTTTGCTTCCACACCCTGCACAATCTTTGTGACCGTTATAATATTTTTTACATACACAAGAACTAATGTATCATGATTAAATTCTACAGTCATCTGCCCTTTATTATTATAATAGAAGTCCTTTATCGTTCATTTTTGCATTTGTTAAAGTATAGTCGGACAGATTGTAAGTTGTACCGTCTTTCTCAAAACTACTAGGAACAACTACCTTTCCACCAGGAACCGTTTTCCCCTCTATTGTATGCTCTGTTACTGTGTTTAGATTGCCATTTACACCATATTCCTGAAGTTTATATGTTATGGAATAACTTTTCCTCATTTCAAAGGAAACATTATCCAAAAGGTTTCCTACGGTAAGGTTTCCACCATTGTTGATTTCACTATGTGTTTTTCCGCCACCCTCTGCAGAAACAAAGAAGAAACGTGTTAAATGATCCTTATCTGTATTCGGTACTTTATACTGTCCTCTATGGCGTTCCCAATGCCCTGCTGCAACAGACTCACTACGAACTTTCCATACTCTTGCCACAATTCCACTCCCGAGATTGATTTCTGTTCCCTCATCATATTCTGATTTGGAATTCTTCAACTGATTATCATTATCCATTGTTTTCAGTTTTTTGATAAAGGTATCTGATATACCATTGTTTGGATTCAACTGCTCTGAAGTCATATATTGCCTTGCATCTTTTGCCGCCATTGCCACGACATACATCGTATTTTGATTCCAACGTCCTGCATGATCCAAATCCCAATAACACTCTGATGAAGGTGTTGTCAGAATATCTTGATACAACGCCCCGATATTCTCACAATTCAATTCAGCAAACTGATCACCATGGGTCCCATCTTTATACATTTCCTCATAAGTTACGGAAAACTGACCTTCCTGGTACTCTTTATTTACTTTCAGATTTCTACCATTAACAATTTCAATATCATGACCAACCTTGGTACCGCCATTAATACTTTGCCAGCCTGGTCCTGTTGTTTTCCAATACAGCCCCGGATATCCATTCGGATATTGCTGTTCATCCCCATTCGCGTTAAATGGGAACGACGCTCCTGATTTTCCCGGTGTGCACATAATCGGATTTTCAAAGTCACCATTCTGTACATTATTATAGTAGTTTACTCTATATACCAATGACCAATCGTCTTTTCCATCTTCACTGACACGGTAATACATACCACCACCTGCATCACGAGAAACATCAAGTTTCTTTCCACCATTATACAATACCTGCATGTCATCTCTCTTCTCTGGTATATCCTGCCAGTCGTTTACGCCATCACTGCTTCTCTGCCATTTATATTTAATATTTTGGGGATCCTTCACACCCAGACAACCATCCTCTTCAATAGTGTCTACAATGGAAAGGCTATGTGCTTTTGTAATGTTAATTTTAATTTTAATTTCAAATTTAGGATCTTTCTTACCAAGATCACTTACATTGTTTGTTGTACCATAAATCTGACATCCAATCCATGTGCTAACAGAATCTTTATTTCCCAAATCCTTAATTTTATACTGAACAGTGGCTGCTTTCTGCCCACAGAATTCTAAAACATCACTATTATAATCATTTGCCCCCCACTTGTTATTATTTTTAACAAGGTTTGCATCTTTCGAATTTCCAGACCAACGTACTTTATCTTTCTCGTTATTTTCATCTTCTCCAAAATCAATATGTATATCTCTTGGATTAACGTAGAAATAGATGTAATTATTTTTGCCTGGTTCATAAACGACTTCATAAGTGTCATTTGTGGCTAATACATCTCCCTGCACCAAATCTGAATTTAATATTGTATAATCTTTTTCCGATCCATCCGCATACTTCATATGAGCCGCTTTTTCCGTTTCGGTTTTATCATATAGTTTATCGACCGGATAAATTCCGTACTTTTTCCCTTGAACATCTTTCCAATATTCCTGTAAATTCGTTTCCTTACCCCATGCTTCAAACTCCCAGATAGATAGTCCCCATGAGCTATTAGCAGCTTTCGATGACTCTATCCGAATGTAAGATGCATTTTTTTCACTGTCCAGTTTAAAGCTATATCCAACTCTGGCACTGGAACTAAGATTGCCTGCTGACCCTGGATTTTTCCATCCGGTTACAGTCTTTATTGTCTCCCATGACTTTCCATCCTTCGATGTTTTAATTGTAAAGTCCTCCGGATACGCACGTTCAAATTTTAAGTCTACACTGTGTAACGCATATTCTTTTCCAAGGTTAATCTGATACCACTGCGCATCTCCACTGATAGATCCCCATCTGGAGTCATCTTTTCCGTCAATCGCCCATGCAACTTCATTCTCGTTACTTGAACTTGCTGTTGCTGTTTTATTTACTGCCACATCTTTCACATCTGCCGGCAGTTTATCGCCTTTTACAACAAACTCCCAAATAGACAATCCCCAACCTTTATTTTTAAGACTTGTCGCATTAATTCTGATATATCTTGCCTTTCCATGATAAGAAATATTAGAATTCCATTGGTATTTTGCATTCGGATCTGCATTCTCGGAAGGTGTCCAGCCCTTTACAGTTTCTGTAGTCGTCCATGATTTTCTGTCTCTGGAAACCTGAATTTCAAAATCCTTTGGATAGGCACGTTCAAACTTCAACATAACCTGATTGATTTCATAAATCCCCTCAAGATCTATCTCAAACCAGTTTTCATTCTGATTTGCACGACCTCCCCATCTGGAATCCATCATAACCATCTACCGCTTCTTCCGGAAAGTACCTTTTATAATTATCCTTATCATTGACATCATCACTACGGTTACCACTGGTTCTGACCGGCTTATCCAATGCGATATTGGACTTATCTACTGTCGTGTTAATTCGAAACAATCAATATTGATATACTCGTTATATTTATTGCCCGTTGTTTGGCGTCCGGCAATATATATTGTATTCTCACCTTTTGGCAATGTAATGTCCATCTCTACGGTCTTTACTACATTCCACTCTCCTGTAGACGGAGCGGAAAGTTGTTTCCATTCTCCCTTTCCTATCTTTACAAATATATCTCCATCATATTTGGTTCCATATTTAACAGCAAGCTTATATTTACCTGCATGCTGTGCATAAACATTATACCCCAGGTACTCATGTTCCTCACCTGTCAGAGTATTCCAAATAGTTGCATATTTATTTTCAGAATAAATGCCACCACCATTATCTTTTATTTCATACTGCTTATCTTCACTTTTATTTCCGGATATATGATACTCTTCTGCTTCATGTTTTCCTTCTGCTAAAGGAGAAGAAATATCAAAATAGTCTAAATTAATCTGCTGCCAGTAATCTCCTGTTCCTGCATACCATATATTACTTGCACCTGTTATATCTATGGTATTTTCTCCACGTTTTAATTCAATAACAGTGCTAACCTCTCTTCATCATTCCAATCTGCCGTTTGGTTTGCTGTAACAGATTTCCA